>ERZ778518.193-NODE-193-length-63597-cov-6.272796_pt1 | contig 63597 bp, 46 predicted proteins | sample MGYA00510340_ERZ778518 | MGnify/ENA primary metagenome ERZ778518 (study PRJEB29527, sample SAMN07138967) | mouse gut metagenome | material: feces | host: mouse | place: China:Nanjing | collected 2016-01-25 ...
CAAAATTACCGACGTGCGATATAGACTCCTGAATCCTTATTTTAGTGACATTATTCTTTACACCTGACTGAATTAAATTCAGACGCTCACATATGAAATCTAATCCGAGGAATTATTTCGGTTTCTCTCACCACAGCCTCGCGACCATCGAACACACCCCATATCTATGACTGTAGGAATCCTTACATATCATTGGGAAGACAATTACGGCGCGACTCTCCAGGCCTACGCCACCTACCGTGCCATAAGAGAGCTGGGACACACGCCGATGCTCATTGATTTGCGTCTCCCCTATTCCCCGCCGCTGATGTCGCGTATCATATTCGCACTTAAGCGCCGACGTTTCAATGCCTTCCGCAAAAAGTATTTTACAACTCTGTCCCCCACATGCTATCACTCTGTTGATGAATTGAGGGCCAATCCTCCACAATGCGACTGCTATCTTACAGGCAGCGACCAGACCTGGAACCCATATATAGCAAAAAATCTGCTCCCGGCATATTTCCTGACTTTCGGACCTGACTCAGTGCGCCGCATCACTTATGCCACAAGTATCGGCCTCGACAAATGGCCTGGCTCTGATGCCATATCCGACTCCGATATCAGCAAGGCGCTCAATCGCTTCGACACCCTGCTGCTACGTGAGGATACTGCCATTGACATATGTCGCGATATATTCGGCCACCCGGCCACCCAGGTTGCAGATCCGGTGCTGCTTCATACAGATTATAGCAACCTTATCGGTATCTCGCCAGAATCCTCCGGCGAGGTGATAGCATACAAACTTATTGATGACGCGGGGTTCTATGATATGGCGGCCGACACTGCCCGGCGACTCGGTCTGCCGATTCGCTCAATCGGGAGCATCCGCCGTATCAAAGGCTACAGAAGCACTTATCCCGAATCGGTGCAGGACTGGGTCAGGCGATTTGCCTCGGCCGAATATGTGCTGACCGACTCTTTCCACGGCACAGTATTCGCGCTGCTATACCACAAGCCATTTGTAATTTATACCGGCGACCCGAAACGCGTCACCCGAATCGAATCGCTGCTTCGGCAGGTCAATCTATCCGACCGCATAATTTATGCCGGCGCAACCTCCGACGACATGTTCCGCATCGCCCGCACACCGATTGACTGGAATACTGTCGACAAGACAATAGCCGCCATGCGTAAGGATTCGATGCTAAATCTGCAGAAAGCGCTCGGCGATATTCACCCTCGGCAGACGGACTGACTATAATCTGGAAACTTATGACAACTGCATTGAAAATCGACCGCCTTGTAGACAATATCCATAACACATCCATCACCTATCCTGACGCTACATTCTCTGAGAAAGGGAAGGTCTACACATGTCTTAATCCGTATTCCTACCATATACTGCGTCATAATCCGGAAGTCTATCGGCGCATGGACGGCATTTTTGTAGATGGAATGCTTATGTGTAAATTTATCCGTCTGCTTTGGCATCACAACATTCCCCGTCTGAGCCTCGACATGTCGGGGATGGCTCCCGATCTCTTCAGGCGTCTCAACGCAAAAGATTGCCATGAATCCCTCTATCTTCTCGGCGCCCGGCAGAATGAGGTGGAGAGCAGTGCCGCCCAGATTAAAAGCGCATATCCTGACATCAATATCATCGGATACCGCAATGGATATTTCAAGGATACCGAAGAGCGCCGCCTTACTATTGAGAATATAGTCAGTCTGAATCCGGATTTTATACTTATCGGGATGGGATCACCGCTCCAGGAAAAATTTGCCGCAGACCTGCGCGATGCCGGATTCAAGGGCATAGGATTCACCTGTGGAGGATTCCTCCATCAGACATCCGCCCACATCAACTACTATCCCGGGTGGATTGACCGTTATAATCTGCGCGCGTTCTACCGCATATACCGCGAGAAGGGACTTATGGGACGTCTGTACAACGTGCTCATACAGTTTCCGGCCCTATTCACATTCGACACCCTGCGCCACCGACTCTTCCATCGTAACAAATGATTGTGAAGTGGCATTTCAAGGCACTGTTCATTTCCAAAGCATTTTCTACGGTCAAGCACTTTGTACTGAGAAATTCGATTTTAGCAAAAGAACAGCTATTGGAGTTGCAACGGATTAATGAAAATGTACAATTCCTGTATGTTGATGCCAAAGGCGGTCAGCATGTATCGAACATGGAGAAATAATGCTGGCAACAAGTGGCTTAACCTCCCCGAAAAAATAGGTTAGCCACCTGACATTGCCAATATAACAAAATAATAGAAACATAAGAAAAATAAATTATGAGTTACGATTTAATGGTTTTTGAGCGGACAAAAGCTCCGCAAAAGCGTAAGGAGTTCCTTGTATGGTATGACAAAGAAACAGAATGGTCAGAAGAACACGGTTACGATGATCCAGCCGTTACATCACCGGCTTTGCGGAATTGGTATGAAGAAATGATTAAAACATTTCCCAATATGGATTCTCCCGATGCAGAGGTGGAAGACGATGATGCAGAAGCGCACTTGACCGAATACTGCATAGGACATAATGTCATTTATGTAGCATTTGCGTGGTCGGTGGCAGAAGAAGCATACGAAAAGGTAAAAGCCTTGGCACATAAACATGGTGTCGGCTTCTACGATGTGAGCAACGATGACGGAGAGATTATTTTGCCTGACGGGAATTTAATGGAATAAGGCAACTGACACGCAGATAAGCAACCGTAACAAGTTGCTATCTGCATCCCATTAACATCAATAACACCAATAAGTATGAGATCGTAAATTTATTTAAGAACGCTGCTGATAGCCTTTGTTACCATATTGGGGCTGACAGCTTGCACGAATGAAGATGAACCAAAGGACATCACAAAAGAAGTAACGATAATAGTCTTGGTGGACTATACAATGTAAGCCAAGAGAACTTATTAGATACTCGGATATTTAATGACGAGATTAAATTAATCGAAGAGTATCTGAAAAGAGATATTCCCAAACTCTTGTGGAATATCCTCAAAAAGTATCAGGGACATGGCTTTAATGCAATAGTTCGGTAAAAACAGCGTATCTATTTGAAGACCAATGAGTTGCAGAATAGCCTAAATCCAATGCAACGCATTGGATATCAAGTTATTACAAACTTTTCATCACAGAAATTACCGAACTATTGTATAATATAGTGCGTCCTTTGCGGAATGCGCTGTATTTTTATTATTTTACTGTATTATTAACATCTCGATATAAGTTTGAACAACTTCATCGGTTGAATATTCCAATGACTTGTTATCACTTATGCAAAAATGGAAAAACAAAGAAACATCTAACAAGGGAAGATAACCCCTAAACGCAGCTCCTTGTCAATCCATTACTAACAATAGTGCGATGAATAAAACAGTTCAACCCATAGCATGATTGACAGCTTTAAGTGCTTTGCTGATAGCCATAACATTATTTTGTGGCGGCTTAGGCATTGGGCGTTTGTTCGGAATATCTGGCATTATTGAATATTGTCTTTTGGGGTATGCTTGTAATCATAGATATAGTGATAATCTACAAGGTCTTATCTCCGCAGCAACCTGCGGCCCACAATATCTTTTACAAACTTACGGTCGGCCTCGTTAAGACCCAGAACCCACGTGGCTGCCACAGCCACACTTAGAGCGGCCGCAAATCCTATACAGAACCCTACGAAACCTCCTGGCAACGGCAGCAACGGATACAAGTGATATAGCACCCCAAGTGTGACCGACACCTTTACAAGCGGCAACACCACTTCGTTGACATACATTCTGTAGGGCAATTCCACAATCCGGTGGGCTATACGCACACGTATCACCATAACCCACAGATAGAGCGCGATCAGAGTGACGAGTGTGGCCGTCGGGCCACCTCCGAGCCACAGCACGAGGGCCGCGACAGGTATGTAGGAGAGGGTCCATATGCCCACTTGAAGCTGATATCTGTTGATATGACCTGTGGCTCGTATCATCTGGGTGATGGGAGGCTCAAGCGAAACTATAAGACTGTATACAAGCAAAAGCCGCGAAAAGGCTATCATCGGCTCTGTCACTTCCGATTTGCCAAGCCACATGCAAAGCACCTCCGGCATCTCACACAGCAATGGGAATGATATCACTGCCAGCAAAAAGAATGATATCTTCGACCCCTTGACGCCAAGCTGAAGCATCCTCGCGTTGTCACCCGAAGCATACGCCTTGACTATCTGCGGTGAAACGGCCATGAAGAAGTTGACTGAAAAATTGACTACCGTAGTGTATACCTTGTCGCCTATCGCCTTGGCTGTATTGATGAGAGGGCCGAAAAATATATTCAGCAGCACACTCTGTCCCTGCACGGTGAGCATTCCGGAGATGGTGCCGAAGAGGTTCCATCCGGTATAGGAGCCAAGTTCTTTGGCCATGGCTTTGTCCTTTACGAACATGATTTTGCAGAACGGGAATTTCACCTTACAGTATGTGAAATATATCCCCCACATAATCCATCCCTGCAGGGCGAGCAGTGCTCCATATAGTATTAGTTTGTCGGCCAGCACGAAGAATAGCAGCACCACCACTCCCAGACGCATCAGCCCGTCGGCGATACTGAAATACGCATACACACTCATCTTTTCGTTGGCCACTATCTCAGCATGATAAGGCACCATCATCACCGAGGATATGAAGGTGAGAATCGTAAACTGATACACAATCCGGGCAGCATGCAGCTTCTCCGCAGGTATGACGAGCACATCGCATACAAAGTAAGGGCCCACAATCTCACCCACAACCACTATAATCACTGATAGCGCTATAAATCCCCATACCAGCAGGCTGAATGCCCGGTTGTAGGCCGGGATATCCCCCTTACCAAGATGAAAGGACAGAAATCTCTGAGTGGCCGACGACATCGTGGCCACAAGAAAATTCATGGAAGCGATTACGTTGGCGATTACGTTATATATACCATAGTCCATCGCTCCAAGCACTTGCAGGGTCACTCTTACCGTGTAAATGCTGATTGCGGTGAGGAAGAGCATCCGCACATAGAGCATTGCAGTGTTCTTCGCTATCCGTGAATTGGCCGTCGGCTGCTTGTCTGACATTATGTTTATGCTGTTTTCGATGCGTTTGATGTCGGTTATTTTTCTGCCATCAGTTCATTGCGTAGTGTGCGTGCAAGGGTATGGCGGGAGTCATCATTGTCATAATTCCAGTAGAATACTCCTGCCAGACCATTATCGCGTATGTAGTCGCATTTGAGGCGAAGGGAGCGCTCATTATCGAGCGATGCCACCATCTCGCCGTTGGCATCGGCCATATAAGGGGCTTGGGCCTCATCGTCCCATACTTCAGTCGTACCCGGAAGATAACGTGCGAAGCGGTCGCGGTCAATCTCATTCGGGGATTCTCCGCCCCTAAGGGCATAGAAGGGGACGCCAAGCAGTATCTTTGAAGCGGGCACACCCTTTGAGATATGCCGCTCCACATCTTTCGATACCGACCAGTCGCCGCATCGGGCGCTCGAATAGAGATTGCTCTGGTGCTTGGGAGGGCGACCGAGATTATATCCCGACACCATCACGTAGTCTGCATAAGGGAGCATCACCGAATAGTCGATATAGGCGGCGCCATTGTTGGAATAGAACGAAAGCTGGCAGTCTTTGCCGAGTGTCTCTCGAAGCTGCTTCATCACACGTCCGTAGTTTTTGTCATCCTTAGGCGATGCTGTATGACCTCCCCGGGTCGTAGTGGGGAATTCCCAGTCGAGGTCGATTCCCGCCAGTCGGTAGCGATCTACAAGAGCCTTGCAGTTGGCGGCGAATCTTTTGCGCTTTGACGATGATGCAGCCATCTCAGAAAAGCCCTCGCGCGGACCTCCGCCTATGCAAAGCACAAGCTTTAGATTTTCGTTTTCATTACGCAGGTCGGCTATTTTCTGAAATCTTTCGGGATTCTCTATCCTGATGTTGCCGTCGGTATCCACAAATACCCCGAACGCATAGTAGATATGGGTCATCAGATTGGGATCGGGCAGAGAGTCGCGGGTAGACCGCACGTAGGCGGCCACAATCTTCGGGGCTGGTGCGACAGCTGCTCCCCGGATGGATTGATTATCTTTTTCCTTCGCTACAGAAGCATATGCACATATCGCCATTGTGGCAATTGACAATATGACTGCCGACAGCACGCCCAACATGACCAGACGCCGGCGAGGATGCGAGGTATTGCTATTTTTAATTGTCTTCATTTTTCAGTGGTCTTTATAGTGTCATGCACTGTCGCAATCATTCGGGTCTGTCCGAATTCATGCATATAACAGCAGGCAATGGCTGCTCTAAAAAAATCAAGGGAATCTACTGCCATTCCGCCTCACAAATCCGGCAGTCGGTCAGTTACACATACGGGAAGCGACTTACCGTCTGCGCCATTCATTCAACGCAAAGCCACAATGCTTATTATAAGTAAGTGTTCAAATTTAACCGATAGCATCTGGAAGGATATTTATATACAGTCTGCGGCTTCGTTTGGGCCGATTCCAGCTTGTCGTTCAGTCGAATATGTTTATATTCTCCTTCACTCCGCACCGGGACCGACTAAAAAACGGTCCCGCATATTGTATAAATTAGATTTGAACACTTACTTGCTTTTTTATACTTTTACACTCCGCCAGACGTTAAGTAAGTGTTCAATTTGAAATCTAAGTAGTATCCTAATCCATTCTCCATGTCAAATTCCATAACGGAAATCTCCGGCACTCCGCAGAAGGCAAGGAAAGTGCTCATAGTCTGCACCGTGCCTACATCCAGAAGCGGCATACCCTCTGTAATATTCAATCTGCTATCTGCAATTGACCGCTCCGGGCTGCAGTTTCACTATGTGTCAATCTCTCCCATGGAGCCTTATTTCATATCTCTTCTGAATAAGCTGGATGTCGGCTACAGCGTAGTGCCACGCGAAATCAGGCATCCTCTCCGTTATGTGAATCAGATGGCTCGCATTGGCATGGGATATGATGCTATCCATGTGCACGGCAACAGTGCCACTATGGTGCTCGAAATGATGGCCGCCCACAAAGCCGGCATTCCGCTTCGGATAGCCCATTCACACAGCACATCGTGCAATATGAAATGTATAGACCGATGTGCCCGCCCACTTTTCCACATGCTTTGCAATTCGCGCATAGCCTGCAGCGAGGCTTCAGGGAAGTGGCTATTCGACAACCGTCCGTTCACACTGCTTAAAAATGCCGTCGACTCACATCGATTTGCCTTCAATCCCGGGCTCCGCAATGAGATGCGTGCTGCCTTAGGTATAGAAGGATGCCGCGTAATCGGACATGTCGGCAATTTCCTCCCTGTAAAGAATCATGATTTCCTGCTCAATGTATTCAGCCATATCAGCCGGATGGATTCCGACAGCCGCCTTCTGCTTGTAGGCGACGGCGAACTGGCTGACGCTATCCGCAATAAAATCTCCCGGCTCGGACTTGTCGACAAGGTGATTCTCTCCGGTAGTGTCGGCAATCCGGAAGATTACCTGCAGGCCATGGATATGGTGATTCTACCCTCGTTATACGAAGGATTCCCGCTGTCAGTCGTAGAGCAGCAGGTCAACGGGCTTCCTGTGCTTGCATCAGATACGGTGACACAAAAGGTCAATCTCTCCGGACTTATAAGTTTTGCGCCACTCAATGTCGGCGCAGAGCAATGGGCCCTGAAGTCGATTGAAATCCTTTCTGCCACTCCTCACACTGCAGCCAGTGCAGCCCAAGGTTGCGCCGGAGTATGCCGCGAGGGGTTCGATATCACGACTGCAGCCTCTTGTCTACGCGGGATATACCTACATAGCTGAATCTGCGGCAACAAAACCATCTGCCTCAGCGCTCGGCGCGCATCGGATTGGAGAGGAAATCGGCATAGGCCATGCGGATGCCGTCGGCCAGTTCGGTGCGGTAGCTCCATCCCAAGGCAGTGGCCTTGCTCACGTCAAGCAACTTGCGGGGCGTGCCGTTGGGTTTGGAAGTATCCCACACTATGCGTCCCTCATAACCTACAGTGGCCGCCACGAGCTCGGCCAGTTCACGGATAGTCAGTTCCTTGCCGGTGCCGGCATTCACCGTTTCATTCCCCGAATAATTCTGCATCAGGAACACACAGAGATTCGCCAGATCATCTACATAGAGGAACTCACGCAATGGCGATCCGTCGCCCCAGCACACCACCTCGGCGTCGCCACGCTCCTTCGCCTCATGAAAACGGCGTATCATAGCCGGGAGCACATGACTGTGAGTCGGATGATAGTTGTCGTTCGGACCGTAGAGATTGGTGGGCATCACGGAGATGAAGTCCGTGCCATACTGTCGGTTGAGATACTCGCAGTATTTCAGACCGCTGATTTTGGCCAAAGCATAGGCTTCGTTGGTTTTCTCGAGTCCGGAGGTGAGCAGACAGCTTTCCGGCATCGGCTGAGGCGCCATGCGAGGATAGATGCAGCTTGACCCAAGAAACTGCAGTTTGCGGCATCCGTTGCGCCAGGCGGAATGAATCACATTCATTTCAAGCATCATGTTGTCGTACATGAAGTCGGCCAGTGCCCCGGCGTTGGCTGCGATACCACCCACCTTGGCGGCTGCGAGAAACACATACTCCGGGCGTTCTTCTTCAAAAAAGCGGCTCACACCCTGCTGGTCGGTCAAATCAAGCTCGGCGTGAGTGCGTGTGACGATGTTGTGATACCCCTGGCGTTCCAGTTCCCTTACGATGGCCGACCCAACCATTCCGCGATGTCCGGCCACATATATCTTAGCGTTTTTTTCCACGTCTGTATCAATAAATAATGTGCGGCCTCCGGGACATGCTGCATGACACATGCCCGTATCCCTCCCGGATGCCGCGTGACTGCCGTTATTTCACTATCCCCTTTTCAAGATATTCGGCCAGATTGGTGCGCACCTGATCGCCGGCACGCTCCACAGCCACGTGGGCCATATCGGAATCAACCATAAGATTGACAAGCTGCTCGAAACTCGTCTTCTGCGGGTTCCACCCCAGTTCGGTACGCGCTTTGGTAGGGTCGCCCCAAAGGTTGACCACATCGGTCGGACGGTAGAAGTCGGGCGATACCTCCACAAGCACCTTCCCCGTATTCACATCAATACCCTTCTCATCAGGCCCCTCTCCTTCAAAACGCAGTTCGATACCGGCCCTGCGGAACGCCAGGATGCAGAACTCGCGCACCGAGTGCTGCTCGCCTGTGGCTATGACATAGTCATCAGGCTTTTCCTGCTGCAATATGAGCCACATGCACTCCACATAATCCCGTGCATACCCCCAGTCGCGCATCGAACTCAGATTGCCAAGATACAATTTATCCTGTTTCCCCTGGGCAATGCGGGCTGCGGCCAGTGTGATTTTGCGGGTGACGAATGTCTCGCCGCGACGCTCCGACTCATGGTTGAAAAGTATCCCCGAACAACAGTACATTCCATAAGCCTCCCGATATTCCTTTACTATCCAGAAACCATAGAGCTTCGCCACTGCATAAGGGCTGTACGGATGGAATGGCGTCTTCTCATTCTGAGGCACTTCCTCCACCTTACCGTAAAGTTCGGAAGTGGAAGCCTGATAGACGCGGCAAGACTCGGTAAGCCCGCACAGCCGCACAGCCTCGAGGATGCGGAGCACTCCCACGGCCACCACATCGGCCGTATATTCCGGACAGTCGAACGACACCTGCACATGGCTTTGCGCCGCAAGATTATAGATTTCATCCGGTCTAACCTTTGCCACGACCTGCATCATCGACATCGAATCGCCGATATCGCCGTAATGCAGATGGAAATTGGGTTCACCTTCAAGATGAGCGATACGTTCGCGGAAATCCACCGATGAGCGGCGGATAATGCCATGTACTTCATATCCTTTTTCAAGCAGCAGTTCGGCCAGATAACTTCCGTCCTGACCGGTGATGCCCGTAATCAATGCTTTCTTCATACTGTCTCAGATAGTGATATTCACCACAAATTTACATAATTCCATTCAAACATCACACATTTGCGTGTCAAAATATGCAAACGCACCCTACACACGCACACATTCAGTCTCCCTGCCGCGAATCCTCTGCCTGACCGGAGTTCCACTCCCCCCCCTCCCGCGCCCCGCTGTTTAACCGCCCGTCGCTCACTCCACACGTATCCCGGGAGCCATTACATACATCCACACTCCGCAAATCAAAAAATATTTTGTCGGTGTGGAAAATTTTTGTTAACTTTGCAAAGGATATTTGATAACCGAAGCAACATCTCAAGCATGAGGCAGTCGAAACACATATCTTTCACATCTTCAACCGATTTCGCACGGTACCACAGCATACATGCGGCCAACCGACGATTAAAGCGCTATGTGAAAAACTCAGGATGTCAGCGTCAGCAGGCGCAAGGCATCATGTGCGGACGTGTGCATGCGGCAAATCATATGGTATAACGGATTGTGGCCCTCAAGTCAGGCTTGAGCGGCCACAACTGTTTTATATCCGCGACTCACAAGATAGCGCTGACGCTGACAAATTTCCGCGGCTGACTGACTATGGTGACAAAATTCAATCAGACTGAAAATATTAAGGTAAAAACAACATATACGACAATGAAAGTAGGAATAGTTATGGGGTCGGCCAGCGACCGCCCTGTAATGGATGCTGCAGCCGAGACGCTGCGCGATTTCGGTGTAGAACATGAGGTGAAAATATATTCGGCCCACCGCACTCCCGCCGCACTCGAAGCCTGGGTAAGCCAGCTGCGTGAGCGCGGATTCGCAGCCGTGATCGCCGCCGCCGGCGGTGCCGCCCATCTGGCCGGAGTCGTGGCCGCATTCACCACGCTCCCCGTAATCGGAGTGCCGGTGAAATCACGCTCGCTCGAAGGTCTCGACTCGCTGCTATCAATGGTGCAGATGCCCTCCGGGATACCTGTGGCCACAGTAGCCATCGATGGCGCCAAAAACGCCGCACTTCTCGCAATCGAGATGATGGCCATCTCCGACAGCCGCCTCGCCGACCGCCTCGCCGACTTCCGCAAGGCGCAGGCCGAGAAAGTGCTCGCAGCCAACGACTGATCTCCCGAGTCAACTCCGGATGGTGGCGGCATGCTTCCGCCCGGCACAGTTACTTAAACTAATCTGACTTTCTTCCCCTTTTTATAAAATGACTAAAAACCGTATATTCGTCGAGAAAACTGCCCCCTACCGCATCGAGGCCGAAAGCCTGCGCAAGGAACTCAACAGCAATCTCGGCCTCGATATCAAGGAACTCCGACTCTTTTGCGTCTACGACCTATTCGGATTCACCCCCGAACTGATTGAAAAGAGCGCCTACCGCGTATTTGGCGAGCCGGCCACTGATGCCGTAAGCCATCACCCGGAATTCAATCCCCAGTATGAGGGGCATCCCTATCTGGCAATGGAGTATCTCCCCGGACAGTTCGACCAGCGTGCCGCCTCGGCCGAGGAATGCGTAAAACTCCTCGACCCAAACGCGGAGGTGGAAATCCGTTCGGCCAGACTCCTCATCTTCGACGACGGCGTGTCACCCGCCGACCTTGAGAAAATCAGCCGTTACTGCATCAATGCAGTGGAATCGCGCAAGAAAGACCTATCCCGTCTTTCTCCGGCGGAGAAAGCCACGGCATCTCCTGTGGCCACACTCGATGGATTCCGCCTAATCACTGCGGGAAAGGCCCCGGCATGGTGCCGCGAAAAAGGCCTGGCCATGAATGCCGACGACCTTATGGAGGTCGTAAGATACTTCACCGCCGAAGGACGCGACCCCAACGAAACCGAACTACGCATCCTCGACACATACTGGAGCGACCACTGCCGCCACACTACTTTCACCACAAATCTCACGGATATTCAGGTGGAGGATTCGGAAGTGGCCGATGACATACGCTCGACCGTGGAGGAGTGGCACCGTATCCGCCGCGAACTCGGACGCGAGGAGAAGAGTCTCTGTCTGATGGATCTTGCCACTATCGGCGCCCGATATCTGAAGAAGCAGGGTCTGCTGGAAGATATGGAGCAGAGTGAGGAGAATAATGCATGTTCGGTGTTTGTCGACGTGGATGTCGACGGTGAGACCGAACGCTGGCTCCTCCAGTTTAAGAACGAGACCCACAACCATCCTACTGAAATCGAACCCTTCGGCGGTGCCTCGACATGTCTTGGCGGTGCCATCCGCGACCCGTTGAGCGGCCGTAGCTACGTTTACCAGGCCATGCGCGTCACCGGTGCCGGCGATATCTGGCAGCCCGTGGCCGAGACTATGTCCGGAAAACTTCCGCAACGCGTCATCTCGCTCCGCGCCGCAGCAGGCTACAGTTCCTACGGCAATCAGATCGGTCTGGCCACTACACATGTGCGCGAAATCTATCACCACGACTATGTGGCCAAACGCCTCGAGGTAGGTGCAGTGGTAGGTGCAGTGAAGGCTGATGATGTGCGCCGCGAACGTCCGGTGCCGGGCGACATCATCCTGATGTTTGGCGGACGCACAGGCCGCGACGGTATCGGCGGAGCCACCGGGTCAAGCAAGGAGCACACCACCAGCTCGCTCGAAGAGTGCGGTTCGGAGGTGCAGAAGGGAAATGCTCCGGAGGAACGTAAAATCGAACGTCTGTTCCACCGTCCGGAAGTGACCCGTCTTATTAAGAAATCCAACGACTTCGGTGCCGGCGGCATCAGCGTGGCCATCGGCGAACTTACCGACGGTCTTGACATATACCTCGACCGAGTGCCGGTGAAGTATTCCGGTCTTAACCCCACGGAACTGGCCATCTCCGAGTCGCAGGAGCGCATGAGTGTGGTAATCGACCCGAAGGACCGCGAGGAGTTCGAGCGCTATTGTGCCGAAGAGAACCTTGAGGTGACCCACGTGGCCAATGTGACCGACCGCGCGCGTATGCGTATGTTCTATAACGGTGAGGTCGCCGCCGACCTGAGCCGCGAGTTTATCGATTCTGCCGGTGCGCCGCATTATGCAAAGGCTGTGGTAGGAAAAGTGGACTATTCTGCCGATCCATTCCACAAACTCCCTGAAGGGGGCACGCTGCGCGAGCGCTTCGCCTCGCTTCTCGCGCAGCCCAACGTGACTTCGCAGAAGGGCCTGATCGAGATGTTTGACTCTTCAATCGGCGCATCGACCGTGCTTATGCCTTTCGGCGGACGCCGTCAGGCCACTGAGACACAGGTATCCGTGCAGAAACTCCCCGTAGGGAACCACCTCACCCACACCGCCTCGCTGATGGCCTTCGGCTTCAACCCCGAGATTTCGAGCTGGAGTCCCTATCATGGCGCTGCCTATGCAGTGGTAGAGGCTGTGGCCAAGGCTGTGGCCGCAGGTCAGGAGTATAAGAAGATGCGCTTCTCTTATCAGGAATATTTTGAGAAGATGACTTCCGACAAGGCCTGGGGCAAACCCCTTGCCGCCCTGCTCGGCGCTCTGCGCATGCAGGTGGAATTCGGACTCCCCTCTATTGGGGGCAAAGATTCGATGAGCGGCACGTTTGCCGACATCAACGTGCCCCCGACGCTGATAGCCTTCGGTGTCGGCACAGTAGATGCCCGCCGCGTGATTTCACCCGAATTCAAGGCTCCAGGTCATTATATATATATGGTGCGTCATGAGGCGCGTGCCGACCGATTCCCCGACACTGCTGCGCTCCGCGACAATTTCGAAGCTGTGGAGAAGGGGATCACCAATGGACAGATCGTGGCCGCCTATGCGCTTGGCGCCGGTGGCGCCGCCGAGGCTCTGGCCAAGATGAGTTTCGGCAATCTCGTGGGCGTCGAAGCTGACCTTGACGAGAATGAACTCTTCGCGCTCAGCTATGGCTCGATTATTGTGGAGACCACTGAGAAAATCGATAATCCCGCCTTTGTGGAAATCGGCCGCACCACTGCGACGCCGGAACTCCGCGTAAATGGCGAGCGGATGGATATACTTGAGCTTGAAAAATGCAATCAGGCCCGCTTCAACGAAATCTACCCCGACCGCTCGGGTGTGGAAGGCAACGCCCCGGATGCAGCCGGACCGGAATTCAAGGGAGAGTGGCCCGGCGAACCGACCGGCCATCCGATGGTATTCCTCCCCGTATTCCCCGGCACCAACTGCGACTACGATATGATTCGCGCATTCCGCCGCGAGGGTGCGGAGACCTCGACTTGCGTATTCTGCAATCTCTCTGCAGCCGATATTGAGGCTTCGGTTGAGAAAATCGTGGCCGGAATCGACAACTGCCATATTCTGGCGCTGAGCGGCGGATTCTCTGAAGGCGACGAACCCGACGGCAGCGGCAAGTTTATCGCTTCGGTTCTGATGAATGACAAGGTGAAGGGTGCTGTAGAGCGGCTGCTGGCCCGCAAGGGACTTGTAATCGGCATCTGCAACGGGTTCCAGGCTCTCGTCAAGAGCGGCCTGCTCCCCTACGGTCGTATCGGCGAACTTTCGGCCGAGTCGCCCACTCTGTTCCATAACGACATCAACCGCCACATATCGCAGATTGTCGAGACTCGCGTCGGCACACTTGCCTCTCCCTGGCTCGACGGCTTCAGCATCGGACAGTTGCACAGCGTGGCTGCCTCGCACGGCGAAGGGAAGTTCACCTGCTCCGAGGCTATGGCCAAGAGCCTGCTTGAGGCCGGACAGATTGCCTTCCAGTATGCCGATGCCGACGGGCACGCCACTATGACTTCGCCGGCCAACCCCAACGGGTCGACTTATGCCATCGAGGGGATAATCAGCCCCGACGGCCTGATTCTTGGCAAGATGGGGCACTCCGAGCGCTACGCCGAGGGGCTTATGAAAAACATCCACGGCGACAAGAACCAGAACCTCTTCGGCAACGCTGTGAAATACTTTAAGAAGTAATAACCGAAAAAAAGAGACTCTTACTATATATGGCAAAATCTTATGAAGAATCAGGCGTGAATCTTGAGGCCGGCTACGAAGTGGTGAGCCGCATCAAGAAGCACGTGAAATCCACCGAGCGCCGCGGCTCGATGGGCAACATCGGCAGTTTCGGGGGCATGTTCGACCTCGGGAGCCTCGGTTATGAGCATCCCGTCCTGGTGAGTGGCACTGATGGCGTGGGCACTAAACTGAAAATCGCCTTCGCAAGTGGCATTCACGACACAATCGGCATAGATGCCGTGGCAATGTGTGTCAACGATGTGCTGGCACAGGGTGCCGAGCCACTCGTGTTCCTCGACTATGTGGCCGTAGGAAAAAACCATCCCGAGGTCGTAGAGGCCATCGTGGCCGGTGTGGCCGAAGGATGCCGTCAGGCAGGCTGCGCCCTCGTCGGGGGCGAAACAGCCGAGATGCCGGGCATGTATGATGAGGATGAATATGACATCGCCGGTTTCACAGTAGGCGCCGTAGAGAAGTCGAAGCTGATCGACTGCTCTAAGGTAAGCGTCGGTGATGTCTTAGTGGGCATGCCCTCTTCGGGTGTGCACAGCAACGGGTTCAGTCTGGTACGCAAAATCGTGTCTGACAATTCGCTTGCCTTCTCCGATGTGCTGCCCGAGACAGGACACCAGACTCTCGGCGAGATGCTGCTCACTCCGACACGCATCTACGTCAAGCCCGTGCTGGCTCTGTTAAAGGAAGTCGATGTGCATGGCCTGGCCCACATCACGGGTGGCGGTTTTGACGAGAATATCCCCCGCATTCTCAAGGAAGGTCAGGGTGTTGAGGTCGAAGAAGGAAGCTGGGAGATTCTCCCGGTGTTCCGACTGCTGGAAAAATACGGCAAGGTGCCACACCGCGAGATGTTCAATATCTTCAACATGGGTATCGGCATGGTGCTGGCAGTAGATCCCGCAGATGTCGACAAGACCCTCTCCACACTCAGGACTCTGGGCGAGGCGCCGGTGGTAATCGGCCGCGTAGTCGAGGGGAATGGAGTTAAAATCAAATAATTTAACAATCAGAAGAAAATGCGAGCACTTATAAGTGTATCAGATAAGCGCGGCATCGTGGAGTTCGCCACCGCGCTCAGCAAGATGGGATGGGAAATCATTGCCACCGGAGGCACAATGAAGACTCTGCGCGAAGCGGGTCTGACCATCATCAATATCAGTGATATCACCGGATTCCCCGAAATATGCGACGGGCGAGTGAAGACGCTGCATCCCAAGGTGCACGGTGGCCTGCTGGGACGCCGCGATCTGGAAGACCATATGCACCAGCTGGAGGAGAACGGGATCGAGACCATCGAGATGGTATGTGTCAACCTCTACCCCTTCGAGGCCACCATCGCCCGCGACAATGTGACGATGGAGGATGCCGTGGAGAATATCGATATAGGTGGCCCGTCGATGCTGCGTTCGGCTGCCAAGAATTTCCGCGATGTCACCGTGGTATGCGACCCGGATGATTATGCCGGCATACTTAAAGAAATCAAGGAGTCAGGCAACACCACTCCCGCCACACGTCTGCGCCTCTCGGCCAAGGCCTACACCCACACTGCCGAGTACGACAGCCATATCGCCACCTACATGCGCCGCCAGGCCGGTCTGCCTGAGAAGCTCTTCCTGGATTTCGATATAGTGCAGTCGCTGCGTTACGGCGAGAATCCCCACCAGAACGCCGCTTTCTATCGCGCGGCCGACGAGGTGCCGTATTCTGTGGCATTCGCACGTCAGCTGGGCGGAAAGGAACTTAGCTACAACAATATCCAGGATGCCAATGCCGCGCTCAATATCGTGCGCGAGTTTGACGCCCCTTTCTGCGTAGGACTGAAGCACATGAACCCCTGCGGCGCAGCCGTGGGACGCGACCTTAAAGAGGCATGGCAGCACGCATACGAGGCCGACAAGGTGAGCATCTACGGCGGCATCGTGGCAATGAACCGTCCGCTCACTGCCGAAGTGGCTGCTCTGATGAAGCCCATCTTCCTCGAAATCGTGATGGCTCCTGCGTTCGAACCGGAGGCTCTCGAGGTACTTGCCTCAAAGAAGAACCTGCGTCTGCTCGAAGTCAACATGAAGAAGAACGACGAGGCTGTGAAACAGTATGTGGGAGTCAACGGAGGCCTGCTCGTGCAGGATGCCGACACTACCATCAAGCCCATCGAGGCTTCGATGTGTGTGACCGAACGTAAGCCTGACGAGACTGAACTGCGCGACCTCGACTTCGGCTGGAAGATTGTAAAGCATGTGAAGAGCAACGCCATCTGTGTGGTGAAGAACGGCATGACACTCGGCGTAGGCGCCGGACAGATGAACCGCGTAGGCTCCGCTGAAATCGCTCTCCGCCAAGCTCGCGATGCCGGGCATAAGGAAGGTCTTGTACTGGCGTCCGACGGATTCCTCCCCTTCGACGACACTGTGGAACTGGCTTCACGCTTCGGCGTGACTGCCATCGTGCAGCCCGGAGGCAGCATCCGCGATGAGGATGCCATCCGCAAGGCCAATGAGAAAGGGATAACAATGCTCTTCACCGGAATGCGTCACTTCAAGCATTAATCCGGCCTCACAGTAAGCAAAGATTGCAACCCCTGCCGACGGCGGATTCTGCCGACAGGGTCAATCCTGACAGAAAGCAATGCAAAGCAACAACGACAATAATATGACACAGCAGACGGTGATGGTGGTAGGCAGCGGCGGACGCTGCCACGCCATCGTCGATGCGCTGGCCCGGTCGGCGAGAGTGCGGAAGATTTTCTGTGCCCCCGGCAACGCCGGAATCTCCGCCCAGGCTGAATGCGTGGACATCCGGCCCACCGATGTCGAAGGACTCCTCGGATTCGCGAAAGAAAATGGAGTGGACTTCACGGTAGTGGGTCCCGAAGCGGCTCTGGCCGTGGGGATTGTGGATGCCTTCCAGAAGGAAGGGCTCCGCATATTCGGCCCGACACAGGCTGCGGCCAGAATAGAGAGCAGCAAGGAATTCGCCAAGCAGCTGATGGTGAAGTATGACGTGCCGACAGGCTATTACGAGGTATTCACCGAGTTTGAGCCGGCCTGGGAATACGTCAAGGCCCGTCCGCTGCCGGCAGTAATCAAATACGATGGCCTGGCCGCCGGAAAGGGGGTGGTTGTGGCCATGAGCTATGAGGAGGCCGAGCAGGCTCTGCGCGATATGCTGCTCGATTCGGCGTTCGGAAAAGGCAAGGTGATTGTGGAGGAATTCCTCGATGGTCCGGAATTTTCGTTTATGTGCGTGGTGTCGGGCGAGAAGGTATATCCTCTCGAGCTGGCGCAGGACCACAAGCGTGCCTACGATGGCGACAAGGGGCCTAACACCGGCGGCATGGGGGCCTACAGCCCGGTCCCCTTCATCAGCGATGAGGTGCGAAACGAAGCTCTTGAACGCATCCTGCGCCCCGTGGCAAAAGCTATGGTGAGCGAAGGGGTGCCTTTCACCGGCGTGCTCTACGGAGGTCTGATTCTTACGAAGGACGGCCCGAAGGTGATTGAGTTCAACGCCCGATTCGGCGATCCGGAGACGGAGGTAGTGCTGCCGCGCCTGAAGAGCGACATTCTTGACCTCTTCGAAGCTGCAGTCGACGGCACTGACTGCGAACTGCAATGGAGCCCCAAGGCCTGCCTTGGCGTGGTGATGGCTTCCGACGGATATCCCGGAGCGTACGCGAAGGGTGCCGTAATCGAGGGCCTCGACCGCACGGAAGGACGCGTATACCATATGGGTACGGCCATCGATGCCGATGGACACACCGTGACTGCCGGAGGCCGCGTGCTGATGGTTGTGGGAGAAGGAGACTCTGTGGCCGAGGCCAATGCGGCCGCTCTGCGCGATGTGACACACATCGGATGCCCTTCGCTGTTCCACCGCACAGATATCGGCCATCAGGCTCTCTGAGTCTCCGGTCTCTTGCACATGAAGTGCCTTGGGGAACGGAATTTTTTCAAAGGCAAAAAAAGACTTACAGGTAAAACAAGAATGATTATAAGCGGAAAAGATCTGGCCCGCGAGGTTAAGGAGAATATTGCCCGCAAGGTAGCAAGCTATAAGGTGGAGTATGGCCGCGAGCCTCATCTCTGCGTGATTCTGGTGGGCGACGACCCCTCAAGCCGCACTTATGTGCGCAGCAAGGGGAAGGCGGCCGCCGAAGTGGGATTCCAGCATACCGAACTCCTACTGCCGGCTGAAATCACCGAGCAGGAGCTGATTGATAAAATCCATGAACTCAATGCCGATGTGGGAATCGACGGCATTCTGGTGCAGCTCCCTCTGCCGAAGCATATCCGCAAGCACCGTGTGATCGAGGCCATCGACCCGGAAAAGGATGTCGATGGGTTTCACTCGCATAATGTTGACGCGCTTTGGCATAAACTGCCGGGCATCCGCGCCTGCACTCCGAAGGGGATAATCAAGATGCTCGACAAGGCCGGTGTGGAAATCGCCGGACGCCATGCAGTAGTGATCGGACGAAGCAATATCGTTGGGTTCCCCGTAGCGAAACTCCTGCTCGACCGCAACGCCACTGTCACCATCGCTCACAGCCACACCCGTAATCTGGGCGATATAACCCGCACCGCCGATATTCTGGTGGTGGCAATCGGGGTGCCTAAACTGATTACGGCCGATATGGTAAAAGATGGCGTGGCTGTGATTGATGTGGGAATCTCACACGATCCGGAGACCGGCAAACTCTCCGGAGACGTGGATTTCGACAGCGTGGAGCCTAAGGCTTCGGTAATCACTCCGGTGCCGGGTGGCGTGGGCCCTATGACAATCGCTTGTCTGATGGAGAACACGCTCGACTGCTACACACGCAAGATGCAATGGTAAAGCCGCTAAGCCTCCGCCACCTCTCTGCTCCGGATGCCGGCCCGCAGGGCCGCTGATATGCCGGCGGGGGCGGAGGATGCGACAACAACCTCTTTTTTTAGAACAATATATACCGACAAGATGATAGAAAGATATGGCAGAGACGTGATGCGCGACGTCTGGACCGAAGAAAACAAATTCCGCGCATATCTCAAAGTTGAGCTCCTTGCCGCCGAGGCATGGAAGGAGCTGGGTGTGGTGCCCGCCGAAGATATCGAGAAACTGAATGCCAATGCGTCGTTCGACATCGACCGCATCAAGGAAATCGAGCTTCAGACACGCCATGACATCGTGGCCTTCACCCGCGCCGTCAGCGAATCGCTGGGCGAGGAGCGCAAGTGGGTGCACTACGGTCTGACAAGCACCGATGTGGTTGACACTGCCAACGGCTACCTCTTCAAGCAGGCTGATGAAATTATCGCCGACGATCTGGAGCGCTTTGCCGAAATGCTGCGCCGGCAGGCCCGCCGCTTCAAATACACTCCCTGCATCGGACGCACACACGGCATTCACGCCGATATCACCTCGTTTGGTCTGAAATGGGTGCTCTGGCATGAGGAGATGCAGCGCAACATCAAGCGCTTCCGCGAGGCCTCGAAAGGTGTGGAGGTAGGCAAAATCAGCGGTGCCGTGGGCAATTTCGCCAATATTCCTCCGTTCGTTCAGGATTATGTGTGCGAGCATCTCGGCATCGATTCGGCCAAGGTGTCGACCCAGGTGATACAGCGCGACCGCCACGCCTGCTATATGGCCACTTTGGCCCTGATTGGCGCGACGCTCGAACAGATGGCTATGGAAGTGCGCAATCTGCAACGCACTGAGGTGCATGAAGTGGAGGAATCTTTCGGCAAAGGTCAGAAGGGTTCGAGCGCCATGCCTCACAAGCGCAATCCGATCAGCAGCGAGAACATCTGCGGATGCGCCCGCGTGCTGCGCGGCTACATGATGACGACCTACGACAACGTAGCACTCTGGCATGAGCGCGACATCTCGCACTCCGCCACCGAACGCATCCTCATGCCCGATGCCACAATCCTGCTCGACTATATGCTCAACCGCATGATGGGCATCCTTGAGAATCTTGTGGTATTCGAGGACCGCATGAAGCAAAATATCTATATGACCAATGGTGTGATTTTCGCCCAGCGCGTGATGAACGCCCTTATCGACAAGGGATTTGTGCGCGAGAAGGCCTACGACACCGTGCAGCCCATCGCAATGCGCGCCATGGCCGAGGGTGCGGCTTATCAGGACCTCCTGGCACAGGATCCGGTGGTAAGCTCAATGCTTACTCCCGACGAACTGGCTGCCTGCTTCACTCTGGAGTATTACATGAAGAATGTAGACTTCATCTACGAGCGCAACGGCATCTGACCGACAGCCGCGCGCCGCAGACAATGGCACAGCCGTTACGCCACACCCCTTCCTGTTTGAAGGAAGAGTGGCGACGGCATATATAACAGAATAACGATAATACATCATAAGACATCTATAAGCAATGTCAGAACGTTTAGTTGTGATCGGCTCCCAGTGGGGCGACGAGGGCAAGGGTAAAATCACCGATTATTTCGCTTGCCGCGCCGATATGGTGGTGCGCTACCAAGGGGGCAACAACGCCGGCCATACAGTGGCCTTCGACGGCAACAAGTATTCGCTGCAGAGCATTCCGTCGGGAGTGTTCAATCCCCGCACTGTCAATGTGATGGGCAACGGCATGGTGGTGAATCCCGAATCGGTGGTGGCCGAGCTGCAGAAACTGCACGACCGTGGCATCACCGACTATCAGCTCTTCATCTCCGACCGCGCCGCTATGGTGATGCCATGGCACGGCGACCTCGACGGGGCATATGAGGCCCAGAAGGGAGGATCGAAAATCGGCACCACCAAGAAGGGTATCGGCCCGACATACAGCGACAAGTACGCTCGCACAGGTCTGCGCATCGGCGACCTGCTTGAACCAGAGTACTTCGCCGAGCGCCTAAAGGCCGCTCTTGAGGTGAAAAATCTGGAACTGCGCATGCTCGGCCTAAAGGAATATGACTTCCGGCAGGTCTACGACCGCTATATGGAACTGGCCGGTAAAATCGGCCACATGATCACCGATACATCGGCGCTCATTAATGAAGCAATCCACTCCGACAGCAAAATCCTCTTCGAGGGCGCTCAAGGCATGATGCTCTGTTGCGACCACGGCACGTATCCTTTCGTCACCTCTTCAAGCCCCTCGGCTTCGGGCGTACCGGTAGGCGCAGGTGTGGCTCCGAAGTGGATCGACAATGTGCTGGGTGTGGCTAAGGCTTATTGCACCCGTGTCGGCGAAGGCCCATTCCCGACGGAGCTATTCGATGAGCGCGCACATGAAATCCGCGAGCGCGGCCATGAGTACGGCACTGTCACCGGACGTCCGCGACGTGTGGGCTGGTTTGATGCCGTCGTGGCACGCTACACCGGTATGCTGGCAGGCATCGACAACTGGGCTCTCATGCTCTTCGATGTGCTTTCGGGGCTCGATAAAGTGATGATCTGCACCGGATATGAGTGCGATGGGAAAATACTTCAGGCGCCACCCTCCACCATCAACAAGCTGGCGCGTTGCCGCCCGGTGCTCATTGAGATGGAAGGATGGAAAGAAGATCTGAGCGGCATGAAGAGCTTTGACCAACTCCCGGATGCTGCCAAGGCCTATGTGCGCAAGATTGAAGAACTCACCGGCATACCGGTGGGCATAATTTCCGTAGGCCCTGACCGCACACAGACCATCACCATCTCCGAGAAACTTAAGAATTTCTAATCTGATTCCCCCAACATACGCATATGTCATTTATTGATGAGAGAGTCAAGGAGGAAGGGCTCACGTTCGACGACGTGCTGCTCATCCCCGCATATTCCGAGGTGACTCCCAACATGGTGAAACTCGGAAGCCGCTTTTCACGTAATATCACACTCAACATCCCGATGGTGTCGGCAGCTATGGATACCGTCACCGAATCAGAGCTGGCCATCGCCATGGCCCGCGAAGGTGGTATCGGCGTGATACATAAGAATATGTCGATTGCCGAACAGGCTCAGCAGGTGCGCAGGGTGAAACGCGCCGAGAGCGGCATGATCTACGATCCTATTACCATCACAGGGGAGGAGACCGTAGGCGACGCACTGCATCTTATGGAAGAAAATCATATCGGAGGCATTCCGGTTGTCGACGGAGAAATGCACCTCGTGGGCATCGTCACCAACCGCGACCTGCGTTTCCAGACCGATATGGAGATTAAGATCAAGGATGTCATGACGAAAGACAATCTCGTCACGACCGACAGCCCTGACCTCCAGGAGGCTTCGCAGATTCTGCTCCGCCATAAGATTGAAAAACTCCCGGTGGTGGATGCCACAGGCCGACTGGTGGGTCTGATCACTTATCGCGACATCACCAAGATTCAGGACTATCCAAATGCATGTAAGGATGATAAGGGGCGGCTGCGCGTGGCTGCCGGCGTGGGTGTGACGAGCGATACAATCAATCGCGTCGACGCGCTCGTGGAGGCCGGTGTCGATGCAGTGGTGATCGACACGGCTCACGGCCATTCGGCCAACGTAATCAATACACTCCGTTCTGTGAAGGAGAAATATCCGCATCTGGATGTAGTGGTGGGCAACATCGCCACAGCCGAGGCCGCCGAGTATCTTATCAAGGCCGGCGCCGACGGCATCAAGGTCGGTATCGGCCCCGGCTCAATCTGCACTACCCGTATCGTGGCCGGTGTGGGTATGCCCCAGCTGACTGCCATCTTCAATGCCGCCAAGGTGGCTCACAGCTATGGAGTGCCGGCAATCGCCGACGGCGGACTGCGCTATTCCGGCGACATCGTCAAGGCTCTTGCCGCCGGTGGCGATGCGGTGATGATGGGTTCGATGCTGGCCGGTGTTGAGGAGTCTCCCGGCGAGACAATCATCTATAATGGCCGCAAGTTCAAGTCTTACCGTGGCATGGGCTCGATCGAGGCAATGCAGGCGGGATCGAAAGACAGATATTTCCAGTCGGAAAAAACCGACAGCAACAAGTTCGTGCCCGAAGGCATCGTGGCCCGTGTCCCCTACAAGGGAACTCTGAGCGAGACTGTATATCAGCTGATCGGTGGTCTGCGCTCTGGCATGGGGTATTGCGGAGCTGCCGATATCGAAGCGCTCCACAACGCGAAGTTCACCCGCATCACATCGGCCGGTGTGATTGAGAACCATCCCCACGATGTGACTATCACTAAAGAGGCCCCCAACTATTCACGCTAATTAAATCCCAACAGCGTCGGCCCTCCGGAAGGGGAACGGACCGTTCCCCTTCCGGAGGGAGGCGCTACATAACTTATATATGGAAAAAATATTGATACTGGACTTCGGATCACAGTACACTCAGCTTATCGCACGCCGTGTGCGCGAGCTTAATGTGTATTGCGAGATACACCCGTTCAACAAGGTTCCGTCCATTGACGCCGATGTGAAGGGTGTGATACTTTCCGGCAGTCCGTCGTCGGTGCGCGACGCCGATTCTCCGCGCCCCGACCTCAGTCAGATACGTGGCAAGCTCCCTCTGCTTGGAGTATGCTATGGTGCACAGCTTCTCGCCCTGCTCGGCGGCGGCGAGGTGGAGGGCGCCCCGAGCCGGGAATATGGACGCGCCATGCTTACTGTCGTTGCTCCGGAAGACCCGCTGATGAAAGGCCTCCCCTCTCCTACACAGGTTTGGATGTCGCATGGCGACACCATTACCTCGACTCCCGCAGAGTATGAGATTATCGGATCGACCGATAATGTGCGGGTGGCCGCATATCATATCGCCGGCGAGATGACCTGGGGCATACAGTTCCACCCGGAAGTGTTCCATTCTACTGATGGCCCGCGGCTGCTCTCCAACTTCGTGATGGATATCTGCGGATGCTCAGGCACCTGGAGCCCGGCATCCTTTATTGATTCCACAGTAGCCGAACTCAAAGAAAAGCTGGGCGACGACAAGGTGATACTGGGCCTCTCGGGTGGAGTCGACTCAACTGTGGCCGCAGTGCTGCTCAACAAGGCCATCGGCCATAACCTGCAGTGTATCTTCGTCAACAACGGTCTGCTCCGTGCCAACGAATTTGACGACGTGTTGGCCCAGTATAAGGGAATGGGACTGAACGTTCTCGGCATCGATGCCTCCGCGCGTTTCTATGCCGACCTGGCAGGCGTGACCGACCCGGAGCAGAAGCGCAAGGTGATAGGACGCGATTTCGTAGAGGTATTCAATGAGGAAGCCCGGAAATTCGAAGGAGCAAAATGGCTCGCCCAAGGCACTATATATCCCGATGTAATCGAGAGTGTGTCGGTCAAGGGGCCGTCGGCCACCATCAAGTCGCACCACAACGTAGGAGGACTGCCTGAGAAGATGCATCTGAGCATCGTCGAGCCTCTGCGTCTGCTCTTCAAGGATGAGGTGCGCCGCGTGGGCAAGGCGCTCGGCATCGATCCGGCTCTGCTTGGCCGCCATCCGTTCCCGGGTCCCGGACTTGGCATACGTATCCTTGGCGAAGTGACTGCCGAGAAAGTGGCAGTGCTGCAACAGGCCGACAAGATTTTTATCGACAATCTGCGTGAGGCCGGCCTTTACGACAAGGTATGGCAAGCCGGAGTGATGCTTCTCCCGGTGCAGAGTGTGGGCGTGATGGGCGATGAACGCACTTACGAACGCTGCTGCGCACTCCGTGCCGTGGTCAGCACAGACGGCATGACGGCCGACTGGGTACACCTCCCTTACGAATTCCTTGCCAAGGTCAGCAACGAAATCATCAATAAGGTGCGCGGCATCAACCGCGTAGTCTATGACATCTCATCGAAGCCGCCGGCAACAATCGAGTGGGAATAATCCCCCCGCTTTGGAATTAGAAGCAAGGAATCAGGAATAAACCTTTTTCAGGGTCCCGCTGTTATAAAGACATAAGATGGCAATTTTCTGGCTTCTTTAAAAAAGCCAACCCCTTGAATTATAAAAAACGCCTTCTTACCAGCCCGAGTTCATACCCTATGACTCGGGCTTTTTTTCATCGTCTCACATCTGCACACTGGCAGAGACGCAATCAGAGAGAGTTACACTATAGTTTTTGGAATATTAAAATATTGTGTTAACTTTGCAGCCCCGTCAGTCAATGACCTGTGAATGGTCTGCCGCAGACTGAAGGGAGAGCCGTCAGCCGGCTGACTCTCGCTGATGTGGGAGCGACGGCACGACGGAAAGAAGAAAAATACATGTTGCAGGAGGGTGTGTTTCCACACCGTCGGCCTGGAGAGGCCGTCAGGGAAGTCGGGTGATGATTCCCGCGCAGACTCGCTGCTGTAATTCTTCGCTTGAGTAAATCCGGCATTCTGTATCCATTCAGGCCAATCCCCACATTTACGCAAGGAATCGGTGAAAAGATACAGAACCCACTGGCACCACGGGAGACCCCTCGCCCAGACGCACAAACGCACACTGCGCTTAAGCTGACGGGAACGTCTCTTAGTTCTCCGGGAAGGGTGACGGATTGAAAGAAGATAAGCCAGAAGACCTACCTGCGACATTGCCAAAACTTACAGAGCACATAGTAGAGGCAACTGTTGTGGCGCATCACGATGCGCGCGGGAATATGGGGCACGGGGCACACCATCCGCCACTCCCACGCGTGATTGAGGTATGTGCGTATGTGTACTCATGTATATCCGTTATGCATGGGCACGCATGCATATGCGCGTATCCATATACCGACGTATCTGCAATACGTGATACGTGCGTCTGCCCCGTACGGACACTGAGCGTACGGGCGCGCAGCAAGTCTGTAAGTTATTGGCATCCGCAGGCATAAGCAAGTGCATCTTGCCGCCGGCGAGTCATTGCGAGTAGAATCAATAACCCATAACTAACAGACATCAGAAATGAGAACAGCTACAACCGCCGCAGCCACGCTTGCCTTGGCAGCCCTCCTTCCGGGGATGGCATACGCCGCCGACGCACTGTCAGACATCCGATGGACTCCCGATCCGGATGAAACGCAGCAGACTCTGACAAAAATCACCATGCAATTCATGGAAGCCAACTGGGGCATCTCTGGCCACGTGGATGTGTCGGGCATCACCCTCACACGCCGTGGCAGCACCGATACGCTCTATGCGCTGCCCGACCCCATTACCGACTACGCACGCCTCACCCTCGAATTCGGATATAAGGGGGATTCCACTCCGGCCACGGTCACCACCGATGGCATCTACACCCTCCACATCCCGGCCGGAGCAATAACGGCAATTAGCTCAGGCATACCGAATGCCGAAATCAATCAGGATTTCACCGTCAGCTCATCCGTCAAAACCCCGATGACTGAATATACGCTTACGCCTTCCCCCGGTCAAGTGGAGGAAATCAGCACAGTCACAATCTCGTTCCCGGAATCAGGAGGCCTGGACTGGTTTAAGAACGACCTGTTCGGCTCAGGCTCATTCAGCGCCATCACACTTATCGACAAGGATAATCCCGAAATCAGCTACACCGCAGTCAAGCAATCGTTTGACATGGACTCGACAGTCGGACTGGCGTTTGTGGCACCGGGTTCCTCTGAAAAAGTGACCGTCACCGCTCCGGGCACATATATACTTGACATCCCTGACGATATGTTTGTCAAGGACTACACCTCAATCGGCAACAGCCACATCTCCTGCGAATACATAATCCAACCGGCCGCTCCGCTCGAATTCAGCGGCATCGAGGCCTCTCCCGCCGGGGGAACGACCATCGGCGAACTAACCGAGATCTCTCTGCGATTCCCTGCCCTCCCCGACGGACTCAGCTATCCTGTCGGCGACATAGGGAGCGTCACCGTGCTTACTCCAGAGGGGGATACGTATTACGGTTTCAACGCCGCCATAGGAGGCCAAGGGTATGACACGCTCACATTCTCCTTCGCTCCCGAAGGGGCTACGACAGTCAACCAGGCATGCACCTTCACCACCGCCGGCGCCTACACCGTCACATTCCCGGAGGGAGTACTGACAGCCTCCGGCACCGACATCGTCAACCCCGCGTTCAAGCTATCATATACCGTCGACCCGCTCATCAACTTCACCTGCACTCTCGACCCCGCAGACGGAGCCGTAGCGGCCGGATTCATCCCGGTGACGCTCCGCCCCGGCCACAACATCAACGCCATACAAGTGAATGATGATGCAGGCGGACTCCCATGCTTCAGCAACGGCACTACCGATTATGTGGCGACTCCCATTATTGATAATGCCGACGGCTCGGTTTCGTTTATCCCGGCTGATACGGATGCCGTAGCCACTCCCGGCGTGTGGACTCTGACCGTGCCGGTCCACTACCTATATGGACTTAACGGCAAGGGTGAACGAATCTTCAATCCCGCACCCATCAGCCACACCCTCGTGGTGCGCGAGGCTGAGACATTCGCATATGCCATCACCCCGGCCGATGGCTCGACGGTGGAATTCTTCAAGGATATCACTCTGGAGTTTGTCGGTGATAATCTGAAAGGAGTCAGTCTTGACACGACTGCAGGCTCACCCATGCTGACATCCGCATCAGGCAACGCATATCCGCTGGAAGCACGCCTCAGCGGCAATTACGTGATATTCGTCAACCGCGATGGCCGCACAATCCCCGATGGAGAGTATGTCTTCACCATACCTGCAGGATATGTCGGCACCATCGACCGCGACGGTCTTATGGATTGCGTGCCGGCAATCAGCTCAGCACTGCGAATCAAATCCTCGGCCGATACCGACTACACAAAAGGTATACTGATTCTCAACGAGGGTTGGTTCGGCCACGATACGGGTTCGCTTAATTTCCTCGCCTCCGAAGGCTACTGGATCTACGATGCCTACCTGCGCAACAATCCCGACCATCACCTCGGCATAACATCACAGTATGGCGAATGCTTTGCCGACCAGATATACATCGTCAGCAAGCAGCCCGAAGGTGATGCCCCTGGCGATGGCGGCATACTGACAGTGCTTGATGCTGCATCTCTGCATTATGTCGGCGGGATACATCAGCTTCCCGACGACAGAACCCAACCCCGTGCCTTCTGCGCATGGGACCGCCACAAGGGGTATCTCAGCACACGCGACCACATCTATGCCATCGACCTCGACCGACTCGAGATCCTCTCGGTAGTGGAGGGGACCGACCAGTATACTTCGTTTGACAGCAACGGCGAAATGCTGCGCTACGGCGATCGGGTGTTTGCTGTGCGCCAGTCATCGGGAGTGGATGCCATCGACCCCGTCACGGATGATGTGGTGAATATACCTGCCGAACTGACCGAGGCGCTTGCCGTCACCCCCGACGGCAGCCTGTATGCAGCCACACGCAACGAGGCTAATGAGTTTGTGAAGATTTCCCCCTCCACCCTTTCGATTGAGAAACTGATTGACATCGATGGCGATAAGGTGAAGATTGCCAACGTATGGAATACATGGAAGAAGGCCCCGATTGCAGCCGACAAGACGTGCAATGCCGTTTATTATGTGACTCAGAAAGCTATGGAAGATGAACCGCAAGGTCCGCGCACCGTGGCCAAGTATGACTTCGACAATGACACCTTCACAGAGACATTCATCACACTTCCAGGCACTGCCGATGGTGAAAGTGCCGACTGGGTGCTTTACGGCGAGGGTGTGAGTGTGGATCCCGCCAGCGGCAATATCATGCTTACAGCAGTGGAAGCCGGATACGGTGTGCATTTCAGCCGCAACTGTATCTTTGAGGCTGAGCCGTCAACAGGCGAGATTATCCGCCGACACATCATGGAGAATGGGTATTGGTTCCCGGCAATGGTCCTCTATCCGGATTTCGCCGCACCTGAGATTGACGCGCTGCGTCTGACTTTGCCAATGGATGAGGCTTCGTTTACACTGGATGTGGCCTCTGCCACTACCCTTTCTACGGGCAATCCGAATCTGATCCGCTACACGGCCCGTACGCTGACCGGCTCGGCCGAAGTGACTCCTGCCGATGCTGCGGGAGTATTCGAGGTAAACGCATCTGACGGAGGTGAATATGAGCTTGAACTGACGGCTGATTTCCAAGGGAAATCCACAGCTGTGATTCTATCGGGAATCTCGACAGGCACGGCGATTCTTCAGGCCGATGCATCGCGTTCTGACGTCTACAACCTCCAGGGTATCCGCATCCTGACAGGCGCCACACATGCCGACATAAATACCCTTCCTGCAGGCATCTACATCATAGGAGGCCGCAAGATTACAGTACGCTAAGCATATCAGTCCGAAAAAAAAGCCGACTTGATAATCAAATATCAAGTCGGTTTTTTTTCGGACGTGCTTTTTTCGGGCGTAGCCGCAGAAATACCTGACTCTATACGCTTAAACTGAGCCCCGGCCAAGGATGGTCAGGGGATGGACTCGTAGGCCGCGAGGGTGTCCTCGAAGCGCTGTTCGAGATCTGAGAGAAGGTATAGGCCATCGGCATTCTTCTGCAGTCCCTTGAGACTCAGGGGGTAAATCATAGGTGGATTGTCAAGGTCGAGCAGCTGCATGTCGCGAAGCTGATCTACAGACTGATACACCAGATTCACATCAGCGTATTCATTGCCGTCGGCTCCTTCAAACTTTTCGATTACTACCTTGCAACCGATTGGCGTCTTCTTTTCGATAGCCTCCGGCACTTCGTATTCTTCAACTCCGAGTGCAGTGGTGACACTGGTGATGTTGCTGTCATGCCCTACAAGAAATGTAAAGCGCCGATCAGGCGAACGCAGCTCATCGTAGATATACTGCACCAGAGGATGCGATACATTCGTGGCCACTATGGGAGCCGCAAACAGTGCGTCTTGATACGTATCCTTTACGTGCGCCAGCTGTGCCCATTGGTCGCGGGTCAGCGCATGTCCGAATCCGGCAGCCACCGTATCGGGTTCTTCATAATATTGCAAGATAAAAGCATCGCTGGCCGAATTGAGTTCCTTGAGCGCAGAGCCTTCCTTCATATAAGGTTCCTTCCACTTTTCGAGCACCACTTCCGTGTCGTAGTTGGTCAGTCCCGCCAATTTCGGATCGTTCTCCTTTGCCATCGGTGAATTCTGCACATCGAGCACTTCCATCATCAGCGTATAGTCGGGCTTGATTTTCTCATTTATGCCGGCCATGCCGTTCTTGCCACCCATGGCGGCAATCTGTTTTTTGGCTTCGTTCTGGAATTCGGGAGAGTCCTTCGTTATCTGTGGATTGAAGAGAGGGTCCATCTTTGAAGGCGTGAAACGATGGTCGACCATCACATTGCCGACAGGCATGAAACCGGAAGTGAAGTAGCGGGCCGTAGCAATGCAACGCTGCATCGAATTGGCGATTACGTTGAGGTCGTCGGCCGTAGGCACATAGTTTTCGGGGAATAGCCCGGCATCTACGGCCCATTTGCGGAAATACTGCCCCATCATCGTCTCCAGCGCACCGCCGCGCGATGTGAGTTCACTCTTGCCCGCACTCCATTTGTGCCATTCATGCGGAGTCATACGCCCGAGTGTACTTTTGGAATCTGACAGAGGAGAACGTATGTTATGCCGGCTCAGCACCACAGCTTCTTTAAGTTTGTATTTATCCTTGAATTCCTGAGAACGTTGCTGCTGCGCCATTGCGGTCATGCCCATAGAGCCGGCCATCATCAACAGAGCAACCCAAAGAGTTGTATTCTTCATAGTATCGAGAAAGTTTAGTTACGTCATTTCAACACTTTCACCGATAGTATAGTTGAGTTCGCCTCGCATGTTTAATAACATGATTGGAAGGCAGCCATTCTCGAAAGTTGCGGCTGACTTGACTTGGCGCGAATCGCCGGGGAAGGTCTTAGTTAGTGGGGATAGACAAGATTGTCCGGTGTCGGGGCGTCAAGCACCTCAGTGAGATAGCGGCGTGCTGCCGCGCGTGCCGCAGGCAGATCCATGTAACTATAGTTGCCGCAGTCGCGCGGAGTCGCACCGGGAATTTCCCCCTCGAATTCGGCCACGAACTGCATAGTGCGACGCATCAGCGGAAGCACCTCCTCGCTGCAGAAGTCGCCGGAAAGCAGAAGATAATTGCCCGTACAGCAGCCCATCGGCCCCCAATAGATGATACGGTCCTTCCATTCCCGGTCATTGCGGAGATAGGTGGCGGCAAGATGCTCCATGGCATGGAGAGCCTGCGGGGAGAGAGCAGGCTCTCTGTTGGGAAGTGTCATCCGGATATCGAATGTGCTGACAGTGTCGCCCGAAGAAGTGCGATCCTGACGGGAGAGAAAGATACCGCGCTGAAGGCGGTTATGGTCGATTGTGAAACTTGGTATTTTTTCCATGTTTTGTGACTGTGAGCGGGGAAACAGGGTTTATGGGCATCAGCGCGTCTTAACGCGCTGATGCCGTCATATATTTACGTCTAAGAAGAGAAGAGAGAGAGAGAAGCGAATTTATTTTACTATCTGTGAGAGGAAAGGGTTGACAGTTGCCTGACGGTAGAGGGCGTGGGGGTCGGACGACATGATGGCCAGACATTCCGGACACCAATGACCGCCAAGCAGCACGGTGCGCGGGCGCATCATGAATCGGTGACCCTCTGCACATTCCCATTCCACAGATGTATCAGGGTCGACGCACCCTGTGGCAGTGGCCAGACATCGCCCCCCTCGGAAACGGGCAGCCCTGTCAAGATCTGCGGTAGTAAGGGCAGCGAGCGGACGTGTTTCATCATAGCCGTGGTCGAGAGGCCTCCCTTCTGTCGGAAGCGACCAGTCCTCCCCTTTCCGCCAGCCCGGAATTGCCTTCCACGCATCCATGCCGCCAAAGGCGGCGAAGAGGCGGTCGGAATCGGCATCCGACACCCAACGGAGTGGACCGAGCACACGCTTCATGGCCACACGCTTCATGGCTGCGCATATCGCCCATGCCGGTGCAAGCGGAGCGAGGCGGAAATACCACGGCAACTGCCTGATGATTCCGGCCACGAAGTCGGGCATCGTCTCGCCGCTGCGGAAATGGAGTATGAACTCCAGCAGGTCAGAATCAAGATACCACATGCCGTGGAAGTTGCGAGTAGCAAACCAGTTGCGTCCAAACACCTTCTCTGCCGGAGGACACCCGACAGCACGGAGTGTGAGCTGCACGAAATCATAGTTCGACATCCGGTAGCTCTCTCCTCCACCTATATTATAGAAACGGCACCAGAATGAATCAGGCACTTCCGGCGAGGCCACGGCACGAAGCAAACGCCCGCTGTCGGTGTCGCTAACCCATTCAAGACAGCCGCGCAGGGGGACATGGAAGGCAATCGGATCACTGCCGTTCATCAATATGCGGGGATACATGATACCTGTCTGACGGAGCGATACCCAACGGCGCAGCCCGGACTCGGCGAGCATACGCTCGGCTTCGCATTTGGAGAGAGCGTATCTGTCGTAAGTGGCCACCGACACAGGATCACCCGTACGTCCCCAATGTACACCTTCGGGGCGGTTGCCATACTGCGACACAGATCCTATATACACCACTTTCACCTCCTTACCTTCCGACTGTCGGCGCAGTGCGGCGTCGATGACATGGCGCATGGCAGTGACATTGACCCGATAGGTAAGCTCCGGCTGCCAGTCGGCCTGAGGGCTTACCATCCCGCCGACATGTAGCACCACATCGGCATCAGCCACTCCGCGCTCCACATCTTCGGGATTCATCAGATCGCCCCATATCACCTCCACCCCATCGGCGATGAATGAAGCCAGTTTGCGGCGGTTGACTGCTCTATCGCGGGCCAGCACCACTATACGAGGTGACCCGGCAGGGGATGTATGGCGGAGCTGCGCCAGTTCGCGCAGCCCCGCCATACCCATCACACCGGTTGCTCCGGTAAGGAATACTGTATACACCCCATTACTTACTTTTCGATTCACAGTATACGCAACGCCACTCTCCGGGATGGTCGGCGGCAGGGCGGAAGATTGAATCCACATTGACTTCCATATTGGAGATGCAGCGTGGATTGCGGCATACGTGCTGATTGCGCACAGCATCCGCGGGTATGAGCTGATTCTGTTTGTCATCACGCCCGGCCCAGCGGAGCAGTGTGAGTATCAGAGCCATTCGCACGAATTTGCCGTTTTCCACCTGACGGAAATAGGCAGCGCGCGGATCAGCGTCGACATCTACTGAAATTTCATTCACACGCGGCAGCGGATGAAGAATGCGCATCTCCGGTTTGGCGACGCGGAGCTTCTCGGCATCGAGAATGAAGCAGTCCTTCACTCGGTCGAACTCGTCTTCATCAAAGAAACGTTCCTTCTGCACGCGGGTCATATAGAGCACATCAAGTTCGGGCATCACCTCTTCGAGCGTGCTGACCTCCTTGTATAGTATGCCATTGACTTCACATACTTCCTTCTTCATATAGTCGGGCAGACGGAGCTGTTCGGGAGCTATGAGCACCACCTTCACACCACTGTAGCGGGAAAGGGCCTTGATGAGAGAATGCACGGTGCGGCCGAATTTCAGGTCACCGCAGAATCCGATGGTCAGATTGTCGAAGCGCCCGATTTCCCGCTTGATGGTAAGCAGGTCGGTCAGCGTCTGGGTGGGATGGGTGTGCGAGCCGTCGCCGGCATTAATCACCGGGATACGACTGTTGAGAGCCGACACGAGAGCCGCGCCTTCTTCGAAATGGCGCATGGCTATGATGTCGGCAAAGCAGTTGATTACCTTGGTGGTGTCGGCACATGTCTCACCTTTGCTGACGGAGGTATTCTGCGCGTCGGAGAATCCGAGCACATTGCCTCCGAGTTCCATCATTGCTGACGTAAAGCTGAGGCGCGTGCGGGTAGAAGGCTCATAAAAGAGAGTGGCGAGCTTTTTCCCTTTGCAGGATTCAGAATATTTCTCGCGATTGGCGATAATGTCAAGGGCAAGGTCTATAATCTCTTCGGTCTCCTGACGTGTGAGATCTGTGGGGTCAATGAGATGTTTCATCAAAGTCTGTGTGTATCTTGGGGGGGTTGATTGCAACAGATTACTTCTGCATCCATGACTCATCTGAAGGATTAGCCATGAATTTCTTCAGGCGGACTTCATCGGAGGGCTGGATGTAACCCTGCTCCACAGCCACTTCGACGAGTGTATCGAAGTTGGAGAGGGAATGATTCTCCACACCTGCGGCTTCAAGGCGTTCGAGACCTTTCTTCATGCCGTAGGTGAAGATGCTGACTACTCCGAGCACCTCGGCTCCGGCCTCGCGCAGGGCTTCGACCACATCGATGCAGCTGCCTCCGGTGGAGATAAGGTCTTCGATCACTACGACTTTCTGACCTTTCTCGAGGCGTCCCTCAATGCGGTTGTTGCGACCGTGGTCCTTTGCGCTGCCACGCACGTATCCCATCGGCATACCGAGAAGATGCGCGGCGATGGCGGCGTGGGCGATCCCGGCGGTGCTTGTGCCCATCAGCACCTCGGCTTCCGGATAGAATTTCTTTACTGAATCAGCTATGGCCTGCTCCACAATGTCGCGGGCCGCAGGAGAAGTGAGGATAAGACGGTTGTCGCAGTAGATGGGGCTTTTGATGCCGCTGGCCCATGTAAAGGGTTCATCAGGACGAAGGAACACTGCCTTTATGCCGAGCAACTGGCCGGCTACTTTTTTTGCTGTATCGTTCATTTGGGGTATTGTATTGTCGGTTATGGATACTTTATGTCGGGCGGAGCCATCTCGATGCTCCCCGGACGGTAGAGATATCGGGGCAATTAAGTGTTCAAATTTAACCGATAGCAAATGAAAGGGAATCTTTTCCACAATCTGCGGCTTCTTTTTTGACGCTCCGGGTTGTTGTTGAGTCGAATACGTTTATATTCTCCTTCACTCCGCGCCGGAATCGACTAAAAGACAAGTCCCGCATATTTTATGAATTAAATTTGGGCACTTACTTAAGATTACTTTTCAGATTAAAGCCCCGCCGCTCCGAAGGGCGGTGAGGCTTTATCAGATTTTATCCACAGAAATCGGCTACACACCGACGCCATGCGGCGACGGGATCGGCAGCTGCCGTGATGGGACGGCCCACGACGATGAAGTCGCTCCCTATCTCACGCGCACGGGCGGGAGTAGTGATGCGAACCTGGTCGTCGGCAGCGGAATCGGCGAAACGGATACCCGGGGTGACAGTCATAAACTCCGGGCCGCAGGCTTCCTTGACCAGTCCGGCCTCAAGCGGCGAGCACACCACGCCATCAAGTCCGGCCTCTCGTGCGTTGCGGGCGTAATGGGCTATGACATCGTTGATGTCGCCCTCTACGCGCAACTGCTCGTTCATGGCCTGCTGGGAGGTGGATGTAAGCTGCGTCACTGCTATCAGCAGGGGGCGAGTGCCATCCGCACGTGTGAGTCCTTCAAGGGCAGCAGCCATCATCTCCCGGGTGCCGGAGGCGTGGACATTGACCATATCCACATCAAGAGCCGAAAGCACCTTCATGGCTTTGCGCACGGTGTTGGGGATGTCGTGCAACTTGAGGTCGAGGAAAATCTTGTGGCCGCGACGTTTTAGTTCGCGCACTATCTCGTTACCGGCCGCATAATAGAGTTCCATGCCGATTTTGACGAAGGGCTTCCGCTCTTCGGCAGCAAACTTGTCGAGAAACTCCAATGCCTGACCGGCTGAGCCGAAGTCGCAGGCGATTATCACATCTCTCTCTTTTTCCATTGGATTATAGAAGTGTATATATAGTATTATAGGGATATTTTATTTTCATCGGCGGGATTAAGGAGGGGGCTATGTATCTGCCACAGACTCCAATCTCCCGCTGTGATAAATCTTATCCACGCAGTCTCCGCTGCGGGGGGCCAGGGTCATCCCCGCGGTTCAGACCACTCCGATTATATCTGACAGTCGGTCGATGCCAAGGCGCTCCATCTCTGCCGGAAGAGCGGCTATGATTTTCGGGCAGGCGTATGGGTCGCGGAGATTGGCTGCGCCTACCTGTACAGCTGTGGCACCGGCCATCATCATCTCAATCACATCGCGGGCGGAGCTGACTCCGCCGCATCCCATCACAGGGATACCGCATGCTTTCGACACCTGATACACCATCCTTACCGCCACCGGGAATATGGCCGGACCTGAGAAACCACCCATCACATTGGCCACCACCGGACGTCGCGTCTTCACATCGATACGCATTCCGAGCAGTGTGTTGATCAGACAGAGTCCGTCGGCTCCCGCATCCTCTGCCGCACGCGCTATGGAGACGATATCGGTGACGTTGGGAGAGAGTTTGACATAGAGTGGCTTGGTGGTGACCGCCCTGACGGCGCGTGTCACTTCAGCCACACTCTCGCAGCTCGTGCCAAAGCTCATGCCGCCGCCATGCACATTAGGACAACTGACATTGAGTTCGATGATACCCACCTGCGCTGCCCCGTCGATGCGGCGGCAGGCCTCCACATATTCATCGATTGAGAATCCGCTGATGTTGGCGATGATTGGCTGATGAAACACTTTGCGAAGCTTCGGAAGCTCCACTTCCACCACCTTGTCGACACCGGGATTCTGAAGCCCTACGGAGTTAATCATTCCGGCGGGACATTCGGCAGTGCGCGGAAGCGGATTGCCGAAACGTGAGTTGAGAGTAGTGCCCTTTATGCTGATTGATCCGAGGCAATCGATATCATAGTACTCGGCCATCACATATCCGAACCCGAAGCATCCGGAGGCTGGCACTACGGGATTCTGAAGGCGCACGCCACTCAGGGTAACGCTCAGGTCGCGGGGTGCGGTGGCTGCACATGTGGCATTTTCATTCATTTCCATATTAGTTCCTCCTTTCTGAACACGGGTCCTTTCTTACATATTCCTTTGGGTCCGTCGGCTGTCTGCACTACGCAGCACATGCACACTCCGAACCCACATGCCATGCGTGCTTCCAGACTCAGCTCGCCACTGACGGGCATCGAGTCGCTGAGGGCCCGGAGCATCGGGAGCGGGCCACAGGCATAGAAGTAGGTGCGGGCGGGATCGGCACACGCAGGCACATCGGTGACGAATCCTTTTGTGCCGCGGCTGCCATCGACGGTAGCCACATATACTTCGGCTCCTGTCTGGCGGAATTCCTCCTCCCATACCACATCGGCAGCTGTATTGAACCCGAGTATCACCACCGGATGCCGTCCAAGTTCCATAAGCCGACGTGCCAGCTGATAGAGGGGAGCCACGCCTATGCCGCCGCCTAACAGCAGCGGCGAGTCGCCGGAGCGTGACGGGTCGAATCCGTTGCCAAGCGGCGCAAGCACATCGGCCACATAACCCTCAGGCCAACGCGACATTTCTTCGGTGCCCTCTCCCACCACATCATATAGCAGGGTGATACAGCGGCCATCCACGCCACATACAGAAATAGGGCGACGCAGGAATTTACCCTCCACCTCAAGATTCACAAATTGTCCGGGAGCAGTGATGATACCTTCCTTGTCGGCCTCGAGCACCATCTTCCAGGTGCGCGACGTGAGCTGGCGGTTCTCGACCACACGGAGCTTATGCGCTATGTTTGTCATTGTATTATTATTTTCCATTTTATACGGAATTCTCGCAAGCAGGTGTCATGCCTTGTCTGATAAGTAAGTGCATCGCATACCTATGAATCTCACCACTCACCTTCCGGATGGCAGAATGTGGCCACAGGCCACCCCTGCAGTTCCATCCCCTCGAACGGGGTGGCTCTCCCCTTGCCATGAAATGCCGTGGAATCGACACGGCGCACGGCGTTGAGGTCGACAAGTGTGAGCATTGCCGGGTCTCCCTCTGCGATGCCGCCGCTCTCGAATCCGCCAAGCTTTAGTATGCGGCGCGGGGTGAGCGACATTAGTTGCACTACGCGGTCAAGGCCGGTACGCCCCTGCACCACAAGGCGGGTGTATATGGCGGCAAACGCCGTCTCCAGCCCTACGACTCCCATGGCGCTGTGCTTCAGGTCGAGGCATTTCTCGCGCTCGGCATGGGGCGCATGGTCGGTGGCGATAGCGTCGATCGTGCCGTCCTTGATGCCGAGCAGCAGGGCGCGGCGGTCGTATTCGCTGCGAATCGGGGGATTCATCTTCCAGCGTCCCTCGTTGGCAAGGTCTTCGTCGGTAAACCACAGATAATGCGGAGCCGTCTCGCATGTGACCGGAAGCCCTTCGCGTTTGGCACGGCGCACGAGCTCGACACTTTCGGCCGTCGAGATGTGGCATATATGAAGACGCACCCCCGTCTCACGGGCGAGGTTGATGTCGCGCTCCACTTCGCGCCATTCGCTTTCAGAGCATATGCCACGATGGTTGTTGAATCTGGCATAGGCGCCGTCGTGTATGTAGCCGCCGCGCAACAGTTCGTTGACCTCGCAATGGGCTGCCAGAATCTTTCCGGTGGCAGCGATGCGCTTCATGGCGGCACGCATCACATCTTCCGACTGCACTCCGGATCCGTCATCGGAAAATCCGGCCACTTCCTGAGCGAGAGCAGCGTAGTCGGCCAGAGTCTCCTCGCCGATGCGCTGACGGGTGATGGTGGCATACGGCAGAATTTGCACCAGATGCTGGGCGCGGATTGCATCGAGCTGCGGGCGCAGATGCTCTGGTGTGTCGGGGGCAGGTTTGAGGTTGGGCATGGTGCAGACGGTGGTAAATCCACCGGCACGGGCTGCCTCGGCACCTCCGGCAATCGTCTCTTTGTACTCAAATCCAGGTTCGCGGAAATGCACATGCATATCTGTCAGCCCGGGAAGCAATGTCAGCCCGCGGGCATCGATTACCTCCATATCCTCTTCCGGCAGTATGTCGGCTGCCATGCGGACTATACGCGCGCCACCGATCAGAACATCCGCTTTGCGGATACCTTCGGCAGTGTACACATCCGCCCCCTTTACGAGTGTAGTATTTTTCATCAGCTATTCGTACCATGTTAATGCCGGGGAATGCTCATCCGGATTCCCCGCAAGGACTCCGGGCCTAACCCTGACGGAATGCGGCGGCTTGGGCACACCACACCCTTTTGTACAAAATTACAAAGATTTTCGCAGCATTCCAAACACTAAGCGGATGTTTAAACGTTTTTAATATGATTCAATTCCGTAACGGTGTGTATGCGGCCTGTCAGATATCAGATGCCGGACATGGCCTCTGCGCATATGGCCGCATACGCGATCTGATTACCCTGGCTGCATCCGGCGGCAAGGAGAGAAATCCTGATGGATAGACTTATGACAAGAAATGAAACTACTGTATCAATACCGTCGGCTTCCGGACGCAAGACACGGATGCCGATGAAGGGTGAACTATCCGCCACGCGACGCGTGGTTATCGCGGGAGCCACTTCCGGTCTGGGACTGGCTCTGGCCCAACGGTTTATTGCCGCAGGATGGACCGTGGGGGCCACTGGCCGGAATGCCGAGGCTTTGGCCGCGTTGCAGAAGTCCGCCCCCGACCATGTCACCACCATGCAGCTCGACGTGAATGCGGCAGATGCCCCGCAACGGCTTGTGGAACTGGCGAATGCGCTCGGCGGGATTGACATTTATCTGCATTGTGCGGGAATACTGCTCTATAATCCCGACCTGAGCCCGGACGTTGAGGTGAGTATGGCAATGACCAATGCCGTGGGGATGGCGCGTATGCTGTCGGCTGCTTTCGGATATTTCCGCGATTCGCACCGTCGGGGACGCATCGTGGCGATTTCATCGGTGGCAGGATGCCGCGGGCTTGGCGACATGCCGGCATATTCGGCATCCAAGGCGTTCGACCAAACATATATCGAAGCGTTGCGCCAGGAGGCCGACAGGCTGCGCCTGCCGCTGCGGATGGTGGATATCCGTCCGGGATGGACACGCACTCCGCTTCTCGACCCCGAACGGAAATATGTGCTGGAGATGCCGGCCGAACGTGCGGCCGACATGATATTCCGGGCGACTCTTACAGCACGGCGCACTGCCACAATCGGCCTGCGCTGGCGCCTTCTGACCGCACTTGAGAACCTTGTGCCTGCACCCCTGTGGCAACGGCTGCACCTGCCTCTGTGGCATACAATTCACAGTTAGCCACCCACTTCTCACCTCAAAGTATCAGCAAAGAGCATAAAAAGCCACAGCCGAGGCCGCCGCCACGTTGAGAGAGTCAACATTATGACGCATCGGGATACGCACCACATAGTCGGCGCCGTCGATTTCGGCCTGTGCAAGGCCGTCGCCTTCGGTACCCATGACGATGGCAAGGCGCGGCTCGGATAGAAGTTCCGGGTCGGAAAGAAGGCGCGAATCATCGCGAAGAGCCATGGCGACGGTCTTGAATCCGTAGTCCTTAAGCCTGGAAGGAGTATCCGTCCACCCCCACGGCACAAGAAACACACTACCCATCGATACGCGTATGGCACGGCGGTTGAGCGGATCGCAGGATGTGGGGGTCAGCAGCACTGCATCAATGCCGAGAGCGGCGGCGCTGCGGAAAATCGCCCCGATGTTGGTCGTGTCGCTCACTCCATCAATCACACATACACGTCGGGCCCCATTAATAAGTTCTTCCAATGGAGCGCACTCTCTGCGACGCATCGCACAGAGCACACCCCTTGTGAGGGTATACCCTGTGAGCGAAGCCAGCAATTCGCGCCCGGCAGTATAGACCGGGGTATCATCAGGCATCATGGCAATGACACCTGCGGCATCACCTTCAATATGACGCGCTTCGCAGAGCAGAGCCTCCGGCAACCACCCCTGACGCAAAGCCACTTCAATCACCTTCGGACTCTCTACGATCACCATGGCCGAATCAAGATTCAGGCGATTGCGCAGCTGCGCATCGGTCAGACGACCGAACATCCTCACACGCTCGTCATCAAGCGATTTTATTTCAATCAGTTTCATTATTTCTTTCTGTCTTTGTCAATTGCAGCGATGCTTGCCGGAAATCCATTGCCGCACCGCACTACAAAGATAGCCACTTCCGCCGAGATGCCAAAATTCCCGTGTGTCCGTACAGCCACAACCAAGATGCGGCACCCGACTTGGCAGCATTCAACAAGATTGTTGTAAAATTATGTTATAAAACATAAAACTACCACAATTTATTTGGTCGACTAAAAACAATTCAGTAACTTTGCTGTTGTAAGCTACGGAACAACAGTAAGTTCCCGTCTTGTGCATCGACGCTATGCGCGAGAACTGAAACGACAATTAAGTAAGCTAACTTCATGACACTGCGTGTGCGGGAAGCACTCACACCGACAGGCAGACGCTGACCTTCATCGGACGGCGCTCTCCTCCGGTCTACCCTACACACCCTTCGCGACCCCCTTTCGACATATCAGGTCCGACCATTGGCTTTGCGCCGATGCCAAATTTGCGGAAGCGCGAGCCGGACTCCGGACCAACATACGTTTCTCAGGGCCGTCATGCCCGCCACGCAGGTCCTTACAAATAGTTTATAACCCCTAAAACAACTAATTCTTCTTATCATTCCCCATGAGTGCGAGGGAGGGTGTGGACGAAGCTGCGACGGCCGCGACGGCATCAGCTTCATCACAATGAGCGGGAATGGCTTTTGTTATGAGAAAGTTTATCATTTCATTGATGGTTGCAATCATGGCGGCTGTAGGCGCATATGCCAACACCACCTCGTCCTCTCACCCCTCTTATACCGAACATGAGTTCGAAAAGGCCGTGCAACTCATCAAAAAGTACGAGACTCTCCATTCTCCCCAACATTGGCCACTGGTTGGCTATGGCCACAAGGTGCAGCCGGGGGAGAAATTCAGGAAAGGTGAAAAACTTTCGGAAAAACAGGCTGACGCCCTCCTCCGTAAAGATCTGAAGAAATACGCTGACCTCTACAAAACCTACGGCAAGGATTCACTGCTGCTCGGTGTGCTTGCATATAATGTAGGTCCGGGCAGGGTAAACAACTCATCTGTCATGAAACTGCTCCGCAATGGCAACCGCAACATCCGAGAAGCCTTCGAAGCAATGTGCCGATACAAAGGGAAGATACACAAACAGATTCGTGCACGCCGCATCGAAGAGTTCAAGGCCCTGTTCAAGCACTGACGCCCCGCATGGCGGCAATCCACATCACTGACTCACAGAGACTCACCCACTCTCTGCATCAAAACGACACAACCATCATTTCCGGCCACGGCACAGCCCCGTGCGCCGGATTATTTTTTTACACTCCAAATGCCTCCCCCCGCGCGAGCATTTTGACAGCGTTTTACGCCGCCGAAATTTGCATATCTGAAATCTCATGATTATCTTTGCAGTGATAAGTAAGTGTTCAAATTTAATTTATACAATCTGTGACCTTATTACTAATCGATTACGGTGAGGAGCCGACAAGAATTGGAAATTCGACTGAGCTACAAGCCGGAAGCAGCCTGAACGAAGCCACAGATTGTATAAAAGATTTCCTTTCACTTACTATCGGTTAGATTTGAACACATACATATGCAGAACCAACCCTCCGAAATCCAGCTGTTGCGTGGTCAACTGACGGACTTCCTTCAGAACAACCACCTGCGCAAGACACCCGAACGCTACGCCATCCTCGAGAAGGCCGTGGAGCTCTCCGCGCATTTCGGAGTCGACCAGCTCTACAACGCTATGGAATCAGCCGGCTATCATGTGAGCCGCGCCACTGTCTATAACACACTTGAGCTGCTCTGCGAGGCCGGAATACTCAACCGCCACCTCTTTGCCACCAATCAGGCCCGCTACGAAGTGGCACGAGGCTCGCATCTGCATCTCATCTGCCGCCGATGCGGCGCAATTCGCGAAGTCGACGAGCCCGACCTCACATCGCGACTCCTCTCTGAGCCATATGGCGACTTCATACCTGAATACTCATCCACCATCGTATACGGCATATGCGGTGAATGCCAGGCAAAGTCCCGATGACCCGCCCTCATATATCTAATGACTACACTTTAACACAACCTTCAAATCAATAATCTAACACCATGGCAAAAGTCAAGCCTTTCAAGGGGGTACGTCCTCCGAAACATCTTGTAGAGAAAGTGGCATCGCGTCCGTATGACGTACTCAACTCCGAAGAGGCACGCGCCGAGGCGGAAGGCAATGAAATGTCGCTCTATCATATCATCAAACCCGAAATCGACTTCGAACCCGGCACAGACGAACATGACCCCAAGGTATACGAACGCGCCGTAGAGAATTTCCACAACTTCCAGCGCCAGGGGTGGCTCGTGGAGGATGATAAGGAAAAATACTACATCTACGCACAGACGATGGACGGCCGCACACAGTATGGCTTCGTAGTGGCAGCATGGGTCAACGACTACATGGAAGGGAGAATCAAAAAGCATGAACTCACTCGCCGTGACAAGGAGGAAGACCGCATGAAGCACGTGCGCGTCAATAACGCCAACATAGAGCCGGTATTCTTCGCTTTCCCCGACAATGAGGCTCTTGAGGAAATAATCCGCAATGTCACCGCCGCTACTCCGGAGTATGATTTCGTGGCTCCAGACGGTTTCGGCCATACTCTCTGGGTAATCGATGATGAGGCCACAATAGCACGCATCTCCGAGGAATTCGAGAAAATCCCCAATCTCTATATCGCCGACGGTCATCACCGCTCGGCTGCAGCCGCTCTGGTGGGCGACGAGAAGGCCCGCAATAACCCCAACCACCGTGGAGACGAGGAATACAACTATTTCATGGCTGTGGCATTCCCGGCTTCGCACTTGAAAATCATCGACTACAACCGCGTCGTGCGCGACCTGAACGGACTGTCGGAAGAAGAGTTTATCAACCGTCTGACAGAAAATTTCGTTGTCGAAGAGCAGGGTGAAGAAATCTATCATCCGGCAGGTCTTCACAATTTCGCACTCTATCTGGGCGGCAAGTGGTATTCTCTCACTGCGAAGGAAGGCACTTACAATGATCAGGATCCGATTGGCGTGCTCGATGTGACAGTATCATCCGACCTTATCCTGCGCGATATCCTGGGCATCACCGACCTGCGCTCCGACAAGCGCATCGATTTCGTGGGTGGCATCCGCGGTCTCGGAGAACTGAAGCGCCGCGTTGACTCGGGAGAGATGAAGATGGCTCTGGCCCTCTATCCCGTCACTATGGACCAGCTCATCAACATCGCCGACACCGGCAATATCATGCCTCCTAAGACCACCTGGTTTGAACCCAAACTGCGTTCGGGTCTGGTGATTCACAAACTTGACTGATCTCATTCCGCCCCGATTACAGCAGGCTCTTGCTTAAGAGACTGATATCTCTCTTTACGGGCATCAATCTTCCGACAGGCGAACAGCAGGACAACGCCAGCTGTCTGCCTGTCGGGAAAATCATCTCTCCCGTCAGACACACCTCTCTCCCACCCCCCGACCTATCAAAAAACACCTCTCTCTTCCCATCTAATTTACCTTGAACACAATATGGCTTCCCCCATAAAGTCAAAATACATGAAGGCCATCGCCCACCTCGGGGCTTTACTGACAGCCTCGGCCTGGGGCGCTTCGTTTCTCTGCACCAAGGTGCTGATGATCGACGGAGGCTTCACTCCGGTAGAGATGTACGTCTATCGGTTTGCCATGGCCTATCTGCTTCTGCTGGTCTTCACATTCCGTAAGATTCTATCCAATAACTGGCGCGATGAAGCACTGTTCCTGCTCTGCGGCGTGTGCGCCGGGTCGCTCTATTTCATCACCGAAAATTATGCGCTGCAGAACACATCGACTGCCAACGTCTCGCTATTGGGATCGATTTCGCCTCTGTTTACGGCCGCTATAATGGCTCTTGTGTTCCGCACAAAGGTCGGAGCCGGAGTGGTGATTGGTTCGATTGTGGCATTCTCCGGTGTGGCATGCGTGATATTCAGCGGGGGCGACGGATTTGTGATAAAACCCACAGGCGACCTTCTCGCCCTGTCGGCATCTCTGAGCTGGGCCATATATTCAATTGCCGTAAAACGCCTTATCCCGACATATTCAGGTCTTTTCATCACCCGCAAACTCTTCTTCTACGGTGTAGTGACGGCATTGCCTCTGCTCTTCTGGCAACAGGCAGCCACCGGCTCACCCTGGCATCTGAGACTATTGTTCGACATTTCACATCCGCAGCTCTTGCTGAATTTCCTCTTCCTTGTGGTGTTCTGCTCGCTACTGGCCTATCTGATATGGAACGAAGTGATGCGCGTGCTTGGTCCTGTGGCCACCAACAACTATCTCTATCTGCAGCCGCTGGTGACGATGATAGCGGCATATTTCGTACTTGGAGAGAAGATTTTCCCGCTCGGTTATGTAGGATGTCTCTTGATAATCGGGGGTCTGGTGCTTGCCGACAAACTAAAATTCAATCCGGGCCGACAAGCCCAAAGACGCAAGATGTGACCACCCCGTCGTTATACCGGGCACAGACTGCTATCACACGATGAATTGTCACCTTCACTATGGAAAAGATTCTTTACAACGACATACATCTCCCCGATACAGTAAGCGATATCCTCGAACTCGACTTCTGGGCGCTCCAGCATGTCGGGGCTGCGATGGTGCGCACTGTCACCAATCCTGTCAAATTCTCTGCCTACACTTCCATCTTCGTGACCCGTGGCACTGCCGAAGCCGACATCAATCTTATCGCCCACCGTCTGGAGGCTCCATGTGTAGTCAATGTCTCGGCCGGCGATATCGTGTATCCACGCATCATATCCGATGATTTCGATGCCTCGGTGGCGGTGTTTTCCCAACGGCTTACCGACGGTATGGTGACCCTGCTCAAGGACGCGGCGATATTCTCCATCATCGGTCTTAACCCGATACTGCAACTGTCGTCAGAAGATAGCCAGGACCTGCAACGATTCTATGAAGAAATAATGGCCATTGCGAAAGATTCATCAATGCCATATCCTTTCGAGACGGTGCTCTACACGCTGGTCTCTTATTTTTTCAAGAATTTCTCAAAGTACTACGAGCAGTTCCGCCAGTCTCTTGCCCCTTCGGTGCATAACCGTATCGCCGACCGTTTTATCCGCCTCGTGCAGGAACATTTCAGGCGTGAGCGCTTTCTGGATTTCTATGCTGGCAAGCTCGACATCACTCCCAAACATCTGTCGCGCACCATCAAGATACAGACCGGTGCATCGGCCGTGGACTGGATTAACCGTTATGTGATTCTTGAGGCAAAAGTGATGCTACGTTCATCCAATCTGAATGTACAACAGATTGCAGAAGCGCTCAATTTCCCCTCTCAGTCTTTCTTCGGCAAGTATTTCAAGAAAGCCACCGGAGTTTCTCCCAAAGATTACCGCAACAGCTTCTCCTGACAGTCGGACTATCCCTAATTATTGCGGCAAATGTTATCTGCGCACACACCACCTCCGTACCCGTACTCGTAATATCTTCTCGGACTTGCCTGCCTCTGCATCAACCTCTGGAGGGCTTCGTTTATCCATCATCCCTATATCAGCTTCCGGGCCATGAAGAACCGCAATGTGATCCGGGGCACCGGGATATATCTGGTTTTCTTTACGCTTATAGCCACCGAGCATGTATTTGAACACAGCTATGCCGCAAATATTCTCGGTTTTGACGAGACAAATCTTATCGACCTCAACTGGTATGTATTCGCCGGCATTGTCGCCGGATGCGCTTTCACTTACTTCACATTCGCCTTGCGCAAATGGAGATACAAGACCATGACCGCCATAGCCTTTGCACTGGCTATTGTATATCTCTCATATTTCTATTTCTTCATCGACTACGGCGTTGAGAAAGAGATGCTTTCCATCCCTCTGTTTTTCAGAGGGGCGGCAGCGGTAAAGAACTGCTTCGCTATACTATGGCAAAAAACGCCGCCCTGTATGGCACCGGCATGACCGCAGCCAATCCAGGTACGGCATTCGCTCCACTCGGTCAGCTATATGGCATTCTGCAGACTCAGGCACTGATAGTATCCATGAAGGAAATCTACGGCTGGCTTCTTATCGTGGCTATAGCATCACTTACAGTAATTCTTATAAGACCAGTTGCCATATTCCCCCAATGGAGCACTGTGCGCCGTGTCATCAAGCATATTGTCAGGACTGACAGAGAATACCGAATTGCAAAACAAGACGACGTACATTAAGCCCCCCGATGGCCGGGGAGACTATGGAGGATGCACACAAAGATTGACCCGACCCACATGCCGGCAACAGCATTCTGCCTCCGTCCGACTGAGTCAGAACGAAAGCCAACTGAGCAGCTTGGCCGAGAATTCCTCGTTCATCGCACGCGGATACCGAACCTCGGCAAATACCTGCGCAAGATTTTCCTTGCCGTTCTCGGCGACAAAGGGGCGGTTGGCCGGATATTCATCCTTCACCTTGTACAGACTGACAATATCCTCGTCGGCGTCGGCACGATAGCGTTCCTCATGCACCCATGCACGCTGCGGCAGACGCTCAGTAGCCACCCCCTCGCCATCCGGCCAGCCTATGGCCAGACAGGCCACCGGCATCACCATCCGCTCCGGCAGTTCGAGAAGACGCGCAATCTCGGGAGCGTTATAGATACACGTGCCAAGATAACATGTGCCAAGCCCCGACTGCTCGGCAATCGTAGTGATCTGCTGCGCAAGAATCATAGCATCGGCAAACGCAGATGTAAACGACAGGAAATTGTCATAAGCCGCATCCGCGTGATTGATTTCACACCAGCGTGTGAAGCGCGCGAAGTCGGCACAGACAGTGAGCAGAACCGGCGCCCCGGCAGATGCGGGCTGATTGAAATGAAGCGCGGCCAGCTCACGGCGGCGTGCGGCATCGCGGGTCACCACCACAGAGTAAAGCTGCATGTTGCCGCACGTAGGCGCACGGCCCGCCATTTCGAGGATTTCATCCAAAAGCGCCGACGGAACTTCACGGTTGGTAAAACGCCGGATTGAGCGGCGCCCCAGATAATAGTTCTTATCCATTACGTTTACTTTTTTAGGTTTTTCTATCTATTATTTTCCGCAAAGTTAGGAAATTTTTCGCTAACTTTGCAATGCAAGTTTCCACCCTCTCTCCCATCATAATGATAACTCCTCATATATAACAAATTAGAGCCTGCCATGATTCCGACAGAAGGTGATACAGGCAAGCGCCAACCCGAAATAGATATAACCAACACATATCCATAGCTGACCAAATGGCACAACCACGATATACCTACGACCAGGCCTATGAGGCATCCCTCCTGTACTTCAAAGGCGATGCCCTGGCTGCCCGCGTATGGACAAGCAAGTATGCCCTCAAGGACTCCGACGGCAATCTGTTTGAACTAACCCCCGACGACATGCACCGCCGTCTGGCCTCGGAGCTGGCTCGCATCGAACGGAATTATCCCGACCCTCTGCAGGAGGATGAGATTTTCGAGACGCTGCGTGATTTCAGATACATAGTGCCACAAGGCAGCCCGATGGCCGGCATCGGGAATGACCTGCAGGTAGGTTCGCTCTCGAATTGCTTCGTAATCGGACTTGACGGCAAACCCGACTCTTATGGCGGAATCATCAAAATCGACGAGGAACAAGTGCAGCTCATGAAGCGCCGCGGAGGCGTGGGCCACGACCTGTCGCACATCCGCCCGAAGGGAAGCCCTGTGAAGAATTCAGCTCTGACATCGACCGGACTGGTGCCTTTCATGGAGCGATACAGCAACTCCACCCGCGAAGTGGCTCAGGACGGACGCCGCGGCGCCCTGATGCTCACTGTGAGCATCAAGCATCCCGACTCGGAGCATTTCATTGATGCAAAGATGACCGAGGGCAAGGTGACGGGGGCCAACGTGTCGGTGCGCATCGATGACGCATTCATGCAGGCTGCCACTGAAGGGGAAATCTACACGCAGCGCTATCCGGTAGGAAGCGCCACCCCGACTGTCACCAAGGATATCAATGCCGCCGCCCTATGGCGCAAAATCGTGCATAATGCATGGAAGAGCGCCGAGCCTGGTGTGCTCTTCTGGGATACGATAATCCGCGAATCTGTGCCCGACTGTTATGCCGACCTCGGGTTCCAGACTATTTCCACCAATCCCTGCGGCGAAATACCACTCTGTCCTTACGACAGCTGCCGACTGGTGGCCATCAATCTCTACAGTTATGTACGCAATCCCTTTACGCCCGAAGCCGACTTTGATTTCGAGCTATTCCGCCGCCATATGCGTATAGCCCAGCGTGTGATGGACGACATCATCGACCTGGAGATGGAGAAAATCGATCATATTATCGAAAAAATAGAGTCTGATCCGGAGACCCCCGAAGTGAAACAGACGGAGCTGAATCTATGGAAAAAGATAAGAAGCAAGACGCTGCTCGGACGCCGCACAGGATGCGGCACTACCGGCGAAGGCGACATGCTGGCCGCTCTCGGACTGCGCTACGGCACACGCGAGGCCACTGATTTCTCCACTTCCGTGCACCGCGAGCTGGCTCTGGCCTATTACCGAGCATCAGTTGACTGCGCCCGCCTGCGAGGCGCATTTGAAATCTACGATGCCGAGCGTGAGGAACACAACCCCTACATTCAGCGCCTGCGCGAGGCAGACCCGCAGCTGTATGAGGAAATGACTAAATACGGACGCCGCAATATCGCTTGTCTGACGATAGCCCCGACGGGCACCACTTCGTTGATGACTCAGACTTCATCGGGCATCGAACCGGTATTCTCCCCCATCTACAAGCGCCGCCGCAAGGTGAATCCCAATGACGCCGAGGTGACAATTGACTTCGTCGATGAAGTGGGCGATGCTTTCGAGGAATATGTGGTATATCACCATAAGTTCCTGGAGTGGATGCGCATCAACGGGCATGAGCCGAAGAAGAACATGTCAGCTCAGGAAATCGAAGAACTCGTGGCGCTATCTCCCTACTACAAAGCCTCTTCAAATGAAATCGACTGGGTAGAGAAGGTGCATATGCAAGGTGCCGTGCAGAAATGGGTCGACCACTCGATATCGGTCACCATCAACCTTCCCAACGATGTGAGCGAGGATCTGGTGGGACGTCTATACGTAGAGGCCTGGAAAGCCGGATGCAAGGGATGCACCGTATATCGCGACGGCTCGCGCAATAACGTTCTGGAATCACTGGCAGCCGACAAAAAGCGCCGCGCGACATCGGCAGAGCATCATGAAGCAGGGATAATACGGAATCCTGAACATCTGCTGAAGCGTCCGGTGGAGCTGGAAGCCGATGTGGTGCGCTTCCAGAACAACAAGGAGAAATGGATTGCATTTATCGGTCTTGTCGACGGGAAACCCTATGAAATATTCACAGGGCTGGCCGATGATGAGGATGGGATATTCTGTCCGAAATCGGTAAGCCACGGCAAGATAATCAAGACAATTGACGAGAACGGACGCAAGCGCTATGATTTCCAATTTATCAACAAGCGTGGATACAAGACTACAATTGAGGGTCTGAGCGAAAAGTTCAATCCGGAATTCTGGAATTATGCGAAACTCATCTCCGGAGTGCTGCGCTACGGAATGCCGATCGACCAGGTGCTGAAACTCGTAAGCCAGCTTGAACTCGACTCTACGAACATCAACACGTGGAAGAACGGCGTGGAGCGCGCTCTGAAGAAATATGTGCCCAACGGCACTGGAGCCGTTGGCGTGAAATGTCCCAATTGCGGCGAGGAGGCCCTGATATATCAGGAGGGATGCCTTATCTGCAAGAACTGCGGCACATCACGCTGCGGCTGAATCCGCCACTCTCCCGCATCCCCCGCTGCTCCTGACGAAGTGCGACATCATCAGTGTGGCGACGTCCGGAAGAAGTGAAAAAGGGGATATCAATGGGCGGACATAAAGAAGTTTAACTAAAAATTCTATACACATGAAAGTCAAATTTCATATCAACTACCATACATCCTGGGGTGAGGCACTCTACGTGTGCGGAGCAGTGCCACAGCTTGGCGACTCCGATCTTCACAAGGCGGTAGAGATGCGCCTGACATCCCCCGATGTCTGGGAAGCAGAGGTCGAGCTGCCCGATACGACTGCAGCGTTCGACTATTTCTTCATAGTGAAGGCTCCGGAGAAAACCTGGAGGTTCGAGTGGGGCAAGCCCCATCGGTTCGAGCCTGCAGCCGGTGCGAAACTTTACAATATATTCGACTCCTGGCAGGACATGCCGGCCGACAAGCCTTATTATTCTTCGGCATTTGTCGACGGAATGCTTTGCCGCAGTCAGCGAGATGCAGCCCCTGAGGCTCACGCAGGCACTCTCTGCCTGAAGATATGGGCCCCGATGATTGCCCCCGACGAGGTTCTGGCCGTAGCCGGAGAGCCGGAAGTGCTCGGCAAGTGGAACCCCCACAAAGCCCTCCGCCTCAATGACGCCGACTATCCCCTGTGGGAATGCGAGATACCGCTGAAGGACATAGACGGTCCGTTCGACTATAAATTCCTCATCCTTGGCAAGGAGAAAAATGACGTGCGCGGATGGGAGGATGCCTCCAACCGCATCTACGGCATCGAGCAGACCGAGCCCACGGAGCGTATCGTAATCGACGGATTGCGTTTCGCCAATCCTAATAAGAACTGGAAAGGGGCCGGCACGGCAATCCCGGTGTTCTCAATCCGCACGGAGGATGACTTCGGCGTGGGCGATTTCGAGGATATCAAGCAGATGGTCGACTGGTGTGCCGAGACTGGACAAAAGGTGCTTCAGCTCCTTCCGGTCAACGACACCACTAAGTCCTACACCTGGGTAGACTCATATCCCTATAGCGCCAACTCCTCGTTCGCACTCCATCCGATGTATGTACGCCTTGAGAAGGTGGGTATCCTGAAGGATAAGAATCGCATGGAGCATTTCAAGACTCTGGCAGCACATCTCAACGAGCTCACTGAAATCGACTATGAGGCCGTCAATAATGCCAAGAACGAATATCTGCACGAGATTTTCCGTCAGGACTGGACAAAAACCTCAAAGGATGCCGAATATCTGGCCTTCGTGGAGCACAACGACTATTGGCTCCGTCCATATGCCGCCTGGTGCGCGCTTCGCGATGAATACCACACCCCCGACAATTCACTCTGGGGAGACTATGCCACATATGATGAGGCCCGTGTGGAAAATTTCATAAAATCGCACTCCGAAAGGATTGACTTCTTCTATTTCGTGCAGTATCACCTTGACCGCCAGTTGCGTGAAGTGCGCGACTATGCCCACGCCCACGGTGTGGTGCTGAAGGGCGACATCCCGATCGGCGTGGGGCGCCAGAGTGTCGACGCCTGGCAGAGCCCGCATCTCTTCAATATGGACTGTTCTGCGGGCGCACCACCGGATGACTTCTCGGTGATGGGCCAGAACTGGGGATTCCCGACCTACAACTGGGACGTCATGGCAGCCGATGGATTCAAGTGGTGGAAGGCTCGTTTCAGCAAGATGGCCGATTATTTCGATGCCTATCGTATCGACCATATCCTTGGATTCTTCCGTATATGGCAGATTCCGCTCGACGCACTCCATGGTCTGCAGGGTTATTTTAATCCTGCAATGCCATTCTCGCCTGATGAACTGCGCAGAAACTATGACTTCTGGATAGACCCTGAGGTTCAGACACACCCGCTGATTCTGGAATGGATGCTCACAGATTTCTTCGGCGATGCTGTCGAGGAAGTCAAGGAAGCCTACCTCATCCCCGCAGGCGGAGGCCGATACCGCCTGAAGGAGCATATCGATACTCAGGTTAAAGTGCGCGCCCATTTCGCTCAGCTTGAGCGCAACGAGCGCAATGCCCGCATCGAGAATGCCTTGATGGGACTTATCGACGACGTGCTATTCATCGAAGACCCCTACCAGAAAGGTCACTATCATCCCCGTATCTCGGCTCAGTTCACTTATCAGTTCCGCAATCTCACGGACTATGAGAAGTGGTGCTTCAACCGTCTTTACAATGACTTCTTCTACCATCGTCACAACGACTTCTGGTATGGCAAGGCAATGTGGAAACTTCCGCCCCTGCTCGACGCCACCGGCATGCTGGCCTGCGGCGAAGACCTCGGCATGATTCCCGACTGTGTGCCGGCAGTGATGCACCAGCTTGAGATTCTGTCGCTTGAGATACAGCGCATGCCTAAGGATCCCAAATCGGAATTCGGCGACACATGGCACTACCCCTACTTCTCGGTGTGCACCTCATCTACCCACGACATGGGTGGTATCCGCGCATGGTGGGAAAGCGACCCGACGCAAAGCCAGCGTTTCTACAACAACGTACTCCATGAATTCGGTCAGGCACCCTACTTTGCAGAGCCATGGATTTGCGACAAAATTCTGTGGCTGCAGCTTGCAAGCCCATCGATGCTCTGCATCATTCCGCTTCAGGACTGGCTGAGCGCCGACGGCAGACTGCGTCGCCAGAACCCGCAGGAAGAGCAGATCAACGACCCTTCCAACCCGACACACTACTGGCGCTACCGTATGCACATGACAGTGTCGGCTTTGCGCGCCGAGCGCACCTTCAACGCCGCTCTGACCGACAAAATCCGTCAGTCCGGCCGCTAAAATGCTTTCGCATTGACTGACAGACATGTCGCCAATGTGGCCGACACGTCCCTGAAATCCATATATTCTGAGACCCTGTACTGACTACGCCAGTGCAGGGTCTCTCTTTCCGGGGGGGGGGGCAGGCTTTATATAAGCAAGTGTCTTAAACGATAGTGAACCGAGATCATCGATTACTTCGCGCAGGGCAGCCGGATCCGGGGGGCCCTGGATAGTGGTCAGATCGGTAGCAAGATCGGCAACGACTGATGTCACAGACCTATGATGAGCCATTTGCCGACGCTCAGGATATTGATTTGCCGAAGGGGAAGAATGCGAGGCGCATCAGTTTGAAGTGCTGCATACCGAAGGGGATACCTACTATTGTGATGCAGAATACGAGTCCCCATGCGAGATGAGTCAGAGCGATTACAAATCCTCCGAGAAACCACCAGATTACATTCATCACCGCTGCAAGACAGCCAGACGGGAAGCCTTCGCTCTGAATTGATGTGCCGAACGGCCAAAGGGATACAAGAGCGAGTTTCATGGTCTGCAGTCCGAATGGAATGCCTATGATAGTGACCATCATCAGTACGGATGAGATGGCATATTCGATGGCAATCATCAGACCACCGAATACGACCCAAATGATATTGAGGATTATATTCATTGTATCGGTTATTTGATGGAGAATACATCCGGGCTGCACTGCGGCCTCATGTCGGAGACACCCCCGCGATTATAAATTTTTAAAGCCCCGGCATTGTGAAAACAGCCGGGGCATATATATGGTTCAAAACAGGGAATCTGCTTTGATATGGCAGGAGTGAAATCAGCGGGCTATGACAGGGCGAAGCATTCGTGTGAAGAGCAGGGTGAGGATGCCTGCCGAGATCATTCCGATGCCAAGAGCCATCTCATATGGCAGGCCGAGGCCCTCCGGACGCGGAGCGAAAAATATATATGTGACGCATACCACCGTCATGAACAATGCCGGAATAAGTGTAAGCCACCATGCGCCGAACATATTGAATATGCGAACATTGACCTCGCGCGAAAGCCATACGGTGACAGCCCACAGAGTGAATACGGCCAGCATCTGGTTGCACCATGCGAAATAGCGCCACAATACGTTGAAATCGATCATCATGATCATAAACGATACGGCGAAAATGGGGATCGACACGACAAGGCGTTTCCAGAAACTGCTCTGGTCAATGTGAAGGAAATCGGCGGCGATAAGGCGTGCGCTCCTCAAAGCGGTGTCGCCGGAAGTGATGGGGGCTGCAATCACGCCGAACATGGCGAGTATTCCCCCTACCGTGCCGAGCCACTCCACGGAGATACTGTGCACCAGCGCGCCGGCTCCGCCGTTGGAAGGATTGGCCATAAAGTCAGCTAATGCGCCATAGCCACCTGTGAAAGCGATAGCGGCGGCACCCCATATCAATGCCACAATGCCCTCGCATACCATTGCTCCGTAGAATATAGGACGTGCCAGACGCTCGTTGGTCAGACATCGGGCCATCATCGGACTCTGTGTGGCATGGAATCCCGAAATTGCGCCGCAGGCTATCGATACAAACATCATCGGGAACATCGGAGCGTCTTCTCCGGAAGGATGTCGGTTGAAGAACCCGGCCGACATCTCATGTGGAATCTCCACCCCGCCGAAGACAAGCACATAGAGTATGCCTACAGCCATAAACAGAAGCGCACCGCCGAATAATGGGTAAAGATTACCAATCAGTTTATCAATGGGGAGTACGGTGGCAAGCATGTAATAGAGGAAAATCAGACCGATCCAGAATGTGGCGTCCATCCAGCCCGGTGTCAATGAGGCTATAAGCGATGCCGGAGTCATCACAAACACTGCGCCTACAAGAATCATCAGCAATAGCGAGAAGCCCCGCATCACCTGCTTGACAGACATGCCAAGTTGCTCTCCGACGATTTCCGGAAGCGAGGCGCCCCCACGGCGTATTGAGATTACGCCGCTCATGAAGTCATGGACGGCGCCGCCGAAGATTGTGCCGAACACAATCCAAAGAAAAGCAGCCGGACCGAACATCACCCCCATTATCGCGCCAAAGATGGGGCCGAGGCCGGCTATATTGAGAAACTGGATGAGGAAGACCTTCCACGCCGGCAGAGGCATGTAATCCACACCATCGCGCTTGGTCAGGGCCGGCATCGGACGGCGGGAGTCAAGACCCACAATCCTCTCCACCAGAAGACCATAGATGAAATAGCCGCCTATCAGCACGGCCAAGGAAATCAAGAAAGCAATCATATATGTTTATGTAAGATTATTCTACAATCTGTGGCTTCTTTTTTTGCCGCTTCCGGCTTGGCGTTCAGCCGAATATGTATATATTCTCCTTCACTCCGCACCGTAACCGACTAAAAAACAGCCCCGCATATTATGTATATTAAATTTGACGACTTACTTAAATTAAATTTGAACGCTTACTTACCAACAACTTTTTTACTGATCCTTAATTTTTTTCATATCCTGCAGTCGTCATTACAACAGGCGGCATATCAACCGAGGAGACGTGCGATCGACTGAAGGTCGAGACGTGCGAAGATGCGATTGCCGTTGGGGGTGAAGGCCGGGTCGGGGAGCTGGAAAAGTTCAGCCACGAGGTGCTCCATCTCTTCGGCCGATAGACGTCGGCCGCGAGTGATGGCGGCACTGCGCGCCATCACCAGAGCCAATCGCTGGAGCATGTTTTCGGCCGGGAGCTGGTCAGCTCCGTAATTCAAGGCATCCTCACTCACCGAATCGAGTATGCGAAGCACAACATCCTTCGGGTCGGCGCCATGCAGATCGGCCGGGACTGATGTGATGCGCCAACGCTCCTCTTTATCCTCTTCAAGGATAAAACCGAGTCGACGCAAATCCTCCTCCACTTCGGCAAGTGCGGTGAGCTGTTCATGCTCGAGCTGTATGCTTTCCGGGAAAAGCACGCTCTGAGATACGGCCTGCTCACTGCGCACCCGCTCCAGAAACTGCTCGTAGAGCACCTTCACATGTGCACGGTGCTGATCTATCAGCAGCACTCCGTCGCGTGTGGAAGTGACTATATACTTTAATCCGAACTGCAGACACACAGGCTGCAACTCTCCCACTCCCTCCTGCTCCATTCCCGGAAGCCTCATGGCTTCATCTGAGGGAGCCGCATCGGGCAATTCCTCCCGCTGTCGGTTCATAAATCCGGCATAAAGCTTATCCCAGTCGCGCAATGCCGGGTCGGAAAATGTCTGAGAGACTCCACCCTTCTTTCTGCCTGAAGCGACTGCGAGATCCGCATTGCCATGGAATCCTGCGAATTCCCGGTCGAAACCCGATGCGGGCGCGAAGGAATCTTCGGCATCGACAGAGAATCCGTGTGGCATACCTTCCGGACCTGCGGCACCGGCGAATCCCGCACCGATATCGCCCTGCACATCAAAAGGATTATAATCCGCAGGCATCTCCACACCCGGGGAATCCGGGTCAGACCCTTCCGGCTGCGGACTAACAGGCACGGCATCCGAATCGAAATCAATCGAAGGCACTGCTGAATTCTTGCCCAGCGAAGCCTTCACTCCTGCCACAATCAATGGCCAGATCTCTTGTTCGTATTCAAATTTTATCTCATTCTTAGTGGGATGGATATTGACATCTATAGAAGCAGGATCGACCTCAAACTTCAGGAAATAACAGGGCTGTGTATCGGAAGCTATCAACCCGTCGAAACAGCTTACGATTGCCTTGTGAAAGTAAGGATGGCGCATATTGCGGCCATTGACAATCAGGAACTGCAGGGCATTGCGGCGGCGGGCGAACTCCGGGCGCGACACAAAACCGTGCACCTTGACCAATTGAGTGTCGACCTCTACAGGCAAGAGCTGCATCTTCAGGTTATTCTTCCAGATGTCATGTATGCGCTGATGCAACGAGGCCGCCCGCAGATCGAGCTGGCGGGAGCCTGTGTCGATACTCATGCGTATATTGTTATTGACCAGAGCCAGACGCTCAAACTCGCGCATCACATTCGAAAGTTCCACATTGTCGCTTTTAAGGAACTTGCGGCGCGCCGGGACATTGAAGAATAGATTCTTCACACTGATACTCGTACCCTTCTCACACATATCTGGTTGCTGGCTTTCCACCTTCGAGCCATTTATGATAAGGCGGGTGCCCATCTGGTCGGCCTCCCTGCGGGTGCGTATATCCACCTGCGAAATGGCACATATAGATGGCAGAGCCTCTCCTCGGAAGCCCATTGTGCGGAGACGGAAAAGGTCATCGGCCCGAACTATTTTAGAAGTGGCATGGCGCTCGAAGGCCATTCGGGCGTCTACCGGCGACATTCCACAGCCATTGTCGACCACCTGAATCAGAGTGCGTCCGGCATCCTTGATATAAATTCGGATATCCGAGGCACCTGCATCGACGGCATTCTCCACCAGTTCCTTGATGACCGAAGCCGGACGCTGTATTACCTCACCGGCAGCAATCTGATTGGCCACCGAATCCGGGAGAAGTTTGATAATGTCGCTCATTTTAGTTTTGGGGTTGATCGGGGGTCTCCGCAGAAGCGGCTGACGTGGAGGATTCAGGTTCAAGAACAGGAGCAATCACCGAATCAGGTTCAGGAGGCGCGACCGGCGCAGGCGGAGGTGCGGAAGGACGCACAGTCCCGGTGAGGAAGTATTCCTCAAGCTCAGGAGTCAGTTCGCCGAGATCATCGTCCCAGCGCACCTGCGTGGGTTCGGGTCCATACCATTCGCGCTTTGGGCGCAGCACATCGAGCCACTGCGCCTTAGGCAGGAACTTCTGACTCCTCTTGACCATAAAGAGAGGCGTGACCGTACCGGTGACTTCGGGCCACATTTTCAGCCGTTCGAGCGAGCCGTCTGCCATATCGACCGTCAGATAAGAGCTTTCCGCATCCACCAGACGATTGAACGTGGAGTCTGCTTCCATAGGGATCATGATGGTCTGCACCGAGCCTTCGGCTTCGAGTCGGCGCAACTCCCCATTATCAAACAGCATCAGCATTCTATCGGCATGCAGCTGATTGAAGAAATCCTCTTCCACATGCTCCATCATCATCGCCATCGATGGGATTCGGGCATAGTCGGCAGTGGAATCGTTAAAATGCACCACAATCGTATCGCCGCGCAACTGCCGCTCCTCACTCCATACGATGGGGAGACGATTGAGACGCAACAATGAATCCAGCTCCGTAAATATAATCGTATCTGCCAGCCCCTGCATATCCTTGCGGAAGAAGCGGGCCCTCGGGAATGCCTTTGCCATATGCCATATCGAATCGCCTTCAGTCTGCCGGGCGGGGATTGCCGGCCCTACGGGAGTAAGGATTTCCTCATCCGGATTCCACTCTACGGGAGGTATATAAAGCCTCGGCAAATCAAACGAGATTGAATCCGGGCCGTCACCGAATGTCCACCCCGGAGCGAATGGCATCCGTGAGCCATCCACCTCCAGAGCTGCCACGGCGGCCGCCTCCCTCTGCTCAGCCACAAGGCGAGGGCTGCGCTCCAGCATCCAGGTGCGGATAGTGTCGGCGCGCAGGAAGAGAGTGTCTCCCTGCGAATACTCCATCATCAGCGGGTACTCTGTAGCCATAGCCTCACGCGTCGCGTCATTGTATATGCCGAATCCTCCGATCAGCACGGCCTTGCGGGCCGTATCCGTAATCACCATCGGACGCGGGCGCTTCGCCGGAGAGCGGAAACTATATGCGCGGCTGATTCGCGTATTCGGATCATAGACGATAGAATCGCCCTCAAGCGTAGTGGTGCGCTGCAGTGAGTCGGTATGTGCGATTGTAGAGCGGCTCATAAGTTCGGCCACCCCTGTATCCGTATTATATAGCCCTTCGGAAGTAATGATTTCATCTTCGGTTGTGATGATGCGTGTCGGAGTCTCGATGCGTGCGATGTGGGTACCTGTATTATAAAAAAGTGTGTCGGTGAACATATGGAAATCATTCTGCTCACCGTGCAGTTCCACGTCGTGATAAAATACCGCATCATTTGTTGACGGACTATACTGACCGTAGACTGAAGTCAGCGTATTGAGTTCATCTTCCAGTCGTCCGCCGCATGCATACCATCCCAAGTCGGCGGCCAGGTCATAATCGAGGCTGTCGGTGGTGAGTGTGGTCTTCCGGTTAATCATTCTCACCTGCGGCTGCGAGGGGCCGCATCGCAGTCTTGCATAACGGTCGGTGCCGTTGTAATATAGCTTGTCTGAATAGACGAAAAGCGTGTCGCCCTGCTCCATTCGGACATGTCCGAATGCATCCATCGAATTAATCTCCGGGAAATAATATGCCGAATCGCAGAACATCCACATCCCCATCTGCCGGAATCGGACGTTGCCTTTCACCAGCTGACGGTCAGTCTGCGGGCCACCCTCGCCGAGAGTGCGGATTATTGAGTCGGCCTGTTCGAGAAATACCTTGTCGGAACGGTTGCGGTCGGCCGAGCCGACCTGCGGCTTAAACGAATGCGACGGCGCAGGACGGTGAAAACTGTCCGGGCGCGCCTTGGCCCGGGCATCGGCGGCATGTTGCCGCGCCGCTGCGGCACGGGCATTATTATTGGCGCTCTGCGCCGAGGCCTGGCGTACCAGACTCAAAGCACAGAGCGACAAAATCAGCGCGAGGGCCGCCACAACGCGCCTGGGGTTGTGGTCAAGACACCTCATTTTATCCAGCCTTCGTATTGGAATTCACATGGATACCATCCATCTTCGATGCGCACATATGTCTCATGGATTTTCTTCTCCACCCAGTCGCGCAGTATTCGGCCCATCTCATGATTCTCATACATCATCTTGAGCATATTGTAATCCTCGAGCATCGATGCCTTATGACCATCGGTGCGGGCCGTAAGCTTCACTATCGCGGCCACATCGCGGTTCTTGCGTTCATCCTTCATAATAAACGCCTCACTCACCTCTCCGGGTTGCATCTTCTCGATACGCGCGGCCACCTCCGGAGGCAGCTGCTGCATCTCGAATCGCGTGGAGCCTGTCTGATCATTGACCATGACACCGCGGTTGTTGCGTGAATCCTTATCCTGCGACACTACGCCTGCGGCCTGCTCGAAAGTAAACTTGCCAGCCTTGATATCGCGGCCGAGCGAATCGAGCCGCTGCACTGCGATGGCCAGATCCTCATCGCTGACGTGCGGCCGGAGCAATATATGGCGGAAATTGGCCTGCTCCCCACGCTTCTCAATAAGCTGTATTATATGATAACCGAATTCAGTCTCCACAATACGGCTCACCTTCTTCGGGTCGTTGAGATTGAAAGCCACGTTAGAGAATTCCGGAACGAAATCCGCCTTGCCGTGGAATCCAAGTTCTCCGCCCTGTATAGCCGACCCCTTGTCTTCACTGTTCATGATGGCAAGAGTGGCGAAATCGGCCTCCCCGTTGTTGACGCGCTCCGCATAGTCACGCAGACGAGCCTTGACATCCTCCACCTCCTGGCGCGGCACCATAGGATTGAGCGTAATGATCTGAGCCTCGACCTGGAGCGGGACATAAGGAATCGAATCCTCCGGAAGCGACTCATAATACTTGCGCACATCGCGGGGAGTGGCCTTTACATCCTTTGTGAGATTTGCCTTGACCTGCTCCACGATATAACTGTTGCGGGTGATATCGATAAGCTGCTCGCGGAGCTGATTCATCGGTTTGCGGAAATATTGCTCCAGTTTCTCCTTGGAGCCGAGGTTGGCTATAAAAAAATTCAGACGTCGCTCCACTTGGGCGAGCACCTGCGACTCGGGAGCTTCGATAGTATCGATTTTGGCCTGATGGAGATATAGTTTCTCCACAGCCATCTGTTCCGGGATATAGCAATATGGGTCGCCGGGAATCGGAGTGCCCTCTGATCGTAACTGAGCGTACATATCCTCCACATCGCTGCGAAAGATTGCCTCATCGCCTACTACCCATGCCACTTCGTCGACGACATTCTTCTTCGGCGCTGCCATAAGCGAGATACTCACCCCGGCCAAGGCCGCTATAGCGGCCGGTATTATCAGTCTGTTGGTCTTCATCCAGTGTTGGTTACCAGTAAAATTAAGTCTGAAAGATTATTTTCGGGAAGAGGGACGGTGCGCATCGTAGCCCTCCCTGTAATCCCGGAGACGTCCTTCCTTGCGGGCCTTTGCATAGAGACCGGCTATGAGTTGCCTCTCATAGGCCTGCCCCGACTCCAGCTCGAGCCGACCCGCGATTATCGGGGCTGCCACCTCATAGGGCATCACCTCGCCCGAAGGGAGGAACGAGGAGATATGCAGCAGATATGTCATGCCTCCATAAGCGGTCTCGAAATTCTGCCGTGTCGCCACAAAAGAGTCGGGATTGTCAAACCGATATGGGATCTGACGCGCAATCAGATTCCAGTCAGTCCATTTATCCTCGAAAAAGGAATACTCTATTGCGTCAGCCAATCCGTAACGCTCCAGATTATCGATGGCATCCGGTGTGGCTGTCATCATCCACCGGCGTATGTCAGCCAGCCTTGCGGCATCTGAAGGCACCTTGACGTAAAGCCCCTTCAGCACGGGGCGCTCCAGTATGAGCGATGCCGAATTATCCCTGAAATATGCGCGGATAGAATCATCGGGGACACTCCATCGATGGGAAGCACGGAGGCTCCGCCGGTAGGACGCCACCATCAGACGGCGCCGGTATTGCTCCGCCATTCGGTCGATGCGTGCCATTTCATCCGGGTCATCTCGCACGATGTCGGCAAGAAGATGACGCTCCACCCATCCGTCGACTATGGAATTGAACAGTTCGGCACTGTCGGCCGGGGCCATTCCGGACGGGATACGGCAGAGGACTTCGGTGCGTGTAAGCATCGAATCGCCTACGGCCACGACCACATCGTCGGCCGGAATTTCCTGCACTGGTGTCTGCTTGCGGCAGGCTGTGGAGCAGATTGCTACGGCGGCGACACTGGCCAATATGTATGACAGAGCCGGAATTTTCATCACTCGTGTATATAATCAACGGTGCAAACCACTTCAGCTTACAAATTTACTAAAAAATTTTCTGACCGGAGCTTAATGAATGAAAAAAGTTATTACGGACTCACGGCTCTTTCATTTAAAAATGCTTGGAATTTTCAAAGTGCATGACTTATAGTTAGTTAAAAGCCATTAACCCTTTTATCC
>ERZ778518.202-NODE-202-length-62276-cov-8.122820_pt1 | contig 62276 bp, 57 predicted proteins | sample MGYA00510340_ERZ778518 | MGnify/ENA primary metagenome ERZ778518 (study PRJEB29527, sample SAMN07138967) | mouse gut metagenome | material: feces | host: mouse | place: China:Nanjing | collected 2016-01-25 ...
TTTCAGGGTTGCATTGCTGTTTATTTGTCAAGGACCCTTGGAGCTACCGCTCCGAGCTATCGCTCGAGCCGTTGCTCTGAGCTATCACTCCGAGTCATTGTTCTGAACTTGCGTTCTAAAACGCTGCTCCGGATTGTCGCTCCTGTTGTTATCGCTTTGGTCTTCAGCGGCAACTTCTATAAGATACCACATTATCCTCGGCTTGTCAACAACTTTTTTATTTTTTTCTACTTGTGATTTAGCACTGGTAGAAAACGGAGAAAGAGGGATTTGAACCCTCGCGCCGCGTTAGCGACCTACACCCTTAGCAGGGGCGCCTCTTCAGCCTCTTGAGTATTTCTCCAAATCTGAATTACACCTCTACCAATATGCTATCCTGCGTCCCTCAACGTGACGCAAAAATTATTATACATAAGCTTCCCTGATTTGTCAATCGCTTTTTTCATTTTTTTTTGCATACTGTAAAATAGCCGTTTCATACAGATTATTTCCCTCACTGTCTACCACTACAATCACCGGAAAATCCTGTATCTCCAGCCTGCGGATTGCCTCTGTACCCAAATCATCATAAGCAATCGTTTCCGAGGAAATAATGGTTCTGGATAATAAAGCGCCAGCGCCTCCTACGGCAGCAAAATACACTGCCCCATTTTTAATAATCGCATCCACGACAGCGGCATTGCGCTTCCCTTTGCCAATCATTCCTCTAAGCCCCAAATCAAGCAGCGCAGGGGCATATTTGTCCATGCGGCTGGCAGTTGTAGGGCCCGCGGATCCTATGGGCCTTCCTTCCCGGGCAGGTGAAGGCCCCATATAATAGATCACGTTATTCTGTAGATCAAAGGGTAATTCTCCCTTCTCCCGCAGCGTCTCATACATTCTTTTGTGCGCGGCGTCTCTGGCAGTATAGATCGTACCGCTCAGATAGACATAATCTCCCGCCCTTAACTTTACCGCTTCTTCTCTGTCAAAAGGTACTTTTAGGTGCTTGTCCTGTTCGCTTCCCATACTGACTCCTTTCCGCGTACCGTCCCGCAGCCGCTTCCCTACAACACCCTCACTGCATGTCGGTTCACATGACAGCAGATGTTCACTGCCACAGGCAGCCCCGCAATATGGGTCGGATAGGTATTGATATTCACGGCAAGCGCAGTAGTGGTTCCGCCCAGCCCCCCCGGTCCAATGCCCAATCCGTTGATAGTTGCCAGCAATTCCTCCTCCATTTCCTTTACATAAGGAACAGAAGAGTGCTCACCGACCTCTCTTGTCAAAGCCTGTTTCGCCATAATGGCACATTTTTCAAAGGTCCCTCCAATGCCGACTCCCACCACCATGGGAGGACAGGCATTGGGCCCCGCATCCTTTACCGCTGTCAGGATTGCGTTCTTTACACCCTCTATGCCGTCTGCCGGCTTGAGCATAAATACCCTGCTCATATTTTCGCTTCCAAATCCCTTGGGGGCCACGGTAATTCTCACCCGATCCCCCGGCTTAATCTCATAATGAATAATGGCGGGGGTATTGTCCCTGGTGTTCTCTCGTATCAGCGGATCTTTTACCACCGATTTGCGCAGATATCCATCCCTATATCCCCTGCGCACTCCCTCATGGATAGCCTCCTCCAGGCTCCCTCCCTCAAAATGTACCTCCTGCCCAACCTCTATAAATACCACTGTCATACCGGTATCCTGACAGATAGGGATCATATCTTCTCCGGCTATCTGTAGATTCTCCTGCAATTGCGCCAGAATCTGCCTGCCCAGAGGAGAACGCTCCGCCTGCGCCGCATTGTCCAGGGCTTGTCTCATATCTCTTGAAAGAAAATGGTTGGCTTCAATACACATTTCCCTAATGCTGTCTGTTACCAAATCTACCGCTATCGTTCTCATACTGCCCCCATCCGTCCGTTCATTCGGACACGCCCATCCGGATATAAGATGCCCTCTTTCTATTCTGCCAATCTGCTATGAATCTCGTCAAGCACCTCGTCCGAGTAATGTCTGGGTTCCCAGAAAAGCCCCTGCCCGTCATCTGTATAGCGAGGGACAAGATGTATATGGAAATGGAATACCGTCTGCCCTGCCGCCTCTCCGTTATTCTGCACAATATTAAATCCCTGACACTCTAAGGTCTTTGTCATGGAAGCCGCCATTTTTTTAGCCAGCACAAAAGCTCTGCCCGTCATCTCCTCCGGCAGCTGATACAGATTATCCGCATGTTCCTTGGGAAGAATCAGCGCATGTCCTCTGGTGGCAGGCGCAGCGTCCAATATCACCTTGAAGTCCTCATCCTCATAAATGCTCCTGGTAGGAATCTCTCCGTTGGCCAGTTTACAGAAAATGCAATCATCCTTTTTCATGTTTTCTCTTCCTCCCTTTTCTACTCGTCGAAAGCAAACAGATTATCCAACATCCGCATCACACGAAAATTCCCTTTCATCTTCATGGCGCCTGACATGAATGCGCTCTGAAAAGACATCCGGCCCGCAATAATATCCTCTATTATATCTGATGTCGCCGTTATTTCTACCTCGGGATCCTCCACTGTACCGCAATAGCATTCCAGTTCTGCCCCATCCACACGGATCACCAATGCGTCCTCGTTTTCATCCAGTTTCAAAGCGTAAGAAGCCGAAAAACCCGGTTGTGGCTTAAATACCTGGTGAAACCGCTGAACAAAGGTATCCTGCGAGGTACCATCCTTTTCATTAAGCATGTCCCTGAACATACTGGCCAGTTCCTGGATATCCTCTTTCTGGCGCTGAACATAGCCGTCGTCGGCCGCATAGCGGGACAACTGCTCCGACTCCTGAGGCGTCAGATCCACATTGGGAGTGATGGCCACTGTATTCTTCACCGCCTGATTGCTGGCAGGGAAACTTGGAGTCTTCTGGTTGACTGTACGATACAGGTTTTCTGCTTTCTTCTCAATGATTGTGGTATACTCCTGCCTCATCTCCAGAGTCAGGGTATTGGCTATATAGCCGCAAATTCCGCTGCAAGGCCGCCCTCCCAAAACCTCCCAGGCGGTGGCAAGCTGCATCTTTCCTTCCCTCTCTCCATAGGTGGTGGACATTACCACCGGGCACATATATAGCTTAGAAATCTTTTCCTTGTCGCCATAAAGCCAGCAGGAATCCAGAAACTGATACATATATCCGCCTATCCCATACCATTCCACTGTGCTGGCCAGAATAATGCCATCCGCCTCCTTCAATGTCTGGGGCAGCGTCGGGATCGCATTCTTATTTTCATACAGATTATACTGAGTCACATGTACCCGCAATTCCTCCAGCACTTCCCGCATCTTATTGATTACATACAGGGTGGGATCATCAATCAGTCCTCTGCCGCCATAATAGATATTAATATTCACATTGTCCTCCATAACCCGCATCTGTTTTATCGTTCCGAGATGCGTATGTATATCGATAAAAATACGCCCAGCACAAATCCCACCAGCAGTCCTCCAATATGGGCCAGATTGTCCACATTGCCTCCGGTAAAGCCGCTGTATAAAGACATACAAATCATCAGCATCACTCGCGGCGGAGTGACATTGTCCATCCTCTTGCGTGAAAAGAGCACCAGTGCCAGCAGAAGTCCATTCAGGCCAAAAATAGCGCCGCTGGCGCCCAAGGATACCGCCCAGTCATCACTGACAATCTTGCCGGCCAAGGACAACAGATTCCCCCCGATCCCTGACGCCAGATAGATTCCCGCAAAAGGAAAGTGCCCAATCTCTTTCTCAATCATGGCTCCCATAAAAAGCAGAATAATCATGTTGCTGAACAGATGACTGGAGTCTGCATGAAGAAACATTGACCAGAATATCCGTCCGTATTCTCCCTTTGCTATAATATCAAACGCACTCAGACAGCCTCTTCCATACAGAGTATTTCCTGGCAGCCGGCATAGAAGGTATACTACCACATTGACAGCCACCAGTATTACACTGATAAAGGGAAGCGTTCTCAATTTGCTTATATATCCTTCCATAGATATCCCTCTGTTTGTCCATATAGAAAACTGTACCACTCTTTGCCCCTGTTCGTCAACGAAAAACTGAAGGAATGCTCATTGAAAAATATATTCCACCTTGCCGAAGCGAAGCTCATCATCCTTTTCCAGCCGGCGTTTTTCATAGGGCTGCATCCGCAGGCCGTTTTTAAAAGTCCCATTGGTAGAATTTAAATCCTCCAGATAAAAGCGGCCGTCCTCCTCCAAAATTCTGGCATGGATACGGCTGACAGAGCAATCCTCCAACGCATAGTCCACCTCTTCTCTCTTCTTGCCAATCACAAATGGCAACTTGTCAATTCTCACCGCCAACTCTCCATTGTCTCTGTACAGTCCTCGTATCTGTTCTTTTTTTCGGTCCTCCAAATATACGGTTCTTCCATATTCCTCCTCCCCCTCAACCTCTTTGTCGTTCTCTTCTTTTCCATATGTATTCTCCTCGCCCACTGCTCCCAATACCTGCGCACTCACCTGCCGTTGCAGAATCTCCTGATAGGATACAATATCCTGTTTTTTCCGGCGGCCTCCCAAAAAGGAGAGAAATCCCTTTCGTCTGTCGGCATACTCCTGCTCAAGTACTTCAACGGCTTTCTGGCAGGATCTATATTCCTCCTGTGCCAATTGCTGTTCCGGCTCCTGTGTAAGTTCTTGCTCCTTTGCACGTTCTATAGCGGGTATTCTCTGTTTTCGTTTCTCTTTCTTCTCCACTTCCGTGAAACTTTCAAAAATCTGCCGGCTCAGACAGATGTCGCCCGCCTCGGCATAGTGTTCATAAAGGCCATATACAAATTCCACCAGCGCCTCGTCCTCATAGTCGATACGGTCTACCCAGAACTCAAGGAGTTGCCTAAAACCTGTTTCCTTCTGACAATAGGGCACATACATAAAATAGAAATCTTTTTTCTCCAGATCCTGATAGATATGCTCCGGGCTCCAGATCACATTGCGGCCTTCCAGCAGATAGCGGCTCAACTCCTGCTGCATTCTCTCCATTCCCCACAGGAAGTCCCGCATCCACTCCCTGCCGAGAGTTTTCCCCTCAAACAGCTGTGCAATATTCTGCGTCGAGGAGATATCATAATACAAAAAGGCATCGCCGTCTATATACCGCAGGCTGCAGGGCAGCAGAAAGCGTATGCCGCCCCGATTTAAAATACAATACTGATAACGGTTCTCCTTGGGCTTTTCCGCCAAAACCACCCGCTCATAATTGCAGTTCAGATTCCGAACATATTCTGTTTCTAATCTATTGTTTAGTATTTCCTCTTTTCCCATTTTTCCTTCTTTCCCGCATGCCGCTGTCCAGCCAGCGAAATTGCGTTAATATGTATTTGGATATTACTAGTCCAGGCCGGCGAGCATCCGTGCCAACGCAGTTCTATCCCAGTTGTACAACCGAAAAGTCAACTCCAGCCGATGCGGCCCGCCTATGTTGGTCAGGCTGCCATACACCGGCACCTTGTACTCTCCCGCCGCCTCCAGCCGAATCTGCTGCCCCTGTATGGTAAAATGGGGAGATTGCAGCTGTATCCACAGATATTGTTCCCTGTCCCATGCCGCTGTCAACTCCTGTAGATACTCTAACTGTTGCCGCGGCGTTCCGGGATGATTGCTGGTCTTAACCAGCATAGAAGCCAGATCCTGCTCCAGAAGGCATCTGTCATACTGTACCAAAAGCACCGCGATCAAAAAGAGATAGACTCCCAATACCGCCGGCAGAACCAATGCCGCCTCCACAGAAAAATAGCCACCGACATATCTCCGATTCCACATGTTCCCCCCTCATATCCAAAACCGAAACAACACCGCCACCGCGCCCATCCCCAGGAAAGGGACAAAGGCAATGCGAGTGTTCTTTCTGGCTTTACCCAACAGCAACAAGGCGGCACTGACCAGAAAGATGCCCAACAGGGCGATCCCCAATGCCGGCAGACAGTTTGTCAGGCCCATGCCATTCCCCATAATGATTAATTCCCAGCCGTCCCCCCGGCCCATCTGTTCTCTGGTGGCCCTAGCCAACGCCAGAGCGGCGATTCCCGGCAGCAGCCCGGCTCCCAGCATGGCCCAGGACTGCACACCCAACAACCCCTTCCCTATAGCCCAACCACAGGAAACTGCCACCCCCAGGGCAAGGGAGCGTCCCGGTATACACCGCCTCTTGATATCAAATACGCTGTGGTAGGCCAGCAAAGCCGCCGTACACAGACATCCTATCTGCTCCCACATAAAAATGTCCTCCTATATTAAGTTCCGCATACTCCCTCCCAACACACATGTCCCGTGATGAACATCCGGCCGCTTCAGGCGTCCTGATATTCATCAGTGCGTTGTACGGGAGTATGCTGTTTTAAATCCATATGCCTTCTGTTCCGCATACTCCCTCCCAACACACATGTCCCGCGATGAACATCCGGCCGCTTCAGGCGTCCTGATATTCATCAGTGCGTTGTACGGGAGTATGCTGTTTTAAATCCATATGCCTTCTGTTCCGCATACTCCCTCCCAACACACATGCCTGTGATGAGCATCCGGCCGCTTTAGGCGTCCTTAGAACAGTCAGCCTTTTTGGGGCGATGTCGCGCAACGGCTGCAGGGGCGATAGGGTATATCTTCCCGCCACACCACCGCATGAATCCGCCGCAGCAGGGACGGGCAGCTTCTGACTGAGTGATAGCGGTTGCCTTCCTGGGTCAGATATACTGTGTCTCCCTGCGGCCGCTCCCCGCACCGGCTGCAGGGACGATAACGTTCCCCCTGCGCATTGCGCAGTGACCACACCTTTTCAGTCTGTGCCTCATAGACGCTCAGCTTCAGATAGGAACAATCCCCTCTGCTGTGCCACACCTGGCCGTCCTCCGTCACATATACATATATTTTCTGTTCTGTTATGCCCCCCACATCAAAGCCGGTCCAGGCCCGTCCATAATATCTGCTGGTCATGCGGAAATAGGGAAAAGGAAAGCAGGTGATCTGCGGACACACCTGATAGGTAATAATGATATTAATGCATTCATCCTCCTCCAGATATTCCGACGCCATATAGTTCAGTCCCTGATGCCCATAGGCCAGGGGAGAATTGTCCAGATAATCTTTGCCCAATATCTGCCCAATCCTGCCATTCACGTACAGATAGGATACAGCCAACCCAGAGACGACGTCCGAGATATTGTCTAAGGTTTCCTCAGAGGCATTGCTCCCGGTTTCCACCGCCCCATATACAGCCAGTTCCCGGCCCGTCTGCCACAACGCGTACTCCAATTTGCCATGCAGGCGCAGCATCTCCATGCAGCTGCCCAGATGAAGGACAAATAGGATCAGCAGCGGCACCACTACTGCCGCTTCCACCGTCATACTCCCTCTGTTGTTTCTCTTCCCGCCTCCAGGACAGGAGATCAGCAGATATATCTCCTCTATACATGGCTTAACGAGAAAGTTATATAACAGGGAATTGCACATGGGAGAAGGCTTTTCAACAAGATGTTTAGTTTCGACATTCATAGCTTCCATCCATAGAGAAGACATATCCGCTCACCTCCTGTCTCGTCCTCTTTATGCTGCTTTGACGCTAATATTGTTTCTCTCTTCTGACAGTAAAGCTATAGCCATAGCCGGAACGGATCAACGCCTCCGCCTCCAGTCTGTCTATGCAGCCGTCTATGCGAAAACAGCTGTTTCCGGGCGTCCTGCGGATATCCATCTCCACCAGATCCATGAAACGCATGGTGGAAAGTTCCGACGGCTGCACATACAGAAATATCCGCAGATAATCTTCGTAGGACAGCCCCGTTCCCTCTCCTTTCGCCGTTTCTGTCTGAGCGTTCCATATGTTCGTCAGAGAATAGTGCCAGTTTTCTTCTGTTTTCAGCAATTCTACCCTTCCTCCAGCCAGCAGGGTTTTCACATCGTACAAGCTTTCCAGATATGCCCATGCCAGAATCAGAGCTGTCTCAAACAGCGGTTGTAGTTCCGGCTGCGCGATAACCCCGGCCAAAACTGCCGCCACCGCCTCCACCTCGGATCTTTTCGCTTCATTTCCCAGCAGATATATTACATTGGCGGCCTCCCGGATGCCGCAGAGCAGGTTGGCTGTATGACGCAGATTGTCTTTGTCCCCGGCTTTTCCGCATAGCAGATATTCCACCTGGTATTGCAGCAGGCTATTCTCCATAGGTTTTCCGTATCTGCCCGCATAGTTCAGGAAGTATTCCAGAAGAAGAATATTATCCACAGGGCTCAGCTGCTCCCCCTGAGGATAATTGCCCTGGTTGACTTCTCCCCTGGCGTACCGCCCGCTGATATACTGACTCGGCTCCACCCCAGTCTCCGACAACTGAGAAACATCCTCCACCACCCACTTTAAGATGCCCTCCTGCCGCATCGCCTGTATGGCTTCCGTGGGGTCCAGACTCTCCGTCTTACCCCACACCTCTTCCCCGATATGTTTTTCCGAGGCACCATACTCCTGCAATTCCTCACTTACTCGATCCAGCTGCGCTTCCACATCTTCCTCCAAAAGTCCGTATCCGTCCACGGTTTCCATCCATTCCAGCAGCTTTTCCACCGTTTCCAGCCCCAGGCGGCTCCGCATACACTCCACCGCCCGGCGCTGAAACACCTTCCCTCCGCCATCTGTTGCCAGGGACACCTTCAGTACTTGGACATCCTGAAGTTCCATCCCCAGCAGATCACGGTAGAGAAAAGGCAGGAAGCCGCAATCCTCATAGGACAGATTGCGTTCCAAATATTCCGACAGATGCTGCTCTGTATTATAATACGAAGGATAATCCGTCCCATAGGAGGTGTCCACCATGAGCAATCCGTAACGCTCCAACAGCACACGATGGTATTCCGCCAACACACTGTCCATCCCGATATCCATTACGCACTCCGATTCAAACGCGATGGTGTGCCTCCTGACCCCCTCGATCAGCACCAGACACAGGGAGACCATCACAGTCAAGGTCAGCGCCACATACACCGTCAGATATCCCGAAGTTGCTCCAGGCTTCCTGCCCTTTGTTTGTTGTGTCATAATTGAATCCTCACACTTTGTTGACCTGTTTGGTGATCTTGGAAAAAATAGATTCCACCAACTCTGTGATCTGGGATTTGAAAATTATGACAATGCCAACCAGTACCACGATAATCAATATGACCTCCACCGTTCCCATACCGGCATTGTCCTTCGCCATAAAATACTTCCAGCAGATCAGCCTTTCGTCTACCCAATTTCTTATTTTTTTATATGCTTTCATTTTTTCCTCCTCGTATTAAATGTGTTGTGCAGTTACTGTTTTTAGAACCGCGCAGCCATCCTGCGATACTGTTCCCAACGGCTGCTATTTTAGCTGCGCTACAAGCCAAAGCCCTGAAATGCCGGAACCATGACCAGCACCATCACTATGGCCATCATCATAATCATGGGCACCAGCAGCCTGGTCCCCGCCTCCTCCCCCTTTTTTCTTCGGAGGTTCAAATCCTCCTGCAAAGCCTTGTCCCCCTCCTCCCGCAAACGGGTCAGCAAGGCCGCGTTCCCCTTCTTCAAGTTTTGCGTCAGCATGGTGCTCAGTCTGGTGCAATCCTGCAGACCGGTGCGGGCCGCCCACAATTCATAGGTCCGACTCTCGGAGATACCTGCCTGCAGCTGATTGCAGGCATACAGCATCTCCTCGTATAAAGGCTGCGGCTCCTCTCCCTGCCGGCTGCGGTAGTCCAAGGCGATCTTCTGAAAAGTTCCCCGGATGGTCATACCTGCTCCCAGATACAGGATGAACTTGTTCAGCACCACCGGATAATTTTCTTTCATCTTCTCCCGCCGCTTCAACACCTGCCGGTGCAGATCCCGGTCCTGGAAAAGGAACACTGCAGCCGCCGTAACCGCCGTCATCAGAATCAGCAACAGGCTGTGATCCTCCTTGACTTCCCTCCAAGCCAGTCTGCCTCCCTCCATCTCACCCGGCAGCAATACCCTGTCCCTGTCAGCAGCAGCCTCCTCCGCAAGACAGTAGGCATCCAGAGCCTGGCTTTTCAGTAATTCCTCTCCCTCCAGGACCTGAGGCACCACCAGAAGCTCCAGTTCCTCCTGCCAGCTGAAATCCTGAAAGCCGATCTCCACTGTCAACGTCACCGGTGCCGGTAGCTGGAGACTATGGACCGCTCCGCTCCTGCTCAATATTTGATAGTCGCTGCTTCGCCAGGACACGGTAAAGGGATATCCCTCCAATTCCTCCGCCAGCGCCAGAGGGGCGCACACCTCCTGCCAGGAGGAATTGTCTCCCAAGGCTTTTCTCTTCCATGCCTCCCAGAATTTCTCATACAATTCCTGGGCTTCCTGTCGGGTCAGCCTCCGCTCGGGCACCGTCACTGTGATATTCCCCAGATCCTTCCCCTCCAGCCAAGTCCGAAGTTCCACCTGCCTCTCCCCCTGTCCCGGCAGAGGACGCAGCAGTTCTCCCCGGGAGGTAAGACTGCCCTCCATATCCGCCCGGGCATGAGCCAATACCCCCAGCAGGGTTCCCACACACAGCACCAGCAAAAACAGCCGCAGCTTTCGTATGTAATAGTCTCCCTGCAAAAGCAGTCCCGACTGACCAGGGTACAGGGTTTCCAGATCCCGCTGCACATGGTGGGCATTCAGCAGCGGAACTCTGTGGATGCAGCCCTTTTTGTACAAGTATATGGATATCCTGTTAAATAGATTTCCTTCCTCCCGCCGAGACAGGCAGGCCAGCAAGATAATGCCTGCTCCCACCGTTATTCCAATCAAATACATCTTCTCATCTCTCCTCAAAAGTTTTTTCGAAAATCCACTCCGACAAGACGTATGCCAACAAATAGACTCCCATACAAACTGTCATCAGAACTATGCCCGGGAGATTTCCGTACAACATATTGAAATAACCGGGATTGCCGGCCTCCACATACCAGACAATCAGAAAAGGCATGGCATTCATCACTCGCTGTTCCAACCTCCGGGCTGAAAGCAGGGTCTCCATCTCCTCCTCCACCTCCAGCCTGCGGCTGACGGAACTGCTGGCGGCGTCAATAATCACAGGAATGCTCCCGCCGTTTCGCTTGGCAATGGCAAATACTTCCGCAAACTCCTGTATCTCCTCCAGTCCACTGCGTTGTCCCATCTCTGTCAGCAGCGCCTCCAAGGTCACATTGTTGCACAGCCCCTGGCGCAGCTGCTTTAGCTCCCTTTCCATGGCACAGCCTTCTCCGAACATGCTCCGAATATCGGCTATACTTTCCAGAAAGGCATTCTCCACGGCATATCCGGCCCGCATGGATGCGGCCACTGCCTGAATACACTCTTTAAATTGTACCAGCAGCTGCCTGTCCCTGCGCCGCCTGCGGTGATGCCTGCTTCTTCGCAGATAGATCCAGCCCGCCAAGGACATGGGCGGAAGCGCCCATATACTGCGGTAGAAAAAGAATGCGAACACCCCTGTGATCAGCATCCCCTTTCCCAGATCCTGCAAGGTTTCCATCAGAGGAATGCCGCTGCCAGAGCCGCGGTTAGGGCTGTAGCCCCGCAGCCTTAAGCTTCTGCTCACGATGTAGTTCCCCCTTTCTCAGCAGGGCGCCCAGTACCCGGCCCTCTGGGCTCTCGCCTGTCTCTTCAAACCGATACAGTGGATTCAGACGGATATAACCTTCCTCGCTGTCCATCACCTCCGATACCTCCAGCACTTTCCGGCTCCTGTCCCGGAGGCGTCCCAGATGCACGATAATGTCAATGCCGGACACAATCTGCTTTCTGATCGCCGCCAGCGGGATATCCATGCCCATGAGGATCATATTTTCCAACCGCGTAAGCATATCTCCGGCACTGTTGGCATGGCCGGTGGACATAGAGCCGTCATGACCCGTGTTCAGACATTGCATCATATCCACTGCCTCTGCTCCGCGCACCTCCCCCACGATGATGCGATCAGGTCTCATGCGCAGGCTTGCGCGAATCAGGTCCCGGACGGATATCTCCTTACACCCCTCCACATTGCTGTTGCGGGTCTCCATCCGCACCAGGTTGCGCAGACCCTGGAGTTGTAATTCCGCACTGTCCTCGATGGTAATCACCCGCTCCCAGGGCGGAATATACCCGGACAACACATTGAGAAAGGTTGTCTTACCGCTTCCAGTGCCGCCACTGATGAAAATATTGTACCCGGCCTGCACCAGCAGCCGTAAAAACTCTGCGGCCTCACGGGTGAGAGAGTCCCGGCGGATCAATTCCTCCATGGTGACCGGGGTATTGGGAAAGCGTCGAATGGTGACGATAGGACCGTTTAAAGCGATGGGATTCATAACGATATTCACTCTGGCGCCGTTTGACAATCTGGCGTCCACGATGGGAGATGCTTCATTCACAACTCTGTTGCAGCCTGCTACAATCTGCTGAATTACGTCCTGGAGTTTTTCCTCCGACTCAAAAACAATGTCCAATTCCTGCAGATGCCCTGCACGTTCAATAAATATGCTGCCGGGGCCGTTGATCATAATCTCTGTGATCTCCGGGTCCTCTATAAGGCTCTGCAAAATATCCAGCCGCCTCAGGGAATAGAACAGTTCCGTCCGCAGGCGATGGCTCTCGCTGACCGGCAGCAGCCGCAGCAGCTGCTCCTCCAGCAACACCTCGTCGATGATTTCCATAACCTCCTCGTCCGGCTGTTCCCTGCCATAGTCCAACTGCTCCAACACCCTGTGCCGCAGTTCCTGTTTTAATTCTCCATAATCTTTCACTGTCTGCTCCTGCCGTCCTTTCTGTACTGTATCCGACCGCATTGCCGCGGCCGTTTTGTCCTCTGCCTATATCTGTTCCTCTTCCTCCTCAATCAGATCCCTGACATATTCCGCCAGATCCCCTCTGGTATACTGTTCAATCTGGTCGGGCAGACGGCGAAACAGGGGAAGATGGCATTTTCTGGTCTTTTCTTTTACGTCATCGTACTCATACAAGGACAATATCTGCTCATACTGATCTATCTTGCATCTTGCCACAAAATCTTCTTTCACCAGCATATAGACTTTGCAGCACCGCCTCAGGATCTCCAGCAGTCCCTGCATATTCTCGGACAGATCCAGGATAATGTAATCATACTCTCCGCTCTCCCCGATCCGCCACAGCAGCTGCTGCCATTCCTGGACGGTAATGTAGATTAAGTTCTGTCCCATATATGCCGGTGCTATATAATCCAACTGCCCCTTTTTCTGCACCAGGATTTTCATGCGCAGCACGAATTTGCTCTGATCGGCCTTCATGTAATACAACAGTGTGGACAAATCTCTGCCCTTTTCTCCGGGCAGCAGCTCCGGCATCCCTGCATAATGTTCAAAATTCAGGTACAACGTCCTGTGCTTTTCCGCCAAAAGCTGTCCGTAGGTCAGCGCAAAGGAGGTCTGCAAACACCTGCGCACAGGGGAATACATCCCCACAATCCGGGGCTTTTGCCCGACATTCAACCGAGGATAAAAGTCCTCCTCCTTCTCCATGTATATCTCCAGCAATTCCTTCAGTACGTTCTCGGCGGGCTGGTACTTGTCCACATTTTTAAGCGAGGACCATCTGACCAGGCCGCTTTCGTTCAACAGCACCGTAGCCTCTGCCTCCACCGGCAGCTGCGGGGCATATATTGATTCCGCCATCAGCAGCAAATCAATCTCCCCTTGCTTTTCGCTGTCCGCCAGCTGTGAAATCCCGGTATAGACCACCACCTCCCAGGGAAATTCCCTGTAACTCTGTAAATAGGCGGACAGCTGCTCCGCATAATCCTCTTCCGGATCACAGAGCGCTAAAATTTTATGCTCCAAAAACACCTCTCCTTTCTTCTTTGCCCTCTTTTGGCGGGCCTTGCACATCCTGCATGAAATCGTGGTAAAAATCTTGTGAGTCACAAATCAACAATAACATGATGTTCAGATGATAAGAGACTTGAGTCGCCTCTTGTTGAAATGCATTATATCCGCTATTTTCACAAATGTCCATAGCAAATACAAAGAAAAATTATTTTTGTGAAAAATCTACAACAAATGCAAAACCTGAAGGCCATAAAGTGCCGCCAAGCCAGGAAATCCCAGCACTGAGCATGTCAAAACCGTGGCCGGATTGATGCCTACCAGCACAGGATACCCTTGCGCCGTCACCGCCAAATTAATGAAATAGATGGACACTGCCCCCAGCACTCCCCGCAGCAGGAGGTTCACCAGCCACTCCAGCTGACGTCTCCAACCCAACGCCAGCAATACCAATACACAGACTCCCATGATCAATAATATTTTTGTCTGGCTCATTTGACCCTCCCGGATATTTTTGTCCGAACTGCTTTTTTACCATCATATGGTCAAAGTGGAAAAAAAGACCAGCAAATTGATTTTGCTGGAATATTTTACAAGTTGAAAGGCTATACTTATACCAACCAAATTTTGACAGTATCAATGGAGAGCGCTATGAAAACCTATTATAGTCAAAGCTATTACACTTCCGGAAACATGGACATACACTTTTCCATCCCCTCCTTGCGGGAGGATCTGGAAAAAACCCGCACTGCGTTGGAAATCGCATATGCGGGCTTTGATAACGCTGTCGATCCGGACATGGTCGATTGCTATATTTATGAAATTAACGCACTTTTAAAACGATACAAGCATCTGGCCGCCCTCTCCGAGGAGGAATACGCTGCCACGGCGGACATCGCCCCCGCGGGACGCCTCAGGGGGCTATACGAGCATTCCCCGATTCATGCTCTGGTCAGCCATGTTCTCAGTTAGTGTATTTTTACCATAAGTCAGACCTGCATATACGGTCTGGGCGTTCTGCATCACCGGGCCTGCCGCATTCTGCGGAGCAATCTGTTTGTATGCATCCCGCAGCGGCATGATGATACCGGCCACCTCTTGCAGCAGTTCCGTATGCCAGCGTATTTCTGCCTGTGCCAGACACCGGATACTGTACATGTATAGCTTTCGCAGGGAAGGGGCAGGCTCATACTCCAGGTGCAGGGAACTTGTCAGTTCGCTGATGCATTTCCTGGCTCTGAGTACATTCTCCCGATATGTGGCAAAGTCCTTCTGACTTGCCGACTGACCGGCATCCTCCAGATATTGCAGTGTCATATCGTATAAGATTACGATCATCTCTGTGGGGTTTGCCTGAGAGATGCGAAATGTAAACTGTTGCTTGGTCTCCGATGTCATAAACATCCATGCCTTTCTTAATTTAAAGTTCCGCAGCCGTCCTGACAGAGCCTTATCCGGCAGAGTAATTTCCGGCCGCTTCGGCGTCCGCAAATTCTCTGGGCTCTGTCCGGGCGGCTGCTGTTTAGAGTTCCGCTTCCGTCACTTACTGCAACAGCTGTAACACCTGGGAAGGTCTCTCATTGGCCTGAGCCAGCATGGAGGTGCCTGCCTGGGTCAACACCTGGTTGGTGGTGTATTGGGTCATCTCCTCCGCCATATCTACGTCCATAAGCCGGGAATAAGCAGCGGTCATGTTTTCCTCGGATACATCAAGGCTATTCATCGTGGACTCCAAACGGTTTTGGTAAGCGCCCAGCTTGCCCCTGACATGAGATACAAAGCTAATGGCCCCGTCCATCTTGCTCAAAGCGCTCTTTGCTCCCTCCTGGGTACTTACATCAATATTTTCAATGCCCATATTTCGCAGGGAGACGGGGGGAATTTCAACAGCCAACACCTGGCCCTCGTTGGCGCCGATTTGCAGACGCATGGGCCCCACATCGGTGACCTCTATATCCAGGCTCGTCTTCGGCGCAACGGGCACTGTGCCATCAGGCGCGTCATTCAGATCCAGCTGCAGTTCAAAGCCGTCGCTGCCCTTGATGGTCACAAAACCGTTCTCCGCCACAGTTTCATTTACCCCGTCGGGATAAGATTTCGCATCGGTGGGGAAACCAGTTCCCAACGTAATATTCGTCACCAGCTTATTTCCGGTTGGATTGCCCTCCGCATCCAACTCATCCTGAATCGTAATAGTGTCAATTGAATATTTTCCTGTAGGTGTCTTCTCACTGAAAGTACTGACCTTGATATATTCGTCGTTGGTATACCCCTTGACATTAAAAGTGCCGTCCAGCAGATTCTGCCCATTGAACTGAGTTGTATCCTTCACACGCTCAATCTCCTCCTTGAGCTGCGCGATCTCTTCCTGTATAACTTCCCTGTCTTCGTCAAGGATGGTGCCGTTTGAAGCCTTTACCGTCAGTTCGTTTATACGCTGCAGCATGGCGCTGACTTCGTTCATGGCGCCATCCGCAATATTTATGACAGATATCCCGTCGCCGGCGTTGTCGTTGGCCGTTCCCAGACCCTTGATCTGAGCGTTCATCCGTTTCGCCATGGCCAGCCCGGCGGGATTGTCCTTAGCATGATTGATCTTCAACCCAGTGGAGAGCCTCTCCAGGGACGCCGACAAAGCGTTATCGTTGTTTGCCAGCGCATTGTTAGTAAGCATTGCTGATACATTGTAATTGATTCTCATATGAATCCTCCTAATTAAAGTTCCGCATTTTCCCTGACAGCACACTTAATCGGTGATCCACATCCGGCCGCTTTGGCGTTCGGATATGGATCAGTGTACTGTCCGGGAATATGCTGATTAAAGTTCCGCATATCCCCTGACAGCACTCTTAATCGGTGATCCACATCCGGCCGCTTTGGCGTTCGGATATGGATCAGTGTACTATCCGGAAATATGCTGATTAATGCTCTGAACTAAAAGTTCTGCGGATTCCCTTCCGTTTGCTTTTCCACATCCCTGACCGTCTGCAAAAAGGCTTTGGCCGTGGCATACAGGCTTCCCTGCGGCGCCGCCTCCCCCGTCTCGACTCTGTCCCAAAACATGGCCGTCTTCCCTGACTCATTATGTACATATTCCACCTGGCCCAGCTGTAAGTCCTCTGCCAGATAACTATCAAATATATCGGACGAACGGCGTAAATTCATAACCGCTTCCCTTTGATTTCCCACAAAATAACCCTTTACAATGCCGTCCCTGACCTGGAACTCACCTTTCAGACTGCCCATACGCTCACTGGTCATTTCAATGCGCACCATGCCTTTTTCCTGCCCTCCATGGCAGATCTGCAGGTGTATAGCAGCCAATTCTCCGCCCAGTTCCATGGGAAAATAATATTCCTCCGACTGGGACAGGCTTCCCATCAGATGCAGCTGCTTGGTCATCAACTGCAGAGACCGCACATCCACCAGACTGTCTGTCTCCTCCAGAATCTGACGGTGGGTATGTTCCTCCGAAGCCGCCGCTGTCTCCTGATAGGCCTCCTTGAACGCCTTCGGATCATGCAGGCGCTGCCATAGCTGTGCGGGTTTCTCCCCGTCTCTGCTGCCTGCGTTCCAGCGGCCCATGAGCTTTTGGATCTCCTCCTCCATACCCTGGGCTGCCAGCACATTGGCCACCGTAGGCGTTTCCTGGGCGCGCTCCAACTCCTTATAAACTTCCTGGGAAGCTGTCCCAGCATTGGCCATCTGCTGCCGCATTTCCGCGCTGTCCCAGTTCGCTGTCTCCCCGGGCAGCTGACCGTTCTCCTGTTTTGCGGCATCCGATGCCTGATTGTTCTGGTCTGTCGCGGACGCGGCCTGCTCCCTGGGCTCGACAGCCTCCTCCAGCACTCGATTCCATTCCCGGGCATATCCAAGATTGATCTGTTCGTCAATCCGGGCGCCCCTGTCCTGCAGGCGGCTCAAAGCACCCACCGCATCATCCACCAGAGTGTTTGTACGCCCTGCGCGGCGGCTTCTCACCGCCGACAGCAATGTGGAAAAATTCAACTCCGCTCCGGTGTTCACAATACTGCCGATGGAGGCGCTGTCCCCCTTTTCGATCTGGCGCAGCAGCCGGTAGCAGCCAATAAACGCACTCTTTTCCTCAGGGGTGATATCTCCTTTTTTCTCCAGCTTATACAGGAAGCGGCTGTACCGCTCCGTCTCCTGCCCGGTCTCCTGTCCCTGCTGCTGTTCCTCAAAATATTCCTGCAGCCGGGGCAGGCTCTGCTCAAGCGGGTTTATTCCGTCTCTGATCATGCGCAGCACCGCCGCCGGTGTCATCCGCCTGGTGACCTCCTCCACCGTGGCGCAGGCCGCCTTGATCTCCTCCACATGTTCAGGCGTGATCTCCATCCGATTATAGCCCAGCACACGCACGGCCCGACGGTTTTCCTCCGTCAGTTCATAGCCCAGATCCTGCAAAATATCGTCCACATTGGCAAACGCCTTGCGGATACTGTCCCCCATGTCCGCCCGGGGCTCCGTCCAGATCGCCTCGTAGCGCTGGCCTGCTTTGTCATATTCCGCCTGCAATGCCTTGCCCGTCCGGTGAAACTCCGCCAGACTCTGGTCTTCCGAGGCTGCATTCTCCGATGTTCCACTCTGCAGCCTCTCCTGCCAGCGGCCCACCGTGTCCACTGGCAGCCCTGGCAGTTCCTCCGCCACCTGCCAGGCTGCTTCCAGCTGCTGGTAACGGTCAACCGCCTCCTGATCTGTATACTTTGCCTCCGGGAAAAATTCACGGGCCAGTTCCTGCTGAGCCTGTCTGAGTGCCTCGATAGTCTCCTCAATGGGCTTTGTGTCGATGGAGAAGCCGCTTTCCAGAAGCTTTATATTGGTCTCCACCGTCATACGCAGTCGTATCTCCTCCAGCAGCCTGTGGTCGCTGATGCGCCGCTCCGCATCGCTGCTCTGGTAATAAGCCATCAGATCATATGCCTTCTGCCGGATAGATCTGCTATCTGCCAGATTCCCCTCCATGGCCTCACGCCCGTCCGCAATGGCGGCCGCCGCCGCCCGCACCACCTGTTCGTTTTGCAGCGGGAAAGCCACTCCCCGAATCTCCATGGCCCTTCTCAGACTGTCCCCATCTACCTGAAGCCCTCTCTGAACCAGCCACTTTGCGGCCTCCTGCTCCTGCTCGGTCCCATCGCAGCCCAGGGAAGCCAACAGTCTGTCAATCTCACCGGGATCGATAGCCTCCGCTTCCTCCCATGCCGATGCGGCATCCTTCCCGCTCCCGGGCTGCTCCGCAATATTCCGGGTCATATAACCCTTTACTTCCGCGTCAAAATATTCCGCCTGCTGCTCCTGCTCCATGGCGGATCCGCTGGCCTCCGCCAGATAATATCCCTTAACCGTGGCCTCCATACCGCTGCGGACCATATAATAATAGTCCCCTTCCTCCGGCATTTCCAGACTGCCTGCCAGATCCAGGGCCTGCATGACCTTATCCACGTTCTCCATGGACAGGGGGATATCCACCGCCTCAAAGCTCTCCTGCAGCGCCTGGGCCAGTCCTCTGTCTCCCACCGCCGCCGCCAGGGTATCCATATCCAGCGTATCCGTATATCCCGCCACATTACAGCCCGCCTTCACCAGTTCGGCCTTGATCTTATCCAATATGGTCACCGTCTCCTGAGGATCCATCTCCCGGGGATCATATCCCTTCTCGGCCATTCTGGCATAATCTTCGTCGGACATGGTATGTGACATTACTGTCATCTGATTCTGCATTATCTGCACATCCGCAGCGCCGGCCTGCTCCTGAATATCCGCCAGGGTTTTTCCCTGGGCTGCCCGGCCCTTCTGCTTCTGGTTCCAGCGGCTGCCCAGGGCATTGCCGGGATGAATGCTGTCCCTGCCGTCCACATAAGCCCCATATCCCCGTTGGGACCTGCCGGCCTGCTGCCGCCGGACGCGGTGCGACGGTTCCTGAGATCCGTTTGTCTGTACTGTCTGGTCAAAATTTATCTTCATAAGCATCCCTTTCTCATATAAAAATAGGTGAATGCGCCGGCACTCACCTATTATTTCGGTCAATTTTCTGTTTTCTTAAGAGCTACGCTAGAACTGGAACACCACAGCCGTGTATGGCGGCAGATCAAAGGAAATGGTATAGTCATGGTAATGGCAGGGTTCCTCCACCGCCGTCAGCTCCTCCGGAACCTCGTTTCCGTTGCCGCCATAGCAGGTGTCATCACTGTTTAACACCAGCTTATATTTTTTCTTCTTCGGCACCGGCACCACATAATTCTCCCAGCGCATGGGAGTCATGTTCATCACAAACAGCAAATTGTTGCGGCCGCTCTCGGATTTTCTCACAAAGGAATAGGTGCTCCTGTCCGCATCGTCCGCATTCATCCACTCAAAACCCTTCCAGGAATTATCATTCTCATACATGCAGGGATACTTTCGGTACAATTCCAGCAGATCCCGCACGTAATTGTGCATACCCAGATTGTTCTTTTCCTGCAGTAAAAACCAGTCAAGCTCTCTCTCTTCGCTCCACTCTCTCTCCTGGCCGAAGTCCTGTCCCATGAACAGCAGCTTCTTCCCGCAGTGGCCAAACATAAAGGTGTAACCCACCCGCAGATTGGCATATTTGTCCACCTGGTAGCCGGGCATCTTGTTCACCATGGAGCATTTCAAGTGTACCACCTCGTCATGAGACAGGGGCAGAATATAATTCTCGCTCTCATTATAACTCATAGCGAAAGACATGGCATAGTGGTTTCCCTTGCGGTACAGGGGATCCAGCTTCATATATTCGCAGAAATCATGCATCCAGCCCATATTCCACTTGAAGGTAAAGCCCAGGCCCTCCCCCCCAATCTCGCCCGTCACATTGGGCCACGCCGTGGACTCCTCCGCGATGGTCATAAATCCCGGGTAGGTTCCCCGGAGCACGGAATTGAGATGCTTGAAAAATTCTATGGCTTCCAGATTCTTGTTCCCGCCGAACTTGTTGGGCAGCCATTGGCCATCCTTTTTCCCATAGTCCAAGTACAGCATGGAGGCCACCGCGTCCACACGGATTCCGTCCACATGGAACTCTTTCAGCCAAAACAGAGCATTGGCAATCAGGAAATTTTTGATCTCCGTTTTGCCGTAGTTGAAAATCTTGGTGCCCCAGTCAGGGTGCTCTCCCAATCGGGGATCGGGATGCTCAAAGATGCACTGGCCGTCAAAACAGCCCAGTCCATGGGCATCCATGGCAAAATGGGCCGGCACCCAGTCCAGAATCACGCCGATCTTATTCTTATGCAGCTTGTTCACCAGATACATAAAGTCCTTGGGGGTGCCATAGCGGGAGGTGGGAGCGTAATAGCCTGTCACCTGATAGCCCCAGGAGCCATCGAAGGGATGCTCCGCAATCCCCATCAGTTCAACATGGGTATAACGCATCTCTTTCAGGTATTCCACAATGCGGTCCGCAAACTCCCGATAATTGTAAAAACCCTCCTTGGTGCCGTCCGGATGCTTCATAAAGGATCCAATATGGCATTCATACACCGCCATGGGCTGCTTCTGCACATCCTTCTGGTCCCGCTCCTCCAGCCACTTCCCGTCCTCCCAGGGAAAACCGGAGAGATCTGTAACCCTGGAGGCCGTGCCCGGGCGGTACTCCGCATAGTTGGCGAAGGGATCCGCCTTATACAGCTTCTGTCCGTCCTGGGTTGTGATCAGGAATTTGTACATGCATCCCCCCTGCACACCGGGTACAAACAGCTTATGGATCCCGCCAGGTCCCAGCTTTTCCATGGGATGGCTTTCCTCATTCCATCCGTTAAATTCCCCGATCACATGGACGCTGGCCGCATTAGGCGCCCACACGCCGAAAAATACGCCGTCCACACCTTCCTCCCTGGACGGGTGGGCCCCCAGCTTCTTGTAGATGTCATAGTGCGTCCCCTGGGCAAACAGGTACTGGTCCGCCTCGGAGATAAACACGGTATCCTCCTGCTTCTCCGCCTCCTGTGTCTCGACTTCCTGTACCTTTGCTGTCTGTGTCTTTGGTACGTTTCCTTTGGGCATTTTCGCTCTCGCCTTTGCCATACCCCTACCTCCCAATTAATATTCCTGTTTTAATATATAAAATCGTTCTCCCTCAGAATAATCATGTCTTCCTCATCATAGCGCTTTGCCAGCAGTATGTCCACAAAATGCCCCATGGACTTGCGGTTCGCATGACGGATTGCCTCATCCATAATCCCCTTCACATCCATGATGGTCACAGCATGATCGCTGGTCTGCTGTTCCGCAATCCTTGTGTGCAGTGCCAGTATCCCCAGTTCGTCGATGGAATACTCCATCTCTTTGGCGTACTTTTTACCGAAGGCCACCAACGCATCATTACTCAGGGCCTCCATGTCCATTCTGGCGCTAAAACACTCCGCCAGCTTGGTGTACACACCCAGGAATTTGTTCATGGCCTTGCGGGTGTCCTCCATAATGACGATGAGTCCATACTGCTCCTGCTGCAATGCCTTGTAGAGCGTGTCCGCTGTGTCCTTATTCATATCGGAAGCTTTCTGTATAATCAGGGCACCGTTGGCCAGGCTGTTCAGTGTCTTCATGATATCCCGCTGATTCAGGGATTTACCGGAAATCTTCGCTGTCTTACCGGAGAAATTGCTGTCCGTCATCTGCACTTCCCGGATCATGTTCTTGGCCAAAGTCAGCGTGTCCATGCCCTCATCGCCGGTGATCACCACATTGCCGGTATAGGACGCCATGCTGATGGAATCAATGGCATTGATCAGCTTCTCCTTGGAGGATTTGCTTTGGATAAATGCACTGAAGAGTTCTTTCTCCTCCTTGGTCAGCGCGCGCAGCCTGGACTTTTCTCGGGAGGGCTTGGATGTATCCTCCTGCGAGGGTTTCCTGGCGGCAGCTTCCGTCTTGGGGGTACCCTTCTCTCTCCGAGCCTCCTTCCGACCGGGCTTCGCCTTTGCCTGTATGGCTTCAGACGCGTCCTCCTCTGTGGCTTCTTCCGCAGTCGGTTCTGCTTCGTTTCCCTCTACGGATTTCGCCTCCGCAGACTCTTCCCCATACTCTTCTTCCTCTACGGATTCAGCCTCCGCGGACTCTTCCCCGTACTCTTCTTCCTCCACGGATTCCGCCTCCGCAGACTCTTCCCCGTACTCTTCTTCCTCCACGAATTCCGCCTCCGCGGACTCTTCCCCGTACTCTTCTTCCCCTACGGATTCCGCCTCCGCGGACTCTTCCTCGTACTCTTCTTCCTCTACGGATTCCGCCTCCGCGGACTCTTCCTCGTAATATTCTTCCTCTACGGATTCCGCCTCCGCAGACTCTTCCTCGTACTCTTCTTCCTCTACAAATTCCTCCTCCGCAGGTTCCTCCCCGTACTCTTCTGCCTCATAGAACTCTTCCTCCGCAGACCCTTCCTCGTAATATTCCTCTATATGCTCCGCTGCGAGGGATTCGTTCTCAGCGGATCCCTCGTCAATTTCCTCCAATTCTTCCACCGCGTCCTCTTCGGTGACAGCCCCCTCTTCAACCGATGCCCTTTCGGCCTCGGTCACAATTTCCTCCAGTTCCGCCCCCTGCTCCAACTTCTCCAGAAGCCCGTCCCTTATGGACTCTTCAAAGGCGGTGAACATCGGACCTGTCTGCCGGAGTACCTTCTGGTGGATCGCCTCCCTGCGCTTCTCCTCATTGTCACGCTTCATGCGCTCCCACTCAGCCAATATGTCTTCTATGCGCATCTGCCCGGTGATCTGCTTTTCCACCTTCTCCGTCTCAGGAACCACCAGACTGATCTGGCCGTCGGATTCCATTGACAATACCTCGGCCATCTCTTTGGGAGGCTCAATGCCCAGAGTCTGCATCCGCAACTGCTCCATAACCATGGCCGCCGTCCGGTCTTCCGTTTCTGAGGGTGTTTCCTCTTTTGGAGAAACCGCGGAAAACGGCTCTTTTTCCGCAGGCGCCACTTCCTCCGCTGCGTCTGTTTCCTCCGTTGGAATATCCTCTGTATAGATTTCCTCCTCCGCTGGAATATCCTCTGTATAGATTTCCTCCTCTGTCAACAACTCCTCCGCCGGCGCTGCTGCTGCCTCCGTCAGTCCAATATCTCCCATCTCGCCTGTGGTGCCAAAGAAAACCTCCGTTTCCACCTGCTCCTCTGTGGTCTCGTCCGATCCGCCCTCCGGCTCCGCCTGCAGACCGTCGTACATGTCCGCATCCGTCTCCATCATAGGCTCCGCAATGCTGTCAGTTAATTCTGTCTGGGATTCCTCATCCTCCAGCACCTCCCGCAGTCCCTCGGCCAATTCTTTCTGCAGGTTGATAGTGTTATACTGCCCCACATCCATGGTCTTGACCTGAATTTCTATCTCCTCCGAAGGAATGCGGATCGTAGGGGCATGTAGCACATCCACAGGCTGAACCGCGTATTGGGCCTCCTCCGCCATACCCGGCTCCTCTGTCTCCGCCACATATGTATTCTCAGTGTAATACTCCTGCCCCTCGGCCTCTTCATAAACCGGTTCTGAATCCTCATAATCTGGCTCTGCATTTTCATAGACCGGCTCCGGCTGGAAACGGCTGTCATATTTCCCCTGTTGTTCGGAGGTGAGAGGCTGGTGGAGCATCTTGAGTTCCATGGCTTTCACCACATATTTTCCCTCTCCAAACCACAGAATCAGTTCATCACACTCTTCGATACATTTGGTAGCCAGCCCCACCCTGTGATACAGGTAGGCCAGTTCATAGGCCCATTTCTCCCGGTAATCCTTGGCTTTCAGTTCCTCCAGCACGGCAATGCGCTCTTCCAAACTCACATCCTGGGCCTGGTACAGCTTGTACTGCAAAATATAACGTCCTGTGTCCTTGGGAGCAATCTGCACAAATTCTTTATAGTATTCTATGGCCATCACGTAGTCTTCTATCTTGATGGAGAGTTCACAGAGGGAATATACGATGGTCCGCGCGCCGGGATGACGGTCGTAAGCCAACAGCAATATATCACGGCTGTCCTCATATCTGCGGTTGATTTTGTACAGGTCACTGATAGTACACAACATCATCACGCTCTTGACCCGGCGCCAGTCTATACTGTCCGCAATCTCCGCAGCCTGCTGGTATTCTCCCTGGGCAATCAATGCCTTTATTTCATCTGCTTTTATCTTATATTCATTTTTATCCAAAGTTTCCTCTTTCCTGCATATCGCAGGCCGAGCCTGCGATACTGCGTTAATACGTATTTGGATGTTTCACATCCAAACTTCCTCTTTCCCCCATAGCACACGCAAAGCATCCGATCACGGTCTATCTTCAAAACCGCATCGGAATAAATAGTTACCTTAAGTGTATCATAGTGAACGAAGTATGTCAAAAATAAATGTGGAAAAAAGGAGAAAAAATACAAGATATTGTGTCGGGCCCCAGGAGAGCCCGACTATATATCGACTTTTAGAAAACAGAGGAATCTTTTTTAAGCAGATTGCTGAGATCTGCAAACTGTTCCAACGTCAAGGCCTCTCCCCGGACCGTGGCTGACAGTCCCATCTCCTCCAGCGCCGCCGCAACCTGCTCTCTGGATATCCCCAGGCCGTTGGCCAAACCGTTGGCCAGAGTCTTGCGGCGCTGGTTGAAGGAGGCCCGAATCAGCGCAAAGAGATGCTTTTCGTCCTGCGCTTCCACCGGGGGCTTTTGATATCTGGTCAGCCGTATCACTGTGCTGTCCACGTTCGGCCGGGGCATAAAGCAGTTGGCAGGCACATGGGCCACCACCTCAGGCAGGGCATAGTACTGCACCGCCAGGGACAGCGCCCCGTAATCCTTGGTCCCAGGGCCCACCTGCATACGATCCGCCACTTCTTTCTGAACCATGATGGTAATACTCTGCACCGGCACATGGTTCTCCAACAGACTCATGACAATGGGGGTTGTGATATAGTAGGGCAAATTCGCCACCACTTTGATGGGCCTGCCCTGGTTGCGCTCCCGGACAATCCGCCCCACATCCACCTTCATGATGTCCTCGTTGAGCACCGTCACATTGTCATAGGCGGACAGGGTGTCCTGCAGAATCGGAATAAGCGCCCTGTCGATCTCCACGGCCACCACCTCTCTGGCGCTTTCCGCCAGGTACTGGGTCATGGTGCCGATGCCCGGCCCTATCTCCAGCACACAGTCTTCATCGGTGATCTGAGCCGCATCCACGATTTTTTCCAGCACATGGGAATCAATCAGAAAATTCTGCCCGAATTTTTTTTGAAAAACAAAATTGTATTTTTGCAGTACCGCAATGGTATTCTGGGGAATGCCCAAATTTGCCATATGTACGCCTCCTTATTAGCGTTTTGCATATTCCGTGTCCGCCCTATCTGTCCAGAAACCGCATCACTTCCAGCAGATCCCGGCAGATTAGGACACTCTTTTCCCGCATCTCCTGATCCGGCGCAATCAGATCCGGCACCATGACCGGAATCATCCCGGCGCTGTGGGCCGCCCGGATTCCATTGGGAGAATCCTCGATGGCCAGTGCCCGGGCCGGCTCCACGCCCAGGCTTTTGCAAGCCATGAGGTAGATATCCGGACAGGGCTTGGAATGTTCCACCATATCCCCTGTAGTCAGGCTCCGAAAATACTCCCGGATCCCCGCCCGCTCCAAGTGCCCCTCCACAGAGGGACGGGAGGTGGAAGACGCCAGACCGATATCATAGCCCCCTGCCCGCAGAAAATCAAGAATCTCTCTGACACCGTTTTTGACAGGCAGGCCCTTTTGCTCTATATAGTTGTGAAACCATACCGAAGCCTGCTTTCTGAAGTATTCATAGTCATAGACATCCCCGTAAAACTCCTGAAACAGGGCTTTCGTATCCGTCAGATTCCTGCCGATACAGGCAGGGAAAAAAGTACCCATATCCGGGATTCCCTGCTCCCCGGCCACGGCAACCCAACTGTCCATGCATAGCTTCTCCGTGTCAAACAATACGCCGTCCATGTCAAATATCACTGCTTTTACTGTCATGTGTTCCTCCCGCCTGTAATTAATGATAATAGAAATCCTCCATAAAATGGATGCAGTTATACACAACCAACACATCCACCTTGTCACTGGTCACATACTGTTCCATCATGGAAAACAGGCTGCCGTTGTAGTAGCGTAGATCCAGCACATAAATTTTCTCGTAGTGAGGAGCCAATATAGGGATCAGAGAGTTGGCATAGGAGTCCTTGATCAGAAACAGTTCTCTGTCTTTAGCCACATAGGCCGTGTCGATCTCTATGAAAGCATGGTTGTCATCCAAAAAATACCCATACTGGTTCTTGCCATCCAAATAGGAAGGCTCATAGTAACTGGTGGTCTCCCTGGTAAAATCATACACCACCTTGACCCTGCGGCTGGTAGTCCTGGGGAAAATCTGGATCTCGTCTGCCTTCATGGGCAGATTGAGCCGGGAGTGCAGTGTTCCCAAAAAGCTGTCAGACACTGTCTCCAGATCCTGGGGATCAAAATTGCGGGGAGGATAATCCATAACCTGCGTCCACTGCTGATAACCATAGAAAGCGCCCAGTGTAGTCCAGTGGTGATCTGTCCTGTAATAAATCTGCTCTTCTCTGTGCTCTTCAAGAATCGGGAACACGTCAATGACTTGCTCCTGCCCTATCTTTTCTTTAACCTGGGCCAGCAGCCCCCTCTGGTCATAACTGACCGCGTAAGCGGGGAGCTTATCCGTCAAAATGTTGTCGGCTGTGGGCACCAGCATAACCATCGTCCCGGGATACCGCTCCGTCAGTTCCAGCAGTTGTCCCAGCCGCTTATTCACCAGCAGCTGATCGTAATCCTCAGGCAGATGCTGTTCTATCAGATAACCGTCCCGGGCCAGATAGACGCCCTTGATCAATTTTTTCTGCAGCAGAATATCCATCCGGGTCTTAAGCATAACCCAATTGTCCCGGCTCACAAACTGATCCGTGGCATAAGCCTCATATTTCTCCTCGTAGCTGCCGTTCAAAACATTCTCCAGGCTCCACTCCGGCCTTTGCGCCAATATTCTGTTTTCCGTCTCCGAGAAAAGGCGGTCCGCCTTCACCAGATCCGCCACGGTAAAAACCAGCAGCACCAAAGCCAGCAGCGCCACCGTCATACCCGCATGGAATTTTTCGTTTTCCGCTTTCATATCAATATCCTCTGCGTCAATCAAAATCTAAAATACAAAAAAGGATTGTAGGAGGCTTCCACAATATAGGCGATGGATGCCAAAAGCAGCAGGGCGGGAACCAGCTTTTCCAACACCCTGCGAATTGCCACAATGCCGCTTCCGTTGGCCCGGAAGAGGGTTTCCGACAGTCGGTGCGCCAGCGGTGTGGCCGCTATTGCCGCAAAAATCAACAGTACACGGTATTCCAACAGGATGAAAAGCGTGGGCGAATCATACAGTCCTGCCGCTCCCTGGCCGAACATTACGTACAGATAGTTCAATGCGCCGACCCCGCTCTCTATGGCAAAGAACACCCAACTCACCAGTACCACCAGCCAAGTGTACAGCCGCCCCACCAACGAGGGCAGGGCGTTTAGCACCCGCCCCAGCACCAGTTTTTCCAAAGTGAGCCACAGGGCAAACCATAGCCCCCACAGCAGGAAATTCCATCCTGCCCCATGCCATATGCCCGTCAGCATCCATACGATCAGGATATTCAGCAGCTGCCGGGGCAGCCCCTTGCGGTTGCCCCCCAGCGGGATATAAACATACTCCCGAAACCAGCCGCTCAGAGAGATATGCCACCTGCGCCAGAAGTCCGTGATGGACTTTGCCACGTAGGGGTAATTGAAATTTTCCGGAAAATGAAATCCCAATATCGCGCCCAGACCGATAGCCATATCCGAGTACCCGGAGAAATCAAAATAAATCTGGAAGGCATAGGCCACCACCCCCAGCCAGGCCCCCAGCACGGTGGTATCCGCCAGATTTCCGCCGGAAATCTCCGTCCACAGAAGCCCCAGATTGTTGGCCAGCAGCACTTTCTTGGCCAGGCCGGCCACGAATCTGCGGCAGCCGTAACTGATGGCGCTTATATCTGCCTTCCGCTGGCGCAGCTGTTCCTGCACATCCCGGTATTTTACAATGGGCCCCGCAATCAGCTGGGGGAACATAGTCACATAGACACCGAAATCCAATATGTTTTTCTGTATCTTGGCCTCGCCCCGGTAACAGTCAATGGTATAGGACATGGTCTGGAAGGTATAAAAGGATATGCCGATGGGCAAGGGTAATTCCAGCAGAGGAATGCTGCAGCCCAACAGCCGGTTGACAGTGCCGATCAAAAAATCGCTGTATTTGAAAAAGCCCAGAAGTCCAAGATTGATCACGATGGAGGAAATCAGAAGCCCCTTGGCGACACGTCGGTTCTTACATGCGCCAATCAGTCTGCCGTGCAGATAATCCGACAGAGTGGAAAAGAACATCAGGAGCACATATACCGGCTCTCCCCACGCGTAAAAGACAAGACTCCCCAAAAAGAGGATGATATTTCTCATCCTCCGGGGAGTCACAAAATACAGGATCATAAAGATCGGTAAAAACCGAAATAAAAAGGGTATACTGCTAAATACCATAATCTGTTCCCCTTACTTACCCTGTTCCTGCATATAGCAAGCATCGCTTGCCGTTTACTGCTGGATCACCCTCTCTATGGCTTCCAGGGCTGTCTCGTTCAATTGCTGACAATGGCTGATCACCGCCTCGTCCCCTGCTTCCATGGCTTCCATCGTATCCGCTCCCAGCTGCACAAAACAGGCATAATCCCCTACCACCTCGATCCGGGACGCCTGGACTATTCCCACATTCTTGGGATACTGCATGGTATTGTTTACCTGAGTGTCACGATAGCTGTTCAACACCTCTTCCACCGCGTCGATTTGACCCTCGTTGGCCTGAATGACAATCAAAGTGTCCACATTGGCGCTGATCATGGGCATTTCTCCCCAGAAATCGGCGTACATGTCGCTTGTCAGGCCATAAGATTCCAAATACTCCGGCGGAATCTGGGTATCCGGCCAATAATTGTCCCCCAGTACGTCAACCACCGCCTGACGGATAGCGCTCATCTGCTCGCTGATGCCATCCTCCGGCATCTGGGAAGACTCGTCTCCCGGCTGCTGGTCGGGTTCCGGCTGGGACTCCGGCTCGGATATGGACTCTGTGGCGGTGTCAGTGACCGACGATTCCTGATTGTCCCCCGTCTGACTTCCGTCATTTCCCTCATTCCTGTTGCCACAGCCCGCCAAGCCAAGAATAAGCGTTGCTGTCATAAAAAATACTGCCAGTTTCTTCATAATACTCCTTTCTGTCACTAAGCGCAAGTGACAAGTGATTAAATCACTTTAGTAATATTAACAGTATACCCTGTTTTCCAGAAAATGTATTATTAAAAATTCTTAATATTTTCGCGCGTCGAAATTTATGCGTGACAGCTTCATTAATTTCCTGTATACTTTCCTTGCCGCACTCATTTATTTCGCTTAGAAAGGCAGGTTATAACTATGAGCATCTTAAATGTGGAACATCTGACCCATGGCTTCGGAGACAGGGCCATCTTTCAGGATGTGTCCTTCCGGCTGTTAAAGGGAGAGCACATCGGCCTAATTGGAGCCAACGGCGAAGGCAAGTCCACCTTTATGAATATTATTATCGGAAAACTGACGCCGGATGAGGGCCGGATCGAGTGGGCCAAAAATGTCCGGGTGGGCTATCTGGATCAGCACACGGCGCTGCAGGCGGGTATGACCATCCGTGAGGTATTATCCTCCGCCTTCGATTTCCTCTATGAGATGGAATCCCAGATGAACGGACTCTGCGACAAGATGGCAGAAGCCTCCCCCGATGAGCTGGAAGTCTGCATGGAGGAGTTTGGCACTCTCCAGGAGTTGCTGACCCAGCATGATTTCTATATGATCGACGCTAAAGTGGAGGAGGTAGGAAGAGCATTGGGGCTTGTGGATATCGGCCTTGACCGGGATGTGGCACAACTCAGCGGGGGCCAGCGCACCAAGGTGCTGCTTGGCAAGCTGCTGTTGGAAAAGCCGGATATCCTGCTTCTGGACGAGCCCACCAACTACCTGGACGCGGAACATATCGTCTGGCTGAAGCGCTATTTAAACGAATATGAAAATGCCTTCATCCTGATCAGCCATGATATTCCTTTCCTGAACAGCGTCATCAACCTGATCTATCATATGGACAATCGCCAGTTGACCCGGTATGTGGGAGATTACGACAAGTTTCAGGAAGTTTATGCCATGAAAAAAGCCCAGCTTGAGGCCGCCTACAACAAGCAGCAGAAAGAGATCGCTGACCTGAAGGACTTCGTGGCCCGCAACAAGGCCCGGGTATCCACCCGCAATATGGCTATGTCCCGCCAGAAAAAGCTGGACAAGATGGAGGTGATTGAACTGGCCGGGGAAAAACCCAAACCGGAGTTCCGCTTTAAGGAGGCCCGTACCCCCGGCAGGTATGTTTTCCAGACCCACGACTTGGTGATCGGCTATGACGCCCCCCTGTCCAGCGCTTTGAATCTGGAGATGGAGAGGGGACAGAAGATCGTCCTCACAGGAGCCAACGGCATTGGCAAGACTACACTGCTAAGGAGTATACTGGGGCTGATCCCGCCTCTGTCCGGCTCCGTGGAACAGGGGGACTATCTGCAGATCGGCTATTTTGAGCAGGAGATGGACCAGAATATAGACACCTCCTGCATTGAAGAACTTTGGAAAACTTTTCCCGGTTTTACCCAGTATGAGGTGCGCTCCGCTCTGGCAAAATGCGGCCTGACTACCAAGCATATCGAGAGCAAGGTCAGGGTTTTGAGCGGCGGTGAACAGGCAAAGGTACGGCTGTGTAAATTGATCAACCAGGAGACCAACGTACTGCTGCTGGACGAGCCCACCAACCATCTGGATGTAGAGGCCAAGGCGGAACTGCGGCGGGCTCTGTCAGAGTACAGAGGCAGCATTCTCATGGTCTGCCATGAACCGGAGTTCTACGAGGGGCTGGCCACGGAGGTGTGGGACTGTACGAAGTGGACTACCAGGATTATTTAGATATGGTATAATTTTGGGGATATCATTTTCTACATGCCCTTCGTGGTCTCCGACAGAACCAAAAATTCCGACAGGAATCGGGAGATGTTAAAAGTTCTAATCCCGTTATGGGCATTGCGTTTTTTTAGACGTTCCAGATAATAATAGCCAAACCCCGTCCGCTCATTGGATAGCACCCCCAGCTCATAGGCTTTGTCGGAGGGATCCTCCAGATAGTAGGCATTCAGGTCATATCCCTCCTCTATCATCAGTTCAATCAGCACCGGGGCGGCGTCCGCGTTGAGATGACTCAGAAAGCGGTAATCCTCGTAGGGTTCTCCCTCAAAAAAGGCGCTGCGGGTCTCCAGGTCTGTGCTGGCCACATTGACCCTGGCGATAAAGTAATCCGGATGGCAAAAGGACAATACCATATAACACAGTGTTACTGTCACCATACTGTAGCGGAAAAGCGGAAAGCCCTCCTTTATAATGGATATGATAATGCCTGTAAAGAGCAGGAACAGCACCGCCAGGCCCCAAAGCACAAATATCCGCAGGAATGTCAGATAATACCATCTGATATAAATAATCATCCGCATGGCGCTGGAGGCGATCATAATATAAGTACACAGTGACATCACTGTCAATATGCCCTTCAGCACCTTGCTCTCCTTAAAACATCCCAAACCAATCAGCACAAAAATCAGATTCAATACACTGACTGCCAGCAGCTGGAAAAAACCTTCCCTGGCATATTCGGCATAGGTATAGCCTGACGGAAGCGTCATATTCCCCATAAACAAATATACAATCTGAATCACGCTGAAAACCAGGTACAGCAGCGTCAGCAAAGTGGCGATGGTGATGGCTATCATAGGCTCCCCTCTGCGACCATCCTTCACCCCCTGATTGATGGTCCTTTTACACAAGTAACTCAAGATGCCGTAGGAGGCCAGGAACATGAAGGCCCACATGAATAAAACCAACAGAATATTCTCCAGTCGAAGATGCTCCAATAACCGTTCTGTCATATTCCGGAACACCGCGTCCGCGCTGATCAGCAGCGGCAGCACCACCATGAAGATAGGGAGGGCAATCACCAGTCCCAGCACTACATACAGCACTTTGCTGTTCTTGCTTTTCATTTTGTTTTTGGTATACCAGCCCGCATCCCTGAAGGGACGATCCAACTCACCGACGGCCATGAACGACATCTGGCAGATGGCCCCCACATATTTGCTCAGGTTCCATCTTCTGGTATCATAGAGGGTGGACAGCAGGAAACTGATGGTCAGCAGGAAGATTCCCAGCTTATTCAGGGCTATAATCCTTCCGTCGTCGGTGCAGAAAGTGGACACTGCCAGCAGCATCATACTCACTGTGTAAAAGACGCTTCCTTTTTTTAAGGAAATCTCCAGTTTTGCAAAGCAGAAGCAGATATAACAGAGACTTCCTGCCACGAAAAAAGGGTACGTCACCCCGCTGCTGTTGCGGTACATGCAAAAGGCATACAGGCAGGCATACAGGAAAGAAGCCAGGCCGAAGATCTGGAAATTCTCTTTCATCTTTTTAGTTTCCGGCGTGTCCGGCTGTTTCACCGGACCAGGCATGGGAACAGGTCCTCCCATAGGGGGATATGGGGGACGCTCCCCTGAAATGGCGCCGTTTGGCGCTACGGGCCTCGGGCTGGGAGCCGATCCGACGGCAGAATTTGGCTGCGGCAGAGCGCCGCCTGACGGCTCCTGCCAGATACTGTTTTGCATATTTTCCATGGTGTTATAACTCCTTTCATTCTAAACTCTACAACATAGGCGTTTGCGAAACTCCCTTTCTGCGCATACTTATCCGTCTCCCTTTCGATTATCCCTGCTGATTGTCCTCTAAGGGCCCTTCGTCCCCTAAATCTTCCACATATTCCAGGATATCCCCGGGCTGGCAGTTCAGAGCCTTGCAGATGGCATCCAGCGTGGACAGGCGCACCGCTTTAGCCTTATTATTTTTTAAAATGGACAGGTTAGCCAGGGTAATATCTATCTCACCAGCCAACTCCGTCAGCCCCTTTTTTCGTTTTGCCATCATGACATCCAGATTGATTATTATTGACATAGCGTCCTCTTTCCATTGCCTTAATCTCTATTTCAAGCAGCCCGGGCGTCCCCGACGCTGCGGAATCTTTCGTACTCAAATCGTCATGTCATTCTCTTCCTTGTAATTTATGGCCTCGTCAAAGATCTGAGCCAGCACCTGACAGAACAGCCCGGCGATTACAAACACCAAAATAATCACCAGCATGGCGATCGTGGTATAGACGATGGTCCGCACGATGGACATAAGCACGATCAAGCCGCTATAATAGCTCATGTGCTTTAGACTGGCCACATTCTCCCGCACAAAACAGTTCTTGGCCAGCACGGTCCTGAACATTTTCCGCAGTTCCCATATAATGGCCAGTGCCAGAATCCCCAGCACAAAATATATAGTGACAATCTCTCCATAGTTCTCCGTCAACTGCTCCAGATATTTCCCTGCCCACTTGATACTCCAAGGCAGCGTAAGCGTCACAAGGATACCCATACCGAACATAAAGTCCACCAAGTATTTTGTGATTTTAATTATTGTATCTCTGTTCATCTCCCTGCATTCCTTTCACTGTGGGTTCTTCGTAACCATAAAATACCACTTGTTTAATTGAATGTCAATATTTTTTTATTGATTTTCGATAAATTTGTATTGTAATTCGTCTATAACACATAGAGACAGCCTATCCAAAACGGATTTGCTGCCTCTAAACTTATCCTGCTCCGGCATATCGCAAACCGAATTTGCAATATGCATTAACTTCTGTAACCATCCCGCGTCCACTTGTACATACAAGAAAAGCAGACGACAATCCCTACACCATAGCTAATCCACATACTGTTCCACCAGGAGGGATGTGCATCCAGCATAACCAATATCCACCCTATTACGGGTACCAGCGCCCCGGCCGTCAGCCCCCAGTAAAGGCCATATCCGGATATGGCACACATGGAGCGACGATTGCTGGGCGTTTTATACCAAAACCATATGGGCTTGTACCCTTCCCCATGCAAAAGCTTCATAAAATAGTCAAACATGCCCGCTGCCTCCAGATGTATATGCTCATACCGGCAAAAACACCATGCGCAGAGAACAATGAATATTAAAATAATCAGGTTTGCCCCAAACAGCGCGCCCCATCCCAATCCCAATCTGCTTACCAATGGATTCGCCTCCCGCTTCAAGTCCGGCGTATTCATATAGGTAACCAGTCCATCCGTCAGATGTATTAACAGATTGCCAAGGGACAGCCTGACAAAACGGTATTTTGTCTTTTTCCCCGGTTTCCAGAAGATAAGTATCGCGGCAAAAGCAAGCATGGCTATGGTCAAAAGGATAGTTCCGATATATATATGAATCTTCATCTGTCCTCCTATCTGGCAAACCACCATGGAACCACCACATAGTAATTGCCAAACTGCTTCCTAGAGAAGCGTCCAGGGGCATAATCTTCTATGCGGTCCGCCCGGACCACATAGACAATATTCGCGTTGTCCTGAATTAAATCTCCGCTGGCATTGCGGAAATGATAACGGTCCTCATAGGAGATTTCCGCTCCCCGGAACGCGTCCGTCTTGCCCTGAAAATATTCCGCATCCATCTTCATTGCATACATAGTTAAAATCTGGCTTACCCACCAGGAACCGTCAGACTGAGAATCCGGCGTTATGTAGTAATAATCCGCCTCCAGATCCCCGGCATACTCCACCGCGTTGATAAAGTCGGCAAAAAAGTTCTTTTCTATCCGATCTGCCCAACTCGTAAAATACTGATTGAGAAACAGCACCAGCAGCAGGCCGTAAACTGCCGCCAGCCCTGCTGCCAGAGGCTTCCACTCCTTTACAATGGCATGTACCGCAATACCGGCAAAAGCTATGTGGCAGTAAAAAATGATATTGATACGGTTAATATTCACATAATTTATAAACAGCCCCGTCAGCAAGGCCGTACCCCAATAGATCAACAATAGCACACAGGATATGCGCTTACCCTTCTCCCCCTTTATGGCCCGGCAGACAGTGATCCCCGCCCCTGCCAGCACCAGCGGCATGGAACACAGATACAGCGTTCCGAAATCATCTATGGCATTCCAGAGCAGATCGGGCTTTTGCAGGAACACCTGCCGCCACAATGTCCGGGCATTATACAACAGCTGCGTAAGGGGCTGCTCCGAGAAAAAAATAATATCACCGGACCGCATACTGTCCGGGAAATAGGCCATGGTGGTGAAAGGCAGAGTTACCGTCTCCCATCCCATAAAGTTGATCAGCATCGTGCCGTAGATGGGCCAGGCCAGTCCAAAATAGACCGCCGCTGCCAGCGCCGCCTGCTGCCAGCTTACTCTCCGCCCCAGCAGCAACGCAACACAGGATATCAGCAGAAACACCGGCACCATGTAGAACGATACGCCATAGGCATACATACACAGCGCAAAGAAAACCATGGACAAATAGAGGCAGCGGCTCTTTTGCAATCCTTTGTTGAGAAAAAACAGCCCCAGTATGAACATATGGGGAAACATATTGCAATCCAGCGCCCAGCGGCTCTGCATAAAATGCCAGGGGGCTATAGCCACACAAAGCAGCGTCAATAGTCCGGCGTGACGGCCGAAAATGTCCCGGACAAGACCGTACAGCGCCCAGGCGCCGGCAATGCTGGCCAGCAGCATGGGCAGCCGGGCCGTGACACTGTTAAGCCCCCACAGTTTGATAAAGGGCACCGTCAGATAGGACAGCAGCACACTCATCTGCCCGTAGCCCCAAGCCTGGAAATGGGCCGGAAGCCAGTTGCCAAAGCGGTCCGTGCCATAGGTAGCCAAAGCCAGCGCGTCCACCGCACCCATGGCCCCGTCCTGGTTAAAGCCTCCTGGTATGCTGCCAAAACCTATGCTTCGGATGGCGATCAGCCCGTACAAAATAAGCAGGACCGTAAGGCGATATCCTTTTAGGGAAGTCATGCCGTTTCTCTGCTCTCCCGCCTGGCTTGCCGTTCTTTTCCCCTGTCTGTCCGGCATCGCTTTTATATGCTTTTTTTTCAGGACAGGAGGCAGCCAATCACAGAATATCCGGCCCAGTGCCGGATATCGGACAGCCGTCCAATGTATTGCCGCCGCTGCCACGATTCCTATAATAATCCACAGGCATATATTGTTAAGCGCGTCCATGCCCCACCTCTCTCTTCTACCCTATATCCTGTCGGCGCTTTCCCCTCCAAGCCCCGCCAATTCACATGGTAAAATCTGATCCACTGGCAGAAACTGCCTGGACTGTAAAGAATACAAGATTCACAGATAACTCATATTCGGAGCATACCATAGTACAAACGGGGTGTCAAGCATTTTTGAAGCCGGACCCTCACCCGTCTCGCCTTGTGTAAGCTGTTCCTCGGGCAGAATCCCGAAAAATTCCGGCGTTTTGCAAAAGATACCGCGAACATGTATCCTCTGATTTTTCCCAATATGCATTTTATTTGTATATACTATACGTGATTTTCGACGAAATTTATTGACAATTCTTGTTAAATATGTTATTATGTGTCAATAAAATAATAAGATTCATAAATTTCAGTCAGGAAATATCAAAAATACAATTAAACTGTCTCAGCACGGAAGGCTTCTCAAACAGATCTGCTGTGCGGAGACGGAGCCGGAGATAAACGCTCTCCATATAGGAGGATTCTATGGAAAGCACATGGGACATCGTTTTTGCATGTAAAACAGAGTTTATCAACAGGAAAATTCGTGAACAGAAAACTGCCTTTCTCGGCGCTTTCAACTACAAAAACGGGATGCTTTGCGCCGAGATCCCTGCGTTTCAGATCGGATGGTCGGGAAACGAACAATACATGGCCGTGGAACTTACACTTCGCAATGTGCGGATAAATGTGGGTGGAATAACGGAAGAACACGACAGAATCAACAGCATGGCACATCTCCAATTCTGCTTTAAAGATGAGCACAACGTGGGATTTGTCTGCAAAACCCTCGCTGAGCAAAGCGGCGATGTACAATTTGGCGCCGTCTGGATCGAAAACGCGGATATTACGGGAGAAATCAAAAACGAGATTTTACAGGACAGCTTTGGCACGGTTCTGGCCCGGGCTCTCATCGAACAGGAAAGCCGGATTTCCATTGTACTGGCAAAGCTGAACGCGGACTATTTTCAGCCCCTGGGCATCTCTGTACGCAAAAGCGTTCCCGCCTTTCAGAATCTGGGAGGAACGCCTGTGATGGCAGTTATGTGTATGGTCAGACAGACGGAAAAAGAACCCAGCCGGCAATTTTCTCCGCAGCTGCTGCAGGGATTTGACTTCGGGTACATAATGAGCCGTCGAATTTTTCTTGAAAAATTTATTCTTCCCTGCGTTCCGCGGCTTCTCAACATAAGAAGCGGGAATTTTAAAATGCTCGACGATAATTCCATTGTCAATGAGGGCAGCATCTTTGTGTCCAAAATAAAGGTTGCGGCAACGAACTATACGATTCAGGCAAGTTTGATAAAGCTTCAGTTTGTGGGAGATTATCTGCATCTGCTTGTGGAGGGAACCGTGGATTTTACCGGACTGGCGGATTCCTATATCTCTTATACCTTCCATTCCGTCCGCAGCCCCTGCTTTACACAGGAAAACGGCGGCAGAGTATATTTTACTCCCGTCGCCGGAAGTGACGACGAATTCCACTCGGACAAACATATCCCCCTGTGGATCGAGATCACCGCAGGAGTTTTTACCTTCGGGCTGTTTACCATGATTTCGGAACTCATAGGCAGCGAGATCCAGTCACGGGTGAAAAATATGATGAACGACATTCACTATAACGGAGAAGACGGAGGCTATTTTCTTACTTGGGCAAATACGAGCCTGCGATTTACGGACGGCGGATATTCCTCCAATATCTATATGAGAGGATAAATACGAATCGGTACAAATAGCACGGATAAAACCCGTGCTATGCAGGAAGGAGGAAACGTGGAACAACAGAGAACGTTAATCGAACAAGGCTGCCGGGAAAGATCGGCATTGGAAGGTGCGAGTACCTTTGGCTGGGACACCTCATTTACTACCACCTATGAGGTCGTCAACCGGGAAATCAGAGAGAAGTCCACCTATCCCGCCACTTTTAGTAACGAGACAGATGCGCATGCACTGCTGGACTATCTGAGCGGCACCAACATCGAAAGTTATTATCAGCTGCTCAAACCCACTATACAGAAGGGCAGCAGCGTAAAACTCACAGGAAGCTGGGGACAATGGCAGCTTGATCTGCGTGGAAACGGCAACTCCATCTATATGAAACTGCCGGTGACCAGCGGGAAGATTGCCCTGGGGGATATGGAAGGGTCACTGGACGGGGGATATATTATCGCGGAAGTCACCTTACAGTATGAGGATCGGACAGACGAAACAAGTCCGCAAAAAAGGCTGCTGACGCTGACCGCCGCGGAACAGTCCCAGGTCTGCATAACAGATCACTTTTTTCCGGGGCTTGATCCGGACGGCACACTGGAACTGCTTGCGGAGGGAACCTTTAAGAAGTATTTCAACACAGAAAAAGTTTTAAAACAATTCCGTTATGTATTTTCCACCGTCAATATAAGCGACAGGGCCACCGGGGATTTTGCGTGGTTGAAACCCTCCGACACAGGTTATGCGGTATTTGTACCCGAAAAGCAGCCAACGGAATCGGAAAGCATGTTTTCCATTCTGTGTATGACCGAGGGCAAAACCGTTCCCTCCTATATCCAACAGAGCGTGGATGCCAGCATATTTCATAGCAGGACTAAAGGCGCAAACGCGGTACTGTGTATCAGCCCGCAGAACTTCTGCAGAAATCTGCTGATCACAGCCGCTACAAAGATGATGACCGGAACCAGCGAGGATGACTTTACCTATTCCTCCGACGGCCTGGAGCTCCATAATAAGAGGCAGATAACCTTTAAGGATGTGGAGGTCTCCAAGGGAGACAAGGTTGACCTTTCCATAAAGGCCAACAATTTCTCCATTCGTCTGGTAAACGATCATCTGGAACTGGGCATCATCAACGCCGCCTACAGCAAACCCCTGTACAACGCCTATCTGACGCTGCACCAGAAGATCGCTTTTGACACTAAAAAAGTCGACAACAGGACCGTATTCGCCCTTCGGGAAGGCGAGGAATTCAACGGAGAACTCAGCGCGGTGGTGGAGCCCAGCACGACTTCCGAAATCCTCAAGTGGGTGGGTGTGGCGCTGGACATCCTTTCCGCAGTGTTGATCATCGGCTCCGGCACCGCCAAGCTTCTGGCAAAATGCGCCACCACTGCCGTTTCGGCAACGGCAACTATTTCCAACGCCGCCGTCTCATCCGGGGAAGCCGCCGCGGCAGCGGCCACGGCTGTGGAAGGGATTGCCGCAGGGGCAGGGGCCTCCCGCGGCATGACAGTGGCCTCGAAGCTTCTGGCAGCCAGCAGTGTCTGCGCAGTCATCGGCCTCCCCTTTACACTGATTGAAGCGATTGCGGTGGAAATAGGCAAAAATAAATTTGACAATGTACCCTCTCTGGAAGATTTCGCCCGAAACTTCGTTTCCGAAATTGCCTGGACGGGCATCGAAAAGACCACACTGCTCAGCGCACGGCTAAGTGACGCGCTGCTCATGGATTTCAAACTGGAATAATTGCATAGGGACAGCCGCATCTCTGCGGCCGCCATACCCAGGTCTGATCGCCCAGAACATTTACATTATCCTGTGTGAACACATGGTCATGCTTTGCGGAATACCAGGGGGAGTCCATACGAAAGAAGTTCCAAAGACTCACGCCTATCATTCCCTCTTCATTCTCCGGCACGGTCTTCACGAACTCCAGCAGGCTGGCCTCATCCGTGATGGGAGCGCAATTATACTTCTTGCGCAGTTCCTCACGGTACATATAACCTCTGGTATCCTCATAGAAGGTTGCCAGGTTGATACCATAGATGCCGCTGATATAGCTGCCGTCCTCCTGACGGATATAGGAAGTCATTGCCTGCGCGAAGTCATCGGAGAATGCTCTCTGCAGACAGGGATAGGCATCGTTGTTAAAATAGGATGACCGATCCGCAAGCCCCTGGCTTAAGCGCTGTTGCCAGAGGAAATAATACGGAACAGCCCCTGCTCCTTATACGAAAGACAAGGAGCAGGGCTTATTATAATTTATTTTACATCTTTCTCATACAGGTACACATAACACTCCCCTTGCTTCGTACCGTCAAGGCTCACCCATGGTCTCTTCCCAATCCGGTGAAAGCCCACCTTCATCATAACTTTACCTGAGTTTACATTCTCCACCACATGGTTACAGCTAAGCCGGGTCTGGCCCAGTTCCTCTACGGCAAAGCGCACCATCTCCCGGGCGGCCTCGGTGGTATAGCCCTGATGCCAGCATTCCTTCATGATGTTGTAACCCAACTCGAACATACCCGAATCTTCCTTATAATATATGCCGCCGCTGCCGATGAGCCTGCCGTCACTCTTTCTCGCGAACCCCCAGTCAAAGTTGGTGGGCAACCCCCTGTTGGCCTCCACCATCCGGAGCCACTCCTGGGTGACTCCCACATTTTCATGGGTACTGTAGGCCATATACCTGGCCACGTCCGGGTCGCTGGTCCAATTGCGGAATATCTCCTCGGCATCCGCCAGCGTGATAGGCCGCAAAATCAATCTCTCTGTCTCCAAAATAGGTGTATTCATACAATCTCTCCTTATTAAAAGTTCCGCCCCCCGCAGTGGGGTGCCTTTTCCATGTGCTTATTTTTTCTGCAAAATATCCAGGCTGTGATTCGTAGCCCCGATCAGATCCTGACGCTCACAGGTCAACAGATGATACTCCACCCATCGGGCAAAGGTACGCTTTCAAGCTTTGGGACGGCCTGCGCGCCTCCGTCCCTAGGAAACAAAAAAGGCACCTGTATACGTCTATACAGATACCCTAAAATACATGCTTCCCAGATTCACTTCCCTCTTCAGGGAGATTCTGATATCAGTAATTTGGCAGGAATAGGTATCTGCACGGTCGGTTCCTCAAAACAGGAATACGCAAAAAAGACAGACGGCTCACCGGCGGACTGCATCAAAAATCCACTATTCTGATATCCCCAAGACTGTCTCATACCACGCTCTCCTTTCCCACCCGCACTGCGGTGCTTTCTCCTAATTATATTCACTTTGGCGCATTTGTCAAATACTTTTTGATAAATTTAGCTTTTTTCTGTCTTTTCTTTCTACACAATACATTTGTTCGCCCTACGCATACATACTTTACATAACGCAAGATAACCCCTGCGCCGCAAGATATAGAAAAGCCCCAAGGGCACATCCATGCCCCGGGGCTTTTCCTATATCCTCATATGGCTGCTCATGTATGCCCACTTCAACAGGACCCGTCTTATCCTACGCTTCTTTCGCCTTCCGGTGCAGCCGCTCCTTCAGACTCTTGCCGCGGTAGAACAATTGGTTCCGGTAGATCCGGCCGGTAAGTACCACTAAAGCAGCGGTAAACACCATCAGTACCGCCACAAAAAGCAGTCCTTCCGGCATCGTCACATTGCCCACCAGGATATCTCCCGGCAGCATATAGGCGCTGGTGAGCGGTACGATCCGCAGGATTGTGTTGATCCAATCCTTCTCCTGCAGGGGAAGCATATAGGAGCCAAAGAACCCGGCAATCATGGCAAGCTGGTAAAAGCTCATGACTTGGCCCAGTTCCTCCGCCTTGCTGGCAAAGGAGGCGATAAGCCCCGCCAACATGCAATAGAACAGGAAAGCCAGACATAGTGTAAATACCGCCAGCGTCATGGCCCCAGGGGTAAAGGCCGTGCTGCCCACCTGGCCCTTGAGCAGGATAAATATTTCCAGCAGCACATTATGATAATCCGGATAGATTACCGCCCCCGCAATTCCGTGCCCCAGGAAAAATCCTCCCACCAGACAGCCGATCCAAAGCAGAATCTGACTGATGGCCGTCACGGTGATTGCCAGAACCTTGCCAAAAATCAGCCCATAGGGCCTGGTCAGCGTGAGCATCATCTCCATCAGCTTGGAACACTTCTCCACACTGACGGCATTGCCCACGCTCATACCGTACATCAGCGTCATAAAATACATGAAAAATATGATGAGCATAGGAGCGAGCATAGCCACCTTCTGTTCCCCAATGCTGCGCTCTTCCTCCCCGGCATCCAGCTGGCTGGACTGCACACCGCTCATGGCCAATACCAGTTTTTCCATGGGTATGCCCGAGGAAAGCAGCTTGCTCTGCTCCATGACAGACGCGAAAGCCTCACACAGATCCTCCGCATCCTCCTTGTCTATCTCACTGCCGTAGGGCAATACCACTGTCAGCAGATACCCCTCCGCGGATCGTCCAATCTCCAGGATCACACTCTCCGGCTCCTGCTCTCCCAGCGTCACGGCCAGTTCTTCCACCGGCTGCTGTGCCTCCACAAAGGAGATATCCGGGAAAGTCTCCCCATATCTCTCCCCGAAGCCCTCCAGATATAATACATCCAACTCGCTGTTGTCCGCTACATATACCTGCCCTATAGGAGAGAGCTTGCCGTCCTCTTTTTTCTGGACAAATGCCATGATGGTACTGACAGCCACCCCAGCCGCCAACATCACCAGGGCCAGCCCTATTGTTACGCTTCGGAACTTTTTCCCTGTGGCCTGCCTGAGGGTAAACAGGAACACATCCCGCCAACCGCTGAACATTCCTTTATTCATGATGTCCTCCCTCCTTTCCCACGCTTTCCGCAGCCACCCGGCGGTTTTTTGCAATCTGCAGGATATCTTTCAATTTTAATACATTGCCGTTATAAAAAATCATGGACTCATACACCTTGGCGGTAAAGGAAAACAGTGCCGCCGTGCATACCGTCACCACCGCCAGGCTCACCAGGCCCGTAACCACACCCACTTTTCCCAGCAGCAGATTGGCCGGCAGAACAAAGGGGGCCGACAGAGGCAGGATGCAGCAGATATTTACCACCACATCGCTGACCTTGCCCATCATCTGCATGATACACAGAAAAATCCCCACATAGGATCCCACCACCAGCAGCATCTGATAGAGCTTGAGGCCCTCCGCCATCTCCTCCATCCTGCTGACAGAGGCTCCCGCCAATCCTGCCACAATACTGAAAAACAACACCCCCACAAGAATCATTACTGCCGCCAGCAGCAGAGTCCCCCCATTGACATGGGCAAACAATTCCATGATCCCGGACTTCTGCTCTGCCTCGGCGCCGCTCTGGGCAGTTCCAAAGATCAGTTTAGCGATTTCCCTGGAGAGCAGATAGCTGACACCACAGGCGGCAAACTGTATCAACACTGTGGTCAGCGCCGCCAGGATCTTTCCCACTATCAGCGCCATGGGCCGCACATTGATCATCAGATATTCCACCACTTTGGTGCTCTTCTCCGTCACAATGGACAGGGCAATCTGCCCGCCGCCCATGTTGACAATCATCAAGACGATGACGATCCCCGCCAGCAGCACATAATACTCGGACATGGAGATACCTTCCCCGTCCTCCTCGGGAGTAATCTCCCCCTCCTGGGTGGTGTGCTCCACCCGGCTCGTCACAGGCTGGTTGATAAAGTCAAGCTGTTCCTGATCCACATCCACCACCCGTATCCGCGCATCCAGAAAAAAATTCTCAAAATCCTGTGAAAGCTGTTCACAGTCCTTATCCTTCAAGTCCGCTGTGGCCGCCTTCACAAAAGTCAGGCTAAAATACCCCGCCTCCTCATAGGTCACGCGCACCACCATCTCCGTGCTGTCCTGACTTTCTTCCAGAGCCTCCACATGGGACACAAAACTATCTCCCGAAGCCTCCGTCACCTGTACGCCGCTGTAACGCTCCCCCTCCAGGGCGTGGCTGTAATCAATTCCCAGTCCCGTTTCGTCATAAACGGTAAGACGGCTCACCTCTGTGGCTTTTATCTGTTCCTGGTCCCTGCGCTGCAGCCATGCGCTCACCGGCATGACGGCCAGAATGACCAGGCACATCAGTATCAGAAAGCCTCTGAAGGACTTCTGCTTTATCTCCTGTCTGAGCGAGAAGATAAATACTTCCTTCCAGCCCGCATACTCATTTCTCTTCATGACTGCCTCCGTTCTCCGCCTTCTGGCTGTCCGCGGCATCGGACACCTCTTCCTCCTGGGCGGTTCCCGCTTTCTCTATAAAGATTTCATGCAGGGAAGGCTCCCGCAGTTCAAACTTCACCACCTGGCGCCGCTCCTTTAACAGATCCTGCAAAAAATCCAGAGCCTGCCCCTCGCCGCTCACTTTCAACTGCTTTCCGTCAGGAGTGTCATTGATAATGGGCAGGGCATGTCTTTCGATGATATCCTCAAATGGCTGATCACATTTTATAAACATGTTCACCCGTCCATAACTCCTCTTAATCTCATTCAGATTCCCCTGCAGAACAGTCTTACCCCTGTTCAGGATCGTGATGTCCTCGCAGAATTCCTCAATGGTGGCCATCTGATGAGAGGACATAATCAGGTATTTCCCTTTTTCCATCTCCTCCCGGATGATCCCCTTGAACAGATCCGTGTTCACTGGGTCCAGGCCGCTCAGGGGCTCATCCAGGATCAGCAGTTCCGGCTCCGACAGCAGCGCCGCCATCAGCTGGATCTTCTGCTGGTTGCCTTTGGAAAGCTGATCCGCCATCTTGGGCTTCTCCGCCTTTTTCCCTTTGGCTTTGGAGGGATACAGATATTCCTCCACCTCCAGACGTCCCGCCCAGTAGGAAATTCTCTCTTTAGCGGTATCTCTGGGTACACCCTTTAGCTTGGCAAAATACAGCAGCTGATCCATCAACTCATATTTGGGATACAATCCCCTCTCCTCCGCCAGATAGCCCACATTCATATGCATGGCGTCCATGGGCTTTCCCTGCCACAGCACCTGGCCGCCGTCGCAGGCCAGCATCCCCAGGATCATGCGGATGGATGTGGTCTTGCCTGCGCCGTTGGTTCCCAATAACGCATAGACGCCGGGTTTTTCCAACGTAAAGGACAAACCGTCCACCACCGTCTTCTCCCCGTACTTTTTTGTTAGGTTCTTCACTTCTAATGACATGTTTACTCCTTTCTCATATATCGCAGACGAACCTGCGATATCGCGTCAATCAGTATTTGGATACGCGGCATCCAAACCTGCTTCGTTCCGCGGATGTATTTTTTCGCCGCCTGTTCTATTGGAAACGGCTCTCCCGCAAGAATGGTCCGCCTCGCTTAAGCTGTCCATTCCTGTGTCCAGACCCATTATAAAACCCCGTTCCTCTCATGTAAACCATAAATGCCGCACTAAATAACTTTTTTTCGTGCAATCCTTTTTTCAACAAAGGTTTTCTTTCTGTATTGCGCGTACTTTTGGCACATTTTCAGATCCGCCCCGCCTTGTCAAACATATATTCCAGGTGGCAAATAAGCGATATTTTCTGCCCGCTTATATGCATCAATGCTTTGTCATACCCGCATTTTATCTGTATTCTTGCCATCGGCTCTATTTTAGACTGCGCCGCATCCGAAAGAACTTGATACCAACATGGAGAATCAGGCGCAAATACAGCAGAAGCATCATCACAAATATCCAGAAAAAAGCATCCATGGGAATCCTTTTCGTGATGCCCTGATATATCTGGGGCAGAATACATCCGAAAAGTATCACAAATATCGGCATCATCCTCCACTTCCAGATCCTGCCCATAAAGTCTATCCGGGAGGCATTATCACTGAAAATCTCTTCCATCCCCTCCATCTGGGAGACTGGCTTTCGAAAATAGTGAAAGCTCATGCAGCTGTCCACATACTCCCAGCCGCAATCCCGGAACATCTGCCGGTACTCTGCCCCGTCTCCTTCCCGCCTGTTGCGGAAATCCAACTGGTAAACCACCTCCTCCGGTTCGCACCTCTCAAAGTAAAAAAAGCAGGGAGGCGTCATGCCGGACAATTTCCAGCCCAGCCGGTGCATCTCCGTAAGCCACTCCTCTTCCTCCTTGAAATCCGCTATGGTAAATATCCGTATTCTCTTAATTGTATCACACATAATCCTGTCGCCCCTCCTAATCAGCGTAATATAGATTCCCGGCAAATCCGCAAGCCGGTGACGAATCTCCATGAACCCGCCGTCGAAATTTTCTCTTGCCTTTCTTTTTGCAGGCTATATTTCTGCCACCATAGCCTCAGCCTCCTGCGGGCCAATACCCTCCACGGTCCGATACAGCCGCCGTATGCGCCGCATTTCCAGAGCCAGCACTTCCCTGCCCAAATCGGTGATCTGGTAAATTTTGCGCTTCTCCTCCTCCCGCACAAAGCGGATCACTCCGTCCCTCCCCATCTTGGACAGACTGCCATACATGGTACCGGGGCTGATCCGGATCTCCCCGCCCGTCAGCCTCAGTACCTGCTGCACGATATTATAGCCATGCATGGGTTCCTGCAGGCAGTACAGAATGTAAAAACCTGTCTCTGTCATCGGCACATATACTTTCTTTATATGTTCTTCCATGTTCATACCTGATTCCTTTTTATTATTTTTTTAGCTGTAGAAAATGCCAGCGTAAAAAGTGCAGCCAGATCCGCCAGCCCTATGCCCCTTACCACAATATCCGGCAGCCTCGCCCTAAATAAACCTGCTCCTGCCAATATTACCGTCGCAATTCCGACCGCAATCAGGCTCATTGCCCACACTCTGTCTATTCTCTTTGACTCCATTTTCTTTATCTCCTTTTTCTTTATCTCTTCAACACATATATCTTACTTCAATATATCGCACCACGATATATCTTATAGTATCGCAGTGAGATATATATGTCAAGATCTTTTTTCATATATCTTTGCGCATGGATTCTTCGTGTTGCAGATCTTGACAAGTCTCTCATATCTTGTATAATAAGAAATACAACAGCAGAAAGAATAACAACCTCATTCAACTGGAGGCGTTATTCTTTCTGCTGTTTTCTTTTACTACAATATTTTAAGGAGGAGCCTGACCATGGCAAAAGAAAGTGAAAACGCAATTTCCAACAGAGAGGTGAAAGACAGCGCGTTTACAACGTATTTCGGGGAGCCGGAAAACGCTTCCAAACTGTATGCCGCATTGACGGACGAGGATGTTGCGCCGGAGGACATTACATATGTGACACTGGAAGGAGTGTTGTTTGTGGCCAGAAAAAATGACTTGGCCTTCACGGTAAAGAACCGTGTGCTGGTCATCAGCGAGCACCAATCCACAATAAATGAGAACATGCCCCTGCGGGATCTCTTATATCTGGGACGCACTCTGGAGAAACTGCTGGACAGGAAAACGCTTTACAGGCGCAAGCTGGTCAAGATACCCACCCCGGAGTTTTTCGTCTTTTACAATGGCGAGGATCCGCAGCCGCCGGAAAAAATCTTAAGGCTCTCTGATGCCTATCTTGAAAAAATGGGACACCCTATGTTAGAATTGGAGGTGAAAATGATCAATATCAATCTTCCCTCAGGACATAAGCTTCTGGAGCAATGCCGTCCGATGTACGAGTACTCCTGGTTCATCCAGCAGTTCAAGGACTACCTGAGAGCGGGCTTGACCCGGGATGCCGCCATCACCCAGGCGGTGAATGACTGTATAGAAGAGGGAATCCTGGTGGAGTTTATGAAAAATCATGGATCGGAGGTGGCAAATATGCTATACACACAGTGGAAATTTGATGAAGCGGTCTTGGTGGAACGGGAGGAAGCATATGAGGATGGCCGGGAGGCAGGAAAAGCTATCGGTATGGCTATAGGAAAGGCCGAGGGGATCGCTGAAGGAAGGGCCGAAGGAATCGTTGAAGGAAGGGCCGAAGGAATCGCTGAAGGAAGGGCCGAGGGAATCGCTGAAGGAAGGGCCGAAGGAATCGCTTTTAATATGCGGCAGATCATATATGACTTTTTGGAACAACTGGGGGAGATCCCTGAGAATATCCGCAATGGTATTGCCGGTGAGCAGGACGAGGCCATTCTAAGGAAATGGTGCATGACCGCTCCTGGTGTAAAGAGCTTTGAGGAATTTCGGGAGAGCATGGAAACATTGGATAAGCCATGTCATCAGGCCAGCGATCTGTAGCACAAGTATCCGCCCTCACGGCTGTATCTTAGGATACAGCCGCAGGGCGTTCTCCGTAGTGATCCGCTCCACTTCTTCCTCTGTGATTCCTTTGATCCGGGCAATCTGGGCTACCACATAGAGAAGATTGCGGGAGTCGTTGCGCTTGCCCCGGTTGGGCACAGGACTTAGATAGGGAGAATCCGTCTCCAGCAAAATCCGGTCCATGGGAAGATATTCCACTGTCTCTTTTAATTTTCTGCCGTTTTTAAAGGTTACTACACCGCCAATGCCAAAGTAAAAACCCATATCCAGAAAAGCACGGGCCAATTCCCTGCCATAAGAATAGCAGTGTATCACACCCCCACTGCGCTCCGCATGTTCAGCCCGCATCAGATCCACTGTATCCTGGGCTGCTTCCCGGGAATGGATTACCACGGGCAGTCCTACCTCCTGGGCCAGCCGCAGCTGGCGCGCAAACCACTTTTTCTGCAGCTGCCGCTCCGGCTCATCCCAGTAATAATCCAGGCCAATCTCGCCGATGGCCACACATTTATCCAGATGGCTCTGTCCGGCCAGCCAGTCCATATCCTCTTCTGTCAAACTTGTGGTGTCGCATGGATGAATCCCCAGTGAACCGTACATAAAGGGATACTGCCCCATCAGTTCTATGGTCCGGCGACAGGCTTCCAGATCGGAACCGCTGTTGACGACCCGGCAGATGCCACAAGCTGCCAGGCTGGCCAGCACTTCCTCCCGGTCTTCCTCAAATGCCTTATCATCATAATGCGCATGCGTATCGATTATCATCCCTATCCCCTTTCCGCCATAGCAGAAGCATGTCCTGACATACACCCGTTACGTTTTTGTCATCACATCAATCCAAAAACCGCCGCCCAATTCATCCTATTACTTATGCGATGCCACTGGCTATCGAAGGTGGAGGAATGCACCTGTCCACTACCCCTTTGCCCTATCAATCTTATCCCTTATCTCCTGCATCTGGTAGTCCAACACCTCAATAGAATCCGCGCAGGCTTTCAGCTGCGTCACAATCTCATCCGCATTCTCCAGATTCTGCTTGTATTTCAGCTTATGCTCCAGGCTGGCCCAGAAGTCCATGGCGATGGTGCGGAACTGTACCTCCACCTTCATATATTTTTTTCCCTTGGACAGGAAAATCGGTATATTCAGGATCAGGTGCAGACTCCGATAACCGTTCTCTTTAGGATTTTTGATATAATCCTTCTCCTTCAGCAGGATGATGTCATCCTGACGGGCGAAGAGTTCTGCCAGGCGGTAAATGTCATCCGGGAAGGAACAGATCACCCTGACCCCTGCCACATCGCTCAGGTATTTTTCTATGTTTTTTACTGTGATAGGATAACCCTTCCGCCGCAGCTTATCATAGATGCTCTCTGGGGTTTTCAGTCTGCTCTTGACGGATTCAAAGGGATTTCTGTTGTAAGTCAGGGTAAACTCGTCGTTCAGCACCTTGAGCTTGGTCTCCACCTCCATGATGGCGCTGCGGTACTGCATCATCAGCTTGTTGAAAGGCTTGGCCTGCTTCAGTTCCTCTGCCTGCATCTGAATGATTCTGTATTGCTTCTTCAGCGTCTCGTTCTGCTCCTCCACCTTCTGTTCCAGCTGATTCTTACAGGCGAAGAGCTCCACCGCGTTTTTCACTCTGTTTCTAACGATAGACGCATCAAAAGGCTTACGGATAAAATCCGAAACCCCCATCTTAAAGCATTTATCCTCAATCTCCACGGATCTCTCACCGCTGATCACCAGCACCGGGATCTTGCTCTGCAAGCCGTCCTTCTTCATCTGCGCTATAACGGAAAACCCGTCCATCTTAGGCATTTGCAGATCCAGAAGCAGCGCCGCCGTCTCACGCTCATGCCTATGGATCTTTTGCAGCGCTTCCTCCCCGTCCCTGGCCATGTCAATGACATAACTATCCTTCAATATATTGCGCAAAAGTTCACGGTTTATCTCCGCGTCGTCCACTACCACGATCCTCTGCATGGTACTTTTCATCCCCCCGATATTCCTTCGCTAAGTCAATACCCTATTTTAAATGCCGACGTTCATCCCCTCGATATCCGCTGTGGCTGATCCCTGATCCATTCTTTTCACATTGCGTCCAGAGAAAAATTTTCACAGCAGTTATCCGCATGTAAAATATAGTTTCATGATAGCAAATACACAGAGACATGTCAACTTCACTCCAAAATCCATTCCGCGAGGCTTCGCCGTATCTTGAGCGCAGCATCACGTTAATCCCTTATTCTCTGCTCCCCGTATCATAGATCTGGTCGTACTCTGCCAGAGATATACGCTCCGCCATCTCCGGAATAGGATTGACCACCCCCGGAAGTCCCATCCTGATCCGATAGCGGAAAGCCCCTCCGTCCTGTGCCTCTATTTCCATGGTCCAGCTACTTTGAACCTCTCCAAATGTCAGCAGGCAACAGTAGGTGTCTGTGTTCTCCTCTGCAGATACCCAAGGACTGGCAAAGTCTAATACCTCCCCTGTATAAAGGTTTTTCACTTCCACATAAGTATACTTGTTATCTCTGACATTCAGACTGACTTCCATGTCTCCCATGGCAGAGGACACATTTCCTTCATTGTTATATAATTCTTCCACTCTATTTCCACCCTCCGTGCAATAGGTATCATTCAGCGCCCAACACAATTCCCAGGTATAGTAATCGACAAACTCTGTCGGTTTCAGGGGAATAAAATTGTTCTCCTCACTCTCCAGATAATAGACCGTGCCATCCACCCCATCAATCAGTAGTTCCATGTGACAGCCGCCCCCCTTATCAAGCACAATGTCATTGGCCACCAGCAGGATCTGTCCATCGGACTGGCGTATCAAAACATATTGGGTGCATCTTTCTATGGTAGAGTCCCATCCTGCCATTTTTCCATCCGACACAAATTGCCCTTCCTGCACCATATTCATCAACGGGCAGTTGGCTACCTGATTTATGTTTTCCCACAGGGACTCGTCACCCGGATCGATGTCCTTGGAACTACAGTTTATATCTCCCTGAGCATATGCCTCCATATAAGTGATCATCCGCTGATAGATATCGCGCTCATAGCTGCGATCCAACTGTGCTACCATCAGCGGAGCCAACACCTCCTCCTGAACACGGTCCAGGGAGGCGGCATCTCGCAGCGCAAACCACCCCTGGGGCAAATACACCGCCGCCATGACCAGCAGCACCGTCATCCCCATTCCCAGATATCGCCCCATATTCTTCTTTAGATTCCGCATCTGTTCCTCCTATAAAAGATCCATAGAACTTCGCCGTTATGTCCCGTTCATTTAGGGGAATCCAGCGGCAGGCGGATCAGTATCTCAGTGCCCTCTCCAAGGGTGCTTTTCATCCTCCAGCTTCCCCGATGAAGCTGCAGAATCCGCTGGCACAGGGACATACCCAACCCCGCCCCGCCCTCCTTGCGCGAACGAGATTTATCTACCATGTAAAACGGCTCTGTGATCCTGTCAATCTCCTCCTGAGGAATTCCCCGCCCGTTGTCCCGAATGCGTATACCGTACCACCTTCCAGGACTGTCGCCTTTGTCAGCCGCCCACTCCCCTTGGTCAAAATCTTCCTGGACTGCCTCTCGTTTCCTCTCCCGGATACGGCGTCCTTCCAGGCTTATCCGCCCCTTCTCCCCCACCGCCTTGGTGGCATTGTCCAGTAAATTGTACAGCAGGGACAACAATAGATCGCTGTCTCCCCACAGCGTGGCCTGTTCCATACGTATGCTGCCCTGCACCTGACGCTTATCCCAGATGGGGCGCATGGTGTTCCACAGATTTTCCGCCAGCGCCATAGCCTTGATGGGCTTAACCGCGAAGTCCTGCTTTTCCATACTCACCAACTCCAGCAGTTTGCGGGAAAGCTGCTCCAGCCGCTTTCCCTGCGCAAAAATGTAATGGCTGGCCATGCGGTGATCCTCCGGATCAAGTTCCATGGTATCCAACATTTGGGCGTAGCCGATGATGGACGTCAACGGGGTCTTTAACTCGTGAGCGAAAGCCGCGGTGAAATCCTCCTGACGTCGGGCCTCCAACTCTTTTTCCCGCATCTGTTCCACCAGCCTATCCGCCATAAGATTAAAACTCTCCGCCAGTTCCCCCACCTCGTCCGGTCGGTGATAGTCCGAGCGCCGGGTCAGGTCCCCTGCGGCAATCCGCTTGGTCACCCAACCCAGTTTGCGAATAGGGCGTGTCAGGTAGCGGGCCAATATCCAGGCACAAACTGCCGCCACTGCCAGCAACACCAACAGCATTATTCTATACTGGCGAATCGTGTCCGCCCGAGTGTCATAGATGCTCTGTATATTGTGGCTGATTAGCAGATAGTATATTTTCTCTCCCAGCTGGCTGGTACACATGCTGACAAGTTCATAACCACGGCTGCCCATACAGATCTGCCAGATATAATGATTGTCCCCCGCCTCGCTGTGGCGGACAATCATCTCATCCACATCCACTATGGCCGACAACTGCCCCAACTCCTGCTGACCGCTATAGCAAACGCCCTGGCCGTCCAGCACTATACAGGTACTCTCTGTCCGGTCCACATTGATGGCCATGCTCTCAATGGCCTTCTGCAGGGCATAGACTTCTCCGTATTCCTCACCGGCCCGAAAGCCCACCTCCAGAAAATATTGGAACATACGGATCTCCTGGCTGGCCCGCTGCCTTTCCTGCTCCAGCATCCGACTGAAACTGAAGTTCAGCATCCACATACCAAAGGCGATGAAGGCCGCCGTGACAAGCGCCATAATCCATAAAAAAAGTTTTCCTGTAAATTTCATTCATAGTTCTCCATGTACAGCGGCCTGGGGGATTGCCTCCCTTAAGGAAGGCCGAAACCGAACGCTCAAGCCTCACCCTCCAGACGGTAACCCACCTTGTAAACCGCCGTGATCTCCTCATTCCACCCCAGCTTCTTTTTCAGGCGCTGCACATGCAGATCTATGGTGCGGCTCTGCCCCTCGTATTCCCCACCCCAAACAGACTCATAGATGGTCTCCCGGTACAGGGCAATGTTCCGGTTGCGGGCCAGCAGGAGGAGCAGATCAAACTCTTTTAAGGTCAGCGCGATCTGCTGCCCGTCCCGCATCACCAGGCGTGAGGCCGTGTCGATGGTAATGTCAAAGACCTTTAGAATCCCCTCCGCCTTGTGGTAACGGCGCAGCACAGTCTCCACCCGGGCCAACAGTTCCGGGATGGCAAAAGGCTTGGCCAGATAGTCGTCCGCCCCCATCTTAAGGCCCTTCACTTTGTTCTCTGTAGTGCCCAGCGCGGTAAGAAAGATCACCGGCAGTCCCATGGACTGAGCATATTGCAGCAGTTCGTAGCCGTTGCAGCCCGGCAGCATGATATCCAGCAAAGCCAGATCGAAGGGCCGCTGCTGCATCAGATCCGCCGCTTCCATCCCATCCGCGGCCCAGGTACAGTTATATCCCGCCCGGGTCAGGTTCATGCGGATCAGATTCGCTATGGGTTCTTCATCTTCCGCAATCAGTATCTTTATCATTGCTTCATCCCCTTATAAATTTAGTCAAGTTGAATTCCGCATCATTATGCTTCTTATTTGTATACTGATTGTATCATAATTTTCCCCGCTTGGATATCCCTTGCCGGTTCGTACCGGACAAATACCCTGACGTTTTAAAAACCGTACTTTCATCCCTTAGTACTTGGGAACGGGCAGCGTATTGACTGCAAAAGGCTGGGATAGGGCTGCGGGTTAAGGAGTCAGCCGGTGAATGTCCCGGGGAAACAGGCTGGCCTCTCGCACATTCTCGCGAGCCAGAAACCGGGCGGTAAAGCGCTCCAGCCCCAGTCCCAGTCCCCCGTGAGGCGGCATACCATGGCGGTGCATCAGTAGGTAGCTTGCAAAGTCCTCCGGGTCCATGTTCCTCCGTTTAATCTTTTCCAGCTGCTCCTGATAGCCGTGGATCCGTTGGCCCCCGGTGGTGATCTCAAGCCCCCTGAAAAGCAGGTCAAAGCTCAATGTCTCCGCCGGATTTTCCGGGTTATCCATGGCATAAAAAGGACGCTTTGCCTCGGGGTAGTGAGTCACAAAAACAAAGCTGCTTCCGTAATGTTCCCGCATATACTGGCACAGCAGCTTCTCCTCCTCCGGCTCAAAGTCCTCCTTTTCCCCCATGGGCCTTCGGTAATATTCCGACACCAGGGCTTTGGCATCCGCAAAGCGAATCCTGGGGATACGGCCCATGGGCAGTTGGTTGCACTGCGGCGGCACTTGGGCAGCCCCGGAGTTTCGGCCAGCCCGCCCCGGCTGCTGTTTCCCATTCCCAAATGAGCAACTTTCTTCCGATGACGGACATTCTGTACGGCACGCCATGGCAAACCGCGGCATGGAAACACCCAGCAGCCCCAGTTCCGGCGCGCAGGTCACCTGTAAATGACGCAGCGCCGTCTGTATCATCCTCTCCTCCATCTCCATGATTTCCTCAAAGTTCTGAATATAGCCCATCTCAAAGTCCACGCCTGTATATTCATTCAAATGCCGGGAAGTATCATGTTTCTCAGCCCGGAACACCGGCCCCACCTCAAAGACCCTCTCATAGACTCCCACCATCATTTGCTTGTAAAACTGGGGACTCTGGGCCAGATATGCCTGCCGGCCAAAATAGTCCAGCGAGAAGATATTGGCCCCTCCCTCTGCCCCTGCTTCCACCAGCTTAGGGGAATGAATTTCCGTGAAGTGCTCTCCCTGCAAAAATTCGCGGACTCCCTGACAGATTCCCTCTTGGATCTTGAAGATGGCCCTCTGCTTTTCATTGCGCAGGGTCAGCATCCTGTAATCCAGCAGATTCTCCATGGAAGTATCCACCTTCTTCTGGTTGATCACGATGGGCATGGGCTCCGCCGGAATGGAAAGCACCTCCAGTTCCAGCAGCCGCAGTTCCCAGCCCAGCCGGGAACGTTCTTCCGCTGCCACCAGCGCCCGGACCCGGACACAACTCTCCTCCGCCAACTCCTCCATATCAAATCGTGAGAATTCCGGACTGTATACACACTGGATCACATACCTGCCGGTGCGCAGCAGCACAAAGGCAAAACCGCTCATACGCCGCAGTTTATAGACACTGCCGTGAAGGATAATCTCTTTTCCCACCTGCTCTCCGATCTCCTCTAAGGAGAAGCCGGATACCCTTTTTGCCGCTTCCCTTTTTACCATTTCTCCCTTTTCCGTCTCCCTTGCTGTTTTCTCTATTATTTCATTCATTTTCCTATTCCTGCCCTTCCAGCCATTTTATATTTATATATGTCTCGTTACTCCGCCACTGTCCTTTTCATCCATGTGGGCATCGTCACAATGTCCCATGGGATCACCCCCTTTCGTGTCCACCCACGAGTTGCGCTCTTACTTTTTGCATATAAAAAGACCAGCCCTGCATCCGTAATCTCTTACCAATGCGGTACTGGTCTCTCTGCCCATTCTAATAGTCATATCACAGGTATCCTGCGATTCTCTCAGGCTTGGCTGTTCTCCTTCCGCATAGGCACAACACATTCAGCGCTTGTACCTATGTCTCCACAGCTACAAGCGCTATCTATCGTCGTCCCTATTCTCCAACAGTTCATATACCTGATATTGCATCCTGTTCCTCTTCCTGCATATCACATGCTGTCCTAAATAATGCTTCTTTAACTATGTGTTATCATAGCACATTAGATCTGAAAAGACAAGATCCAATAAAAGGAATTTGCGCGCCCTATGTTATTAAAAATATCCTTGCAATGCTATCTCTTATATGCTAATATACTTTCAAAGCATATATTCTTTTCACATTTGGCAACATAATTCGCTTTTCAAGAAATCGGGAAATCTATGCTTTTAATTCATTATGAAACAGTTGAATAAAAGCAGTGGAATTCTCGAAGCAGCATGATTTTCAGCAATTTCGGACGGGAAACGGGAAGAACCGAGGACAATTCAAAGCGCAAATCCAGTCCTTTTAGAAGCAGTGAAAGAGATAATGCAAATGAGAGTCCGGGCAGACAGTTAAGGGCTCTGTATGAAGTTGATTATAATAGTTAATAGGAGGAAAAATAACATGCGAAAAATGCATACCTTCTGCGCGTCCCTGCTGACCGTATCCATCCTTTTGTTGAGCGGCTGCAAGGATACGGCCCTCAGAGAAAATACCGGGAGTTCTCCCGCTTCCATTGTGTTTGAAGCCCAGGACATGGAGGGAAACGCGGTTTCCTCCGAAATCTTTTCGGAGGCAAAACTCACCATGGTCAATGTGTGGGCGACCTATTGCAATCCCTGCCTGAGAGAGATGCCCGGGCTCGGGGAGTTGGCAGGTGAATACGCTTCGGATGAATTTCAGATTGTGGGAGTTATCAGCGACGTATTGGAGGGTTCGGACCAGAGAACCTTAGATTACGCGGCGGACCTGGTGGAGCAGACCAGTGCCGATTATACACATCTGCTTTTGAACGAATCTCTGTACTACGCACTTCTTACGGATGTGTCCGCCGTTCCTACTACCTTCTTTATAGATGAAGACGGGGTGATACTTGACACGGTGGTGGGCTCTATGGAGAAATCCGCATGGGAGGAAAAGATCAATGAGCTTCTGGAAAAATAAAAAACCCCCCGGCTGGCTGTGGGGAGTGCTTATGGGAATCTTCTTTCTGGGCATCGGCATTTTCCGGGGGCAGTTTGCTGTTATATGGAGAAAGGCAGTGATGATCTGCATGGAATGTATCGGAATCGGATAAAACAGTATCTTTCTTATTGAATTGAGCGCCTGCCAGGGCGCGCGGAGGTAATTATGAAAAAACTCCGGCTGACTGTACAGCTTATTTTTACAATACTTACAAACGGGTATACCTATGGTTATCTAAATGGGAAAATATACCAGGGCTCCTTAAAATACGCCTGCGTTCCGGGACTGAACTGCTATTCCTGCCCCGGCGCAGTTGCCTCCTGCCCCATCGGGGCGCTTCAGGCTTTGTTGAACCGACAGGGGTTTCAGATTCCTTTTGGGATGCTGGGTTTTTTCTTTTTGGTCGGCAGCCTTCTGGGACGCTTTGTCTGCGGATGGCTGTGTCCTTTCGGGCTGGTACAGGATCTCCTGCACAAAATTCCTGTTTTCCGCAAGAGAAAGCGATTGCCCCTGCATCATATCTTAAAGTTCGGCAAATATGCCGTTCTGCTCCTTTTCGTATGCATCGGCTCTGTTTTTTTATTTGGTGGATTCGCAAAGGTTCCGGCATTTTGCAAATATATCTGCCCTTCCGGCACATTGTTTGGCGCCATTCCGCTGCTGGCTGCCAACAAACTCCTGCGCAGCCAGGCCGGGGGATTGTTCTTCTGGAAGCTGGGGATATTGCTCTTTCTCCTGCTTCTCTCCGTAACGGTCTACCGCCCCTTCTGTCAATATCTGTGCCCGTTGGGAGCAATCTACGGCTTGTTCAACCGCTTCAGCCTGGTGCAGATTCATTGGGAAGAGCAGCAGTGTACCTCCTGCGGGGCCTGCGAGAAGGCTTGCCCGGTGGCCCTATCCGTCCGCGAGATATCCCGTTCCCCGGAATGCATACGCTGCGGCAGATGCATAGAAGCCTGCCCCGGAGGCTGTCTATCTTTTTTCCACACAAAACACCGGGAAGACAACCACGCAGGGGGGTGATACCCCTGCGCTATTTCCGTTTTTACTCTATGACAGATATTACTCTTTAATCTCCGTGATCTGATTTCCTTCCACCGTAAAATTCCAGAGCAAATGCCAGGGACAGTCCTCTATATAGGAGGGCAGTTCCTCCCAACTGATGTTACGCTCGGGCTGTCAGTGATTGCTTTTTTGAGTTATTGACGCAAACATTCCATTCTGTTCTCTGGGAAAGGTCGGAGGCGCGGGGGCAGAGCCACCTCAAAACCTACCGACAGCCGCCGCAGTAGTGCAGACGGTTTTGCCGTTAGTATACTACTCGCCCCTTGACGGTCCGGATAGGCGGAACGGAGCAAAGTGCAGATTGCTTTTCGTAATTAGGCATGGTGTAATCTTTTGTTAAGGCAAATTATCAATGGCGAAAAAAAGCATTTTAAATATTCTCTTTTATTCTTCTCATTACAGCCCCATCACAGCATCAATGGGAAGCGCCATCACCAAGCCCTTTGCCTCACTGCGCATACCACATTTCTCGCTGATTCCGCTCATGATCTCCATCTTCTTTTCCGCCTCGGACAGGATAAGAACGATCTCCTTCTCCTCCTGCATACTCAATCCCCAGGAAGCCGCAACCTCCTCATTCCCGATCCATCGGCTGTGTATCACTGTTCCACCGCTGGCCCCGGCGGCTTTGGCGGCATCCATTACATCCCCGCTGAAGCCTATATTTACGGTGGCTACAATCAGTGCATATTTCGTGTCTGACATAATGTTTCCAACCTTTCTTATATTATGAAGTGTACTCTCTTCCTCACTCTTAACCAGCATACGCAGGAGCAGCTTATTCAGGCCATTAAGGGATACAGTAAACGCAATACCGCTGTTCACCGCTCCCAGATGCAGTTCGAACCGCAATCTGTTCAACATGACATCTCCTAACTGCCTGGGCACCGCGCTCATCAGAATGCATTTGTCAATGCTGCCAAGACCCAGCATATCCATAATCTCGCTGGAGGCCGTCCCCTCGGCATTCAGCCTGTACTGAACGGGCAGGGTACTCTTGCGGAAGATCTTAGTCGCCTTATCCGCCAGCTTGGGATTGGTAATCAGCACAAGCAGCTGAAATGACAGATTTTTTTCCTGATTATCCATTCAATCCTCCATTCGTCCGCTTCAGCGGTCACTTAAATCAATAATCTCATCGCAATCATCCAGGAACGCCGCATTCTGCAATGCCTTTTTCTGCATCGCGCTGATTTTGACCTGATACACAATGCCCATGATCTGTATGGCAATGAGAGGCGTGAGCGCTACCAGCGCCACCACTCCGAAGGCATCTGTCATCAGGTTCCCGCCGATGGCCTGGCAGGTGCCGATGCTGAGAGGCAGCAAAAATGTAGAAGTCATTGGACCGCTGGCCACGCCGCCGGAGTCAAAGGCAATACCCACAAAAATTTTGGGGACAAAGCGGGATAACACCAATGCAATCAGATAGCCCGGAATGATAATCCACCCTATCGGAAGTCCTGTCAGGACCCGCATCATGGCAAGGCCCACGCTGATTGCCACGCCTATGGACATACAGCGGTTCATAGCCTTCACCGAGACTGCGCCATCGGTCACATTTTCCACCTGATGATTGAGCACTTGAATAGCCGGCTCCGCCTTCACTATGTAATAACCGATCAACATGCCGATAGGTATAAGTATCCAATTGAACACCAGCGATGCCAACTCTTTTCCCAGAAAGGAACCCACCGGGGCAAAGCCCACGTTCACGCCGCAGAGAAACAGCACTAGCCCCGCATAGGTATAGACCAGTCCCACGGCGATACGTTTTAACTGCCTCCTTTGATAACGGCGGGTGAGCAGCTGAAAAATAACAAATACGGCGGCAATCGGAAGGAGCGAGACAAGAACTTCACGGGCATAAATGGGAATACTGCCGCCGAACACCCTGACCACATCCCTTGTGGTCACTACCGTCGCCACATCCCCCAATGAATATACCGCCTCGGTGGGCTTATAAAAACATCCCAGCACCAACACCGCCAGAATAGGGCCGATACTTGATAAAGCCACTAGACCGAAACTGTCACTGGCTGAATTTTTGTCTGTCCGCCGGGAGGCAAGACCGATACCCATGGCCATGATGAAAGGCACTGTCATGGGCCCAGTAGTGACACCGCCGGAATCAAAAGCCACTGCCATGAACTCCTTGGGCACCAGAAAGGAGGCGCCAATCAACAGTCCATACAGAATAATCAGCATCTTGGACAGGTCAATCTGAAACTTGATTCGCACAATAGCCAGCGCCAGAAATAATCCCACTCCCACGGCAACGGTCAGAATCAGCACCCGGTTGGGCACGGAGGGCACCTGTTCCGCCAACACCTGCAGGTCTGGTTCGGAAATAGTGATGATCGCCCCCATGACAAAGCCTATAAGCAGCACAACCAACACTTTGCGCGTCCTGGATATCTGAACGCCGATACCCTCCCCGATAGGAGTCATAGACATCTCCGCCCCCAGCTGGAAAAAGCCCATTCCCAGAATCAGCATGATAGCGCCAACCACAAACATGACCAAGCTTCCCAGTTCCATCGGCACCAGGAAAATGCTAATCAGCAGCACAATTCCCGTGATCGGAAGAACTGCCGAAAGGGATTCCATGGTTTTCTCTCTTAATTTTGGGTTCAAAATCTCTCTCCTCTCTACATTATATGAAAATCAATATTATACTTCTGAGGGATTTAAAATAATGAGTTATAGAGTATTTAATTCATTATAGCATGGATAGAGGTTTACCGGAAACCCGTTTTTATAACTTTATAAAATTTTATCCGCACGGTTCATGAAATTCTGATATACTTCTATCGTTTCTCTGTCTGTAAATTCCAGCAGCATAACAAAACCCCGTTCATTCTGATCTATTCTGAGCCGGCCCGCTGTATACCTATTTGCGGCACAGCTTCCCCCTTACTTCTTAGCAGATCCGAGGCAATTGCGAAAGGTTCTCTGTAAGTGACGTGGATGGGCTCCCGGGCTTCATCTTGGGCCAGTCTAAGGATGCTCCGCTTTCCCCGCTCATCCGCCTGGCGGTAAAGATCTACAAGCTGCTGCTCTTCAGGGGTGAGATCCTCAGAATGCTGGGCATACCGGTGTACAAACTGGACCCTATCTTCTTCCGAGTACTGCCTTAGACACCTTTTTCGCGAATCAGGGTGTCCAGCCGGCACAGATTTTTTACACGCAAAAAAAAGCCCCACAACCCGCTGTTTATGCGAATCCCAGGACTTCAATGCACCGCCAGGGGCTCGAACCCTGGACACCCTGATTAAGAGTCAGGTGCTCTACCAACTGAGCTAGCGGTGCGTCTTTAAGATTTTTCTGTGCTTCCTTAACACAAGTGATATAATATCATATGGTTTACAGAAATGCAAGTATTTTTTCAAAAAATTTTCACAAATTTTTCATCTTTTGTAACAGTTCAGACACCCCATTACTAAGACACAGCAAATAGACCAGTTATAG
>ERZ778518.206-NODE-206-length-61694-cov-7.572770_pt1 | contig 61694 bp, 56 predicted proteins | sample MGYA00510340_ERZ778518 | MGnify/ENA primary metagenome ERZ778518 (study PRJEB29527, sample SAMN07138967) | mouse gut metagenome | material: feces | host: mouse | place: China:Nanjing | collected 2016-01-25 ...
TTGGACTGGGAATTTCCATCTATACAGCGTCAAAGTGTGCGAAGCAGAGCGGCAGGACACGGAGAAAGTAATGGCAGAGATACATGTGGGGATTGTTTGTCAATCCCCACATAATTCTGTGATTTTTTTTGATATATTTCTGCAAAAAAGGTTTCGTTGGTAAGTGCGGGAAAAAGGGACTTGATCTAAATTTTCTTTTAATTCCATTAGTTTTCTGAGAGATTTTATGCTATCATCTATATTTTTGCCAGATAATTTTTTTACTGATTTAACATTATCACATGATTTAAAATCAAAAAGTATAAATTTATAAGTTGGGAGAGAATCCAAAGCATGGAATGATGCAATCCTAAAAGTGGCTAAACTGTTATTCTCAATGTATATAGTATGAGTTGAGTTTTTTTCATCACCGAGTAACTGATCTACAATCTTGTAAAGAGTAGGAGAGTTATACCGTCTTATCTTTTTGTGTACAAAATATAATTTAGACATTTTTCACATTTTTCGACCTGTATAAATAATATCTGTGTCAAAAAGTTGAAATAAGGCAGCATAAATGCAGCGGTTATAATTACGTTTTCCACGATAGGGGTCTCTTTTCAATTTACAAACCCTAATGTATAGATAAAATTTTAGACCGATATCGGTCTTATATTTTAAGCGGAATGAAGAAGCGATTTGGCAGACAGGGCAATCTTTCTGGAACTGGAAAGGATAAAGCCGGAAGAGATGCTTGGCGATGAAGAACTGAAGAAAAAGTGGGAAAAAGACAGACCATTCTTTTTCGGTGCGCTGTACCAGACCGTCAAGGGGGTATTGGGAGATGGGAATCCGTCTGCGAATCCGTCGCCGGTAAGAATGGTTGATTTTTATGAAATGGCAGTCAAAGCGGGAAGACAACTTGGATATTCGGAAGAAAAGATATATGAAACATTTCGTCTGAACAGGAAAAAAATCAATGAAGCTGTTGTTTCCGGAAATGTACTGCTTACGGTAATAGAAAATTTCATGGAAAGAGAAGGGAACAGAGAAGGCATAAAAAGCAGAGTATCTGATTTTTATCGGGACTTAAAGATTTATGTGATGGAAGACTGCGGGATAAACGGAAGGAGTTTTCCGGGTGCACCGGAAGTTATGACAAGGAAGATGTCGGAGGACAGGAGCAATCTGGAAGATGCTGGAATTTATTATGAAATAAAAAAGGGAAAAAACGCAAGGTATATTGAAATTTGGAGGCAGTAAAACAGATATCGCGCCGGTGCAGACGAGAGTTAAATCACTTAAGAGGAAACAGGGATATGAAGTTTATAAAGTCTTTTCTGATGCCGGAATCAGTGGAAAGGATATCGTACACAGACCGGCCATACAGGAATTATTAAGGGATGCCACAGAAAAGAAGTTCGACATGGTGATGTCTTGGAAGATCAACCAGTTAAGCAGGAAACTGGAGGATGCCATCAAGATTGTAAACACACTGGATCGTTATGGGATTTCCTACCAGTCCTATTCGGAACGTTTTGAATCCGATACACCGGCAGGCAAGATGCAGTTCCAGATGATGGCACTGGTGGGGGAGTTTGAGCGCAATACCATTGCACAGAATGTAAAACTGGGAATGAAGGCGAAAGCCCGTGCAGGAGAATGGTGCGGCGGCACTGCTCCTCTTGGCTATCACTGGGTTCCCATAGAAGGCGCTGAAAATTCATCCAGAAAAAAATCAAGATTGGAGATTGATGAGAAGGAAGCGGAAACTGTACGGCTGATTTATGAACTGTATGCTTCCGGCAAAGGCTACAAAGCAATCGTAAACCAGATCAATCAGATGGGCTGTAAGACTAAAAAAGGGAATACTTTTTCTGTGGCACAGCTTCGAACCATACTTACCAATCCTGTGTATATTGGAAAAGTGCATTTCAATGTGCGGAGAGACTGGAATGAGAAACGTCGTAATAATATCAATCCCATTATTGTAGATGGAATTCATAAAGCTATTATAACAGAGGAGCAATGGAATCAGGTACAATTTTTAATAAGCCAAAAAGCAGGAAAGCCTTCTCGTATTTATGACGGGGAATATCCGCTGACAGGGATACTGAGATGCCCGGAATGCGGTGCAGGCATGGTTATTTCCAGGGTCATTAACAAAAGAGCGGACGGGAGCAGAACCTTCAGGAAAAGGAACGGGAAAGGCTGACAAAACGCATGACAAAGAACCATGAAGCTTATGAGGATGGGTTGATTACCAGGGAAGAATTTCTGAACCGTAAAAATGAATTGAACCAGCAGATGGAACAAGTCATGGAGCGCACCACCGAAAATCGTCTCATTGTATTGGAGGAAGAAAGAAGAGAAGTACCCAAAGAAGCTGTCCAGGCTATCCTGCAGAATTTCAGCATGGCTTTATCCAGTGACATAGACCATACCATCCGCAAAAGGCTTCTGCATCTGCTGATTAAGGAAATTACCGTAGACAGGGACAGGAACATAGATTCTATCAAAATAAGGCTATCAGATGATTTGATCAGGTTCTTACAGAACAGCGGCGGCACACCTCCAGACGGTGCGCCGTCTGTTTTTATGTTCCGGGAATTTGGAACCAAATCACTGGAACTTGTGATATAGAAAATTCTTAATACAAAAATAAGGAAGAGGACAAAAGGAATGAAAAATAATCTGAATCAATACATAGCAACGGAATATGAAAAACTAAATTCAGAGGTGGAGCAAAGAGAGTTTGTGGAAAAGATACGGTTTCTGATGATGGCAAAGGATAAAGACTTTTCTGATTACTATTCCAATCGTAATTTGACAAAAACAGAGTTCTATTCGGTCATGGATACACTCTATGACTTGAATAATCTCTGGATGCTGTCAGGATTTATCCGCCAGAACCGGCAGGTCTTGTTCCAGGAAATCCAAGTCGACATGAACGGACAGAAAAGACCAGATTTTACAGAGACCTGCAGATTGGGGAAGGACACCATGCTGGCAAGAATGTTTCAGGTTATGGAAAGATTTCACTTAAACGGCTGTTGTGTGGCAGAGGATACAAGTTTGGATTATACTGTGGCTACCCGGAGGATGAAAGCGTACTCATTCACAACCAGAAGCGGAAGAACTGTGCCGCAGATTATCTTGCAAGGAAACTGGGTAGAACAGTGGGGATTTGAGATTGGGTGCAGCGTGTCTGTGGAGTGTTATCAGAATAAGCTTGTTATTCTGAAAGATTAAGAAAGAAAAATGCTGAGAGAGAGGTTTTCAGCTTATTGTAATTTGCCAGAATGCTGTGTATAATAGGAATAGATAACAAGACTTTTGGAATGTACAGAGTTTTTCCGGCAGTGATTTATTTGAAAGAAAGCAGGTAAATAAATGGGAAACGTGGAAATAAAGCAGAAAAATTGGGAAGAATTAGGCATATCCAATGATTTTCTGTTTGGAAAGGTTATGCAGAACCCGGAGTTGTGCCGGGAACTGTTACAGCGGATTCTTCCGAACTTGAAGATTGACCGTATTGAATATCCCCAACTGCAGAAGAGTATCAATGTAGATATGGATGCCCATAGTGTCAGACTGGATGTGTATGTAAAGGACGAGAGGGAGACTGTTTACGATATAGAAATGCAGGTCAGTGATACAAAGGAACTGCCTAAGAGAAGCCGATATTATCAGGGGATGATAGACATTCAGCTTATTGATGCAGGACAGCATTATAAAAAGCTGAACAGAAGTTACATCATTTTTATATGTCCGTTTGATTTATACGGGAAAGGGCGGCATATCTATACCTTTGAAAATATCTGTAAGGAAGACAACAGTATTTTCATGGGAGACGAAGCGGTAAAGATATTTCTGAATGCAGAAGGGACAATGGATGATGTCAGCGGTGAATTAAGGGCTTTTTTGGATTATGTGGCAGGAAGGAAGTCGGAGGATTCCTATGTGGAGAAACTGGAAGAAGCTGTAGAGGAAGCAAAGAAAAATAGGGAATGGAGGCATGAGTATATGACGTTATTGATGAGAGACCAGGAGAACGTGGAAATTGGAGAAAAACGTGGAGAAGAAAGATTGGCTAAACTGATATTGTTATTAAATGAGGACAGTAGATCGTCAGATGTTATCAGGGTATTACAGGACGAAGAATACCGCCAGAAACTTTATGTAGAATATCATATAATTTGAAAGCAGGAACATGACAGGGCAGAGCATTTACAAGTGTTCTGCCTTGTTTGACAGAATAATATAAGGCTATTTTTCGCACTTAGATATGTTATGGAGAGCCGAAGCCAAGGGTGTCCACCGTGAGATGGAATTGAAGAAAGGATCAGGCAAATATCTTGACAAACATATTAACAATATGATAATTTAGATACATACCAGTAGTATGTTAAGGGAGTGGGGAAACATGGCAAGAAATAGGCATCCAGAAGAAACTGTTAATTTAATATTAGATGTTGCTTTCCGCTTATTTATGGAAAATGGGTATGAACATACTTCCATTCAGGATATTATAAATAATTTGGGCGGTCTTAGCAAAGGCGCCATCTATCATCATTTTAAGTCAAAGGAGGATATTTTAGTTGCTGTTACAGTTCGGATGACAGCTGAATCTAATCAGATGCTTGCAGGCATTCGTGATCGTTCTGACCTTAATGGCAAGGAAAAGTTGAAAACAATTTTTATGGAATCAATCAGCCGGCCAGTACAGAACGATATTTTTACAGTAGCTCCAGATTTTCATAATAACCCAAAACTTCTTTTCAGTCTTTTGCATGATACCATAGATAACGCAGTTCCAAACTATATTTTGCCGATTATCAGACAGGGTATTTCAGACGGCTCTATCAAAACGGATTACCCAGAGCAATTGGCAGAACTGATTTTGCTTGCAGCAAATGTCTGGATGAATCCAATGATATTTGATAGTACGGAGGAAGAATCCTACCGTAAGTTTATGGTATTCAGACAGATGCTGCAAGGCTTTGGGCTGGATATTGTAGACAACGAAATGTTAGAGAGATTGCAGGAGCTGGCATCTATCTATCAAAAGAACAAGCTAGCTTAAAGGTTCGTTGCTTAAGAGGAGATTGTGAAATGAATTTAGATTGCAGAGGAAGAGTAAAAAAAGCAGAGAAAGCATATACTTTTAAATATTGGAAATAAAAGATTTGTTTGAAAAGAAAATTGGCTGTTCTATTTATAATCTACTTTCAGGCGTCATAGAGAATACCTTTTCCTTAGAGCCGAACAGTGTCAGGATCATGAATGGAAATACATGTTTCCAGAGGAAGTATACGCACATTGTTTTTGATATTTAGCACCATTATTTGTGCTGATGATACAGATCACTCCAGCGGTTAAAACTTGTCCGCTTTCAACCGCCGGAGTAATCGAATATTTTTCAAAGGTTTTATCCTGTTATTGGGTCAACTGCTTTAGAAAAATCATTGCATCAAGCATGAGAGTAACCGATCATTCATTTCCTGGCTCATAAAGCAGAACCGAATATATTTGTTATCCAGAAATGGGAAAGTGGAACAGTCACGGATCATCATTTTTTCTCGGATTGCCCGGTCAAACAATTCATTTGAGGTTAGGCCCTCAGACATAAGACGCACCAGCATAAAGTTTCCACTAGGGGGATAGACTTTAAAACGGTTGTCCTTGGAAAAAATCTGATAAATTCTGGCCCGTTCTTCTGAAATTAGTTTTCTTGTTTTTTGAATGTACTCTTTGTCCTGGAACATGATTTCTCCTGCAATAACAGCCAGAGAGTTAATGGTCCAAGGATTCTTCCTGGTATTCATCAATTTAATAAAATCCCTGTTTCCAGTGATGGCATAGCCCAGTCGAAGTCCAGGAGCTGCAAAAAACTTGGAAGTCCCACGAAGAATAACAATGTTATTGTAAAACGCAGTCAAAGGAACTGAAGTGATTTCCTCATAATTATCTGCAAATTCTACATAAGTTTCATCCACCATCACAAAAATATCATTTTGTTTGCAAACATCCAGGATATGACGCATGGTTTTTCTTGTAATGGCGCTGGAGGTTGGGTTATTTGGATTACAGATCACAACAAGGTCAATGCTTTCGTTTAACTGTGCTGTAAAATGCTCTGCATTCAATGCAAAGTCCTGCTCCTCCTTTAAAGGATAGTACAGGCATGTGCCGCCGCCTAAAGAAATTTCCCGTTCGTATTCCGAGTACGTAGGTCCGATAATCAATGCTTTTTTCGGATGTTGAATCTGTATCAAAAGAGAAATCAATTCGGTAGAACCGTTTCCCATAATAATATTTTCATAATCTGTATTCACATAATCTGCAATGCATTTGCACAGGGAGAGGTATTCTCTGTCTGGATAGGAGCAGATGGCGTCAATGTGACGGGCCAGCGTTTCTCGCAGCAAAGGGGAAATGCCAAGGGGATTTACATTGGCGCTGAAGCTTGTAATCTCATCTTTTTTGATGCCATAAATCTGTTCAATTTTTTCTAAATCACTTCCGTGAAAATGGTCTTTATGCTGTAACATAATTTTCCTCCAAAAATATTTACACAAATGTTTGAATGGTTTATAATTAATAAGACTGACTTCATTATAACGGATTATGATAAAAAAGCAACCATAAAGCAGGTGACGATTTGCAAAAGAAATTAGAAGAACTGACAGCAGGAGTGTGCAGCAACAATTCCTCTATCCTTCAATTTTCCGTGGAACAATTGGAATTTGAGGTAGTAGAGGGGACAGATTATACAGGGGAATTCCTGATAGAGAGCGCCAGCGATATGCCAGTCAAAGGCATTGTCTATTCCTCCAGCCCCAGAATGGAGTGTCCAAACTCAAAATTTCAGGGGAATAAAATTGCGCAAGTATTCAAATTTCATAGTGAAGGGCTGGCAGAAGGAGATGTTCAAAAAGGCAGTTTTCATATTGTCAGCAGCCAGGGAGAATATGACCTTCCTTTTTCCGTGGCTGTTTCCAGCAATTATCCCAATAGTTCTGTTGGAAAAATAAAAAGTATTTTTGATTTTGCTAATTTGGCAAGGAATTCTTACGAAGAAGCTGTAAAAATCTTTGGACAGCCGGAATTTATTCATGTTTTTAAGCCTCAGGAGACAGAGGAGTTTTTGATCTACCAAATGCTCAGGCGTAAGCCGTGCACAATGGCTCAAGTAGAAGAGTTTTTGATTGCTGCAAGGAAAAAGAAGCGTGTAACCTTTCGGATTGAGGAAGCGCAGAGAGAATTTTCGGGAATTACGGAAGTAAACAGACAGCATATCACATTAAAAAAAGAAGAATGGGGATTTCTTTCGATTGAAATTATCAGTGACGCCAAGTGGCTCAGCCCGATAAAGAATACCCTGGCTTCCAATGAATTTGTGGGAGGTCATGCATTAGTAGAATATCTGATTCTGCCAGAATTTTTACACCCAGGAAAGAATTTGGGCAGGATTACGTTAAGGACTTCCTTTCGGACACTTCAGGTAGATATCTGTGTGTTCCAAGGGACACAAAAAGAGCGGACGGATCTTACAATTCGCAAAAAGCAAGTAGAATTGATGAATGCTTATATACGTTTTGGGCTTCGAAAGATGGTAACGGGGGCTTGGGCAAAGTTATCCATTCGAAAGCTGGAAGAGCTGATTGCTTTAGAACCAGATAATCTCTGGTATCTTTTGGCAAAAGCACAGGTTTTTTTAGTGAATAAGCAGCAGCAAGAAGGAGAATGGGCGTTAGACGCCTTTCCCAAACATAAGGTAGATAAGGAATCACCTTTATATGGTTATTACTTGTACCTATGTGCTCTTCGAGAACCAGAGCCTGTCTATGTCAATAAGCTGACAGGGAAGATCCGAAAAATTTTCCATAAGAACCAGGAAAACAATCTGCTTTTATGGATTCTGTTGTTTTTGGATGAAGAGCTCAATTACAGCAAAGGAAGAAAGCTGGAAATCATCATCCGGCAGATCGGTGCATCTGGGGGAAGCTCTGTGCTTTATCTGGAGGCTTATCGGATTCTGGTAAAAGAGCCGTTTTTATTAGATCAGCCAGACGAATTTTGCCGGAAAGTATTGCTTTGGGCAGCAAAGCATCAGGGAATTACCCGGGGGATTGCGGAACAAGTCTGTCAGCTTGTGCCGGAAATTCCAGAGTATCATCCCATTTGGTATCGGATTCTCTGTGAATGTTATGAAGTGTTTCCTGAGAAGGAAATGCTGCAGGCGGTTTGCAGCTATTGTATGAAATGGAATTGTTATGGGGAATCTTACTGGAAATGGTATCATAAGGGCGTTAGGGAAAAGCTTCGCATTGCGGGGATTTATGAAGCATGGATGATGTCTGCTGGGAAGAAGCAGTTAGAGCGGATTCCCAAATCAGTGATCCTTTATTTTCAATACAATAACAACCTTCCCTATCCTTCTCAAGCGAAACTGTATCGCTCTATGATGGAGCACAAATCCTCCTGGAAGAATCATGTTCAGCCTTACCAAAAAAACATGGAGGAATTTGTCATAAAACAGCTAAAAGCAGAGAGAATAGACGAGGATTCTGCAGTGGTATACCGGGAAATTCTAAAACCAGATATGATTGCAGATGAATTGTTGGATCATTTGGCAAAAATACTTTTTACCCACAAAGTCACCTGTAAGGATTCTGGTGCGTTGCGGCTTGTGGTGCGCCAATATTCACTGAAAAAAGAGCAGATCATTTCCTTAAACCATGGAATTGGGGTTGTCAATCTTTACAGCAGCTGTTATCAGATTTTATTGGAAGATTCCAGAGGGAACCGTTTTCTGCCAGAAGAGGAGCTGTCGGTGGTTCCCATGTTAGACAGCGCACAATTTTTGGAAAAAGGAATTGCTTCTGCCAAGGAAAAGATGCCCTATTTGTTAAAATATTTTGACCGGAAAAAAATCTGGCAGACTTACGAGGCAAAAGATCTTCCTTATCTTCAGATGCTGATAGAATCTGAAAACATCAGCGAGACATACCGGGAGGATTTGCGCCCACAGATTATTTCATACTATTATTACAATTATACAGGGGACGCTTTGGATGAGTTTTTGTTGTCTGTATCCTTTGACGGCATGAAAAAGCGTGCAAGGGAGCGGATTATGGAGCTTCTTGTGGCAAGGCGCCATTATAAACGTGCTTATGAATTGCTGCTGTCCTATGGCAGTGAGAGCATTTCGGCTCCGAAGCTTGTCTATGTTATTTGCCATCAGATGGAAGAGATGGATGCAGATGGGGAACCAGATGAATTTTTATTGCGGTTGTGCCGGAGTGTATTTTTACGCGGCAAATACAATGAGCGTATCTTAAGCTACATGTGCCGCCATTTCTATGGGAAGATGGAAGAGATGGCAAAGCTATGGCAGGCGGCATGTGATTTTGAACTGGATACCTATGCTTTGGAGGAACGGTGTCTGTTACAGTTTTTGTATACAGGAGATTTTTCTCCATGCATTGAAAAAATTTTTGAAAGCTACGGGGAAAATTTGGGCAGGGAAGTTATTGTACTTTCTTATCTCACCTTTATGTCTGATCAGTTTTTACGGAAGGATACCGTTGTATCCGATTATGTATTTCAGAAAATTTTCAGAATGCAAAAAGGCAAGCAGGAGCTGAATCAAACCTGCAGGCTGGGCTTTTTAAAATGGTGCTCCTGTGGAAAAGAATTGTCAAAGGAAGAGAAGGACTGGGCAGAAATAATATTGGCAGAATATATTTCCAATGGAACGTATTTCTCATTTTATAAAACGCTTCCAGAAAGTTTTGCTGGAAAATATCTTTACCATGATAAGACGTTCCTGGAATACCATACAGAGCCTGGGCAGAAGGTAGTTCTGATTTTCCTGCCAGTGGGAGGCTCGGATTATCTGGAAATAGATATGAAGGAAGTGTATGAAGGAATTTATGTAAAAGAATTTCTGGTTTTTTATGGAGAAAAAATTCCCTATTACATCAAAGAGAAAAAAGATGGGGAATGGTCTGTCGTGGACGGCGGGCAGATACAAAACCAGGAGCTTTGCATTTATGCAGAAGGCAGCCGTTATGATTTGATCAATGACATGATGGTAAGCTGGCAGATGAAGGATGAGCAAACCTTAATGGAACGGATGGAAACCTATGGTATTCTGGATGGGATGGTAAGAGAAGAATTTAATCTTTTATAAAATGTAATCATAAGGCAGGTGAAGAAAATGAGGCCGACGGCAGGTGAATGGTATATTGGAATTGAACTGGGAAACAGATGGACGCAAGTAAGCTGTTATCATCAAAATCTGGCGGAACCGGAGACAATAAGTACCGTAACGGGAACGGAACTGTATCAGATTCCTACAGCAATCTGTAAACGGAAATCTACAGGAAAATGGTGTTTCGGGGAAGAAGCCAGCAGAATGGCAGAATCGGGAGAAGGCGTCTATGTGGAAGATCTGTTGGACAGGGCCTTAAAAAAAGAGAAGGTTTTCCTGGATCGGGAATATCAGGCAAGAGATTTGCTGCTTGTATTTTTAAAAAAGGTTTTAAGGATTGCCCTTCCATCCAAAGGAGTTGAGGTAGTTACCAAATGTGTATTTTCTCTAAGAGAAGTAACCAATGAACTGGTGGCGCTGCTACGGGATCTGTCGATGAAATTAGGAATTCAAAGAGAACAGTTGGTTATCCAGGATCACAGGGAAAGCTTTTATGCGTATGCCGTGTGTCAGGAGCCGGCATTGTGGCAATATGATGTGCTGCTGTTTTCCTGCAACGGAGAAGAAATCTGGCTGAAGCATCTTTTGTGTAATAAAAGAACGAAGCCGAAAATTGCAGAGGTAGAAGAAGTATGTCTAGGAAAATTACCAGAGAATGTAAGGGAGTGGGATATTTCCTTTTCCCGTATGGTTCAGGATGCTATGTCAGGCAGGATTGTATCTGCAATTTATCTAATTGGAGGTGGATTTGAGGGGAATTGGATGAAGGAATCCCTGCAAATCATTTGTCGTGGAAGAAGGGCATTCCAGGGAAAGAATCTTTATACCAAAGGGGCTTGTTACGCTGGAATGCTTGCAACGCACCAGGAACAGGCAGAAACCGTATATTTTTGTGAATATAAAATACAAGAACATATTTTACTAAAAGTAACGAAGGGAGATAAGACGTATTTTTATCCGTTGCTGGAGGCAGGGTGCAACCAGCATCAGATTGGAAAGCAGCTTCGAATTCTTCTGGAAGGCGAACCAGCATTGGAGCTTTGGGTACAAAGACCGGGAAGCCAGGAGGCCAGAATTGAAAGTTTGGAGCTGACAGAGCTTCCCATGGAGGATGCAGGACGCTGCCGTCTGGCTCTTTCCCTCTATACAGGGGAGGAAGGAAAGATTCTGCTGAACATGCGGGACATTGGATGGGGACAGCTTTCCCCAGGAAGCGGCAAAGAATGGGAATATGAAATAGGATAAAGAGAATCAATCAAAAGAGAGGAAGCAGGCCATGAGTAAAGTATGGTTATGTGAACAAAAGATAGCAGAACACCCACTCTTTCTGGAGGAAGCAGGCGCAGATTTGTATTCCTTTGAAGAATTGTGTTATTATCTGTATCAGAATACTGGGACGTTGGAGGAAAGCTTTTTTAATGAAAAATTATGTCAGTGGTTAGAAGAGGAAATTGGACAGTTGGAGCTTTCAGCGTGCTTAAGACGAGGGATTGCGCAGGAAAGAAGCGGCTGCTGGTGTATGGAACAGATTTTACTGGCTGGCGGCTTTTATCATTCAAAGGAACTGGAGGATGCTTTAAAAACTGCAAAACACATGGAAAACAAGGGACCTTTGGATCGGGAGAAGTTGCGGGGGGATCGTTTGTTAAAGGCAGAAAAATACAAAGACGCTGTCATTGAGTACCGAAAAGCCATTGCCCAGGCAAAACAGGAATCCGAGAATGAAAAAATAATTGGAGCTATCTGGCATAATATGGGTACTTCGTATGCCAGGCAGATGCTTTTTGAACAGGCGGCTGAATGTTATGAGACTGCCTACGCCATCGGACAGAGAGAGGAAAGCAAGGCAGCCTATCTTTTGGCCCTTGCCAGTAAGAATGGCCAAAAATTTCATACAGCACCAGACGGATTGGTAAAAATCCGGCGGGAGCTGGAAAGGCTCAAACAGTCAAACCGCAGTAGTTATGAAAAACTATTAGAAACTACTTTACAAAATCTTAGGACAGGATATAGGAAAAGTGAGTAAAAATGGGATTATTCAAAAAAAAGAAAAAACCGAAATATGTCGAAGAAATTTTAGAATTTGGTGAAGAGATCGATCGAAAATCCAGGCGGCGGGAAAATAAGGCGAAGCAGAATCAGAAAGTAAAGCAGAATGCCAATGGGAAAGAGAATGGAACGCCAAATCAGGGACAAAATCAAAAGAAAAGCCTTGCCACAGAATACTGTGAACAAATTATGGCTGCTGCAAGGAATCTGGAGGAGACAAAGCGGGAATATAAAATAGTAACAGACTATCTTACGGATATCCAGACCCTTGAGAATTTACCTGAAGATGAATGGAAAAAGATTCTTGAGACTGCTCAGAATATCCAGAACCTGAATGAGGCCAGGGATGCGTATCTGAATAAATCGAAAACCATTTCAGATGCTCAATTTGCTCAGATGGAACAGTTAGAGGATGAAATGCCAGAAATTATTAAGCGTCTCCAAAGCAATGAAGCCTACCAGACCACCGTGAAACGGGATATGCAGTATCTGGAAGGAGAACGGGAAGAATGGCGTTATTACCAGAATTCTCTGGAACAGGAAGAGGATATCCTACGCAAATTATTTTATGGTCTGGCTGGCACATATGTTCTGGCAGTTGGTGTGATTGTCATATTGGGAATGGTGATGAAATTTGACATTATGATGCCTTTTGTGATAGCTACGTTAATTGCCGGAGCAGTTGGTGGGATCATGGCTTTGCGCCTGCAAAATGACAGGATGGGCCTAAAAAAAGCCCAGGCAAATATCAATCGGGCGATTGTACTATTAAATAAAGTCAAGTTTAAATATGTCAATGTAACCAATGCGGTGGATTATGCCTGTGAAAAGTATCATGTTAAGAATGGATATGAGTTAAGCTATATCTGGGATCAATATTTAGAAGCAGTAAAAGAGCGGGATAAATATCAACGCACCAACGATGAGCTGGAATATTTTAATGACAAATTGATCCGGCAGCTTCAAAAATACCGATTCTATGATGCTAGAATTTGGATTCATCAGGTAAAAGCTCTGCTGGATAAAAAGGAAATGGTGGAAGTGAAGCATGACCTTTTAATGCGGCGTAAGAAGCTCCGCAGTGGAATGGAGAGCCAGGCTACTGATATCAGAGGCGCAAGAAATGAAATTGAAAAGCTAATCAAGAACCGCCCAGGAGGTAATCAGGAAATCAAAGAGATTTTAGACTCTGTAGATCAAATATGTGGCATTGGATAGAACCGTCGTCACGAAAGAGGAAAGACTTCAATGAGGGGAGAAGGGGCAGAATGGAAATTAGATATTCATTGGAACAACATTTGCATGACATGGCAAGTCTTGACAAGAGGATACAGTCACTTGAGAGCATATATATCATTCAGAAGGAAAAGATGGAACATTTTCTATCTACGATAAAGACCACATTTCCAACATACAGCACTCACGATGTATATCATTCCTATCATATTATAATTGCAATTGAACAAATATTAGGCAAAAAGCGAATGGAGAAATTATCGGGCGCAGACGCGTTTCTTCTGCTAATCTGTGCGTACATGCATGATCTGGGTATGCTCTATACGGATGAGGAAGTCAGGTCTTTATGGAAAAGCAAAGAGTTTCAATCCTTTCTTTCCAATTGTGTAGCAGAAGACAGCTCCCTCAAAGAAGCAGCAGAAATGGTTCGGGGAATGGAAAAGAAAGACGCCTCAATTACATGGCCATTGGAAATTAAGAAATCCATTGGCCTGCTTTTGATGGCATTTTTCAGATCCAGACACGGGGAACGTATCGAAAAGGTTACAGACAAACGCTATGGGAGAATTGCTGAATGCATGGAATTTGACCATTCCTTTCTGCCAGAAAGGATTTCCAGGCTGATTTACCGAATCTGTATGTCGCACAACTGGAAGGCAGAGAGAATTCTTTCTGATTTGCCATATGAAGACACGTTTAACGGGGAGAAAATGCACCCAAGATTTGTTGCCTTTTTCTTACGTCTTGGGGATTTATGCGATTTGGATAACGACCGTTTTGACCGGATCAGCATTGCAGCCTTTGGAACCTTGGGGGATGATAATCTGCCCCATTATTTCAAACACAAAAGTGTGAATACCTTAAGCATATCCAAGGATATCATTCATATTGTGGCAGACGTCAGGGAAGATGAGATTGCCTATGAGTGCAAATATGACTGGTTGAAGGATGAGAAGGAAACTGTTCAGGAGAAAAGGATTGGAAATGTATTTCGGGCTACGGTGAAAGAACATATTTTATGGCGTTCCTGGATGGAGGATGAACTAAAATTTGCAAGATTAAATTGCAAAAAAATTTTTCCTAAGGAACTTCCCATGGATTTACCGGATTTTGAATACAATATATTGATCAATGGAAAAGAGAGTGCATCCGCTAAGGAAAATATGAGATTCCATTTTTCCATGGAAAAAGCATTTTCGTTGATTGAAAATATAAGCATTTACCAGGATGAAAAATTTATCTTTATCCGAGAATTGGTGCAGAATGCCATTGATGCTACAAAGCTGCAGTTATGGCGGGATTTGCAGAGCATGGGGGTAGAGCATCCAGAGGCTTTGTCGCCGTTCGAGATTGAACGGAAGTATCCAGATATTTATGACCGATATCCCATTGAAATCATCGTGGATTATGATGCAGAAAGAAAAACTGCCCAGATGACAGTAAGGGACTGCGGTATTGGCATCAGTATGGAGGAATTTAAAAATAACATTCTTGTAACAGGAAACAGTTGGAAAAAACGCGCCGCCTATCAAGAGGAATTACAAGCTATGCCAGAATGGCTCCGGCCAACAGGAGCTTTTGGAATCGGATTGCATACTGTTTTTTACCGGGCAGATCAGCTTGAAATTCATACCAAATCTGAGTCTGAACATCATGCCAATAAAATTGTTTTGTATTCTGGAAAAAAAGATGGATTTGCCTTCTGTCAGACGGATACGGTTCGAAAGAAACGGGGAAGCGAATTTGTTTTTGAATTTGAACTGGATGAAGCACAGGAAGAATCTTTGCTGGATATAGATGAAGAAATGGAAATATTTGGCGATTATAAGGAGCGATTTGTATCCCTGATTGTTCAGGAGGTGAAAAATTGGTGTAAAAAGCCTTTGTTTCCAGTCTATGTCAATGGAGAATGTATTGCATCCTGTCTGACAAAATCAGAACATACCAGACTCTTAAGCGATGGTCACAGAATCAATACTGTTTTAGGCAGATGGATTGAACACAAGGGATATGAATATGCTTTTTCAGAGGATTACAGGGAAATTTCAATCTGGGATCAACCCCATGGACTTCTTTTAAATATGTCTGCTCTTATGGGAAATTTTGAATTCGATCATACTGTTAATGTTAATACCTCATTTATGGGAATTCGGATTAGGAATGGGTTTTATGAGGGAACGAAGGGCGTGCCACTCCTGCATTTAAACGATATGGATATCTTAACCGGAGATGCAGACATGGTAATCGACGCTTCCAGAACCAAAATAAATGAAAAAGAAATCAAAAGGCTGCAGCCAATGGTCTATGCAGCCGCATGTTTTGCAAGGAGCCGCTATCTGGAGCTTCTGGAATATATGATTACCCATGAAAAAAGAACGGAAATGATGACAGACCTTGCAAATCTGTTAGAGGCATATGCGAGAAAAGATTTGGGGAAAGAGCAGATTCTTCCAAGTCTGTATCGATTAGAGCGTAAGTATTTTGCAGCCGAATATAAAAATGGTTTGGAACGGAAAACTCTTGTCTATAAACTTGCGTATATGCTGGTGGATATGCAGCTTTTGAGAGATTTTGATTCACTGAAAGATGGATGTATGCAGAATAGGGATCAGCTTGAATGGGTGGGAAATGTGGAATTCCTGGGATTGTTGGATGTTGTGTTAAAGCATCAGAAATCCTGCGGGCGCAAAGGGTTTGACGAAGAATTTTTCAAACATTATTTCAAACGTCAAATAGACGAGATCATACGTCTCTATATGAAAAAATGGGGATATTTGGTTGCAATCTGTTACCATAAGCGGAATATAAACATAGAATATTTGAGGAAATGTTTAGAGAGGACAATCACCAATCAAATGCCTTTCCTAAAAGCATGGAAAAGAAACTGCGGTTGTGAAAGGCATGTAATAAATATTGTACATTGGTACTGCGGTAAATCGACTGGGGACATCCCAAACGGAGTAGAAAATGACCTAACAAGAACTTTACTCGAACCTACCGTGTCTTCATGCTTTGAAGAATGGAAATATTTTGGCTCTTACGCAGAGGATTTGGCTCTTCCCATTACTGTGTATGGATGGTATCCGAACATTATTTTTATGATGCTGGATGGGGAACAGGAACTTGACAAGAAAACCGTTGATTTGTGGAAACGTACCTTAGACGGCGCCCTGTATGGTAAAGTATCCGGCCTTCCGGGGAAGCTGAACAGTAACCTCGAATTCTTGGATAAACCGGAGGTTGTGTGGAAGAGCCATTCCTTTCAGACTGACTGTGAACTTACGTCATTTCTTCAATATATGATGATTACCCAGATAGATGTTGCTTCTGGGAGTTGGAGCGTAACCTATCATATGGGAGAAAAACAGACAGACCGGGAAGGGAATATTCGGGGATATGAAGTGAACCAAGAAACCAAGGATTACTTTTACCAGGAATATTATTATCAACTGGAAGAATGCGATTATGATGACAGGACGTATGAGAGGATGTGCGGATTTGCCGACTATCCGAGGATTTTGCTTGTGAAGGAAGATTTCGGCTATAATGAGATTCTTGGCAGAGATGAACATTGGCAAAGGTATATCCCATTATGGGAGCGCAACGGAAACATAAAGGCTTTTCTCGAGGAACATTCTGACATGGATTATTATGATTGGACGAATTTGGTGAAAGAAAGCGAACAGTTTGAACGGGTGACCCGCTACATCTGTTGGAAAAAACATCATTCCTACGATATGGACAAGCTGGAAGAAATCAAAGAAGAATATGAAGCATTTCTCATAGACATGTTTGGCGCATGGTATGAAAAAATCAATGGCTCCAGAGCGTTGGGATAAAGGGGCGATGGAAAACGGTTGCATTTCTTGTATAAAATAGCAAAAATAGCAGATACTACCACAAAAAGGAGTTTGGCATGGAAAAGAAATGTAGTATTCGTCTATTGTTGTTGGGAGTAATTGTCAGCGCAGCCCTAAGCCTGAGCGCCGGATTTTTTGCAGGGTCCCAGAAAAGTTGGAAGACTTATGAGGAGCGCATTGTCCTGCTTCAGCAGCAGAACGCAGACCTCCTTGCACAGCAGGAGGCGGCAGAGACAGAAAAAAAATTTGCGGAAAGCCTGAAAGTGGTAGAGCCTTATGAATATATCTTATTGGAAGAGAATGGTTATGTGGTTGTCTATCACGCAGACAGGGAAACATTATTTGCCGCTACCGATATCCTAGTGGAACATCTACCAGAAGATTTGCAGGAGGAAATCAATGTGGGGAAACAAATAGAAAATGAAGAACAGCTCTATAATTTTCTGGAAAATTACACAAGTTAGCACACTTGAAACTTCGGTTTTTGCGTGATATAATATGAAAGAATATTTAGGAAGTGATTTTACAGGATTGATCTATGAAGCAAATATTTGATGTAATTATTGTAGGAGCTGGGGCGTCCGGTCTTACCGCTGGCATACAGGCGGCAAGGCAGGGAGCAAAAGTTCTGATTTTAGAACATATGGAAAAGGCCGGGAAGAAGCTCCTGGCAACAGGAAATGGAAAATGTAATTTTACCAATCAAAAGCAGGGCATTGCATATTACAGAGGCAAGAACCCTGCCTTTGTATTGCCTGCCTTTCAACAGTTTGGGCTGGCAGAGACCTTACAGTTTTTTCGGGAGCTTGGCGTATACGCCAAAGTAAAACGGGACGGCTATTATTATCCCACAAGCGGACAGGCTTCCTCCCTGTTGGAAACGCTTTTGATGGAATGCCGGAGATTGAAGGTAACGATTTTATATGAAATTGGAATCCGTTCCATGGAACAGGAACAGGGGATTTTCCTGTTTCATACCAAGCAGGGGGTATTTCGAAGCAGGGCCTGTATCCTTGCCACAGGAGGAAAAGCTGCCAAAAAGACAGGAAGTGACGGAAGCGGAATCCCATATATTGTAGGATTTGGACATAAATTGACAGATATTGTGCCTGCACTGGTTCAATTGCAGGGAAAACCGTCATTTTTGAAAGAAGTTGCAGGAATTCGTGCAGAAGGCGTTGTAGAACTTTACATAGAAAAGGAAAAGATTGCAGAAGACCTTGGAGAGCTGCAATTGACAGCCTTTGGTGTATCTGGCATTCCTGTATTTCAGGTCAGCCGTTATGCCGCTTATGGGCTTCTTTTGAAAAAAACGGTGTCTGTAAGGCTGAATTTTTTGCCAGATTTATCCAGGCGTCAGGTAAAGGAGCTTTTGGAGGAGCGGTTTTTCATTTATGGAGAGGGAAAAACCGCAAGAGAGGCTTTGCTTGGGCTTTTGCCGGATAAATTAAATGGCGTGCTTCTAAAAGAAAGTAAAATTTTGCCGGAAAAAAGAGCCAAATCCTGCCATAGAAAAGAGCTGCATCGCCTTGCTTCCCAAATCCAAAGCCTTCAGATTGAGATTATTGGAACAAAGGGCTTTGATGGGGCACAGGTAACAGCAGGAGGCGTGGATACGGATGAGGTTTACCCGGAAACTATGGAATCCAGGCTGGTACAAGGTCTCTTTTTTTCTGGGGAAGTGTTGGATATCGACGGCATGTGTGGAGGATATAACCTTCAGTGGGCATGGACCAGCGGATCTGTTGCTGGGAAAGCAGCCGCAGCTTATGCATGTTCCAGGAAAAATAATACAACCAATCCAAATCTTATGAAAGCAGGGCATTTGCATCATAAGATTTCTGATGAGAAGGAAAGATAAGAAAGAGGCAGGAAATGATAAGAATACAGCAGTTAAAACTTCCGGTTTCCCATACCCACGAGCAATTAATGGAAAAAATTGCAAAAACCCTGGGGGTAAGGCCTGAAAAAATCCAAAAATATAAGATTCGCAGGGAATCCATAGACGCCCGAAAAAAAAGTGACATCCATTATGTTTATACCTTGGATGTTGAGGTAAAAAACGAATCTTCCATTTTACACAAGAAGAAACATCCACAGATATCCCTGGCAAAGGATATTCCTTACCAGTTTCCTTTGGACGGCACAGAATCCCTCCATCATCCCCCTGTCATTGTGGGCAGCGGTCCGGCGGGCTTGTTCTGTGCTTATCTGCTGGCCAAGCATGGGTATTGTCCCCTTGTGATAGAACGGGGAAGAAATATAGAAGAGCGCACCCGGGATGTGGAACAGTTTTGGCAGACGAACCAGTTACAGCCAGAGTCCAATGTCCAGTTTGGCGAAGGCGGCGCAGGGGCTTTTTCCGATGGAAAGTTAAATACCTTGGTAAAGGATGTGAAGGGAAGGAACCAAGCTGTTTTGGATATTTTTATCCGTCACGGCGCGCCAGAGGAAATTGGATATCAAAGCAAGCCTCATATTGGAACAGATCTATTGCGAAATGTGGTTGCAAATATGCGCCGGCAAATAGAAGATTGGGGCGGAACCTTTTTGTTTGAGACCTGTATGACAGGGCTTGAGTTTTGGCAGGAACAGTTGACCGGATTACATTGCATACAACAGGGAAAATCTTTGTATCTTCAAACGGAACTGGCGGTTCTTGCCCTTGGACACAGCGCCAGGGACACCTTTGAAATGCTTTCTCACTCTGGCGTTTGGATGGAAGCCAAATCCTTTGCTGTAGGACTTCGGGCAGAACATCCCCAACGTTTCATCAATGAGAGCCAGTATGGAGAAAAGCTGGCAGAAAAACTTCCGCCAGCGCCATACAAGGTTACCACAAGCCTTAAAAACGGCAGGGGCGTGTACTCATTTTGTATGTGTCCAGGGGGGTATGTAGTGAATGCATCCTCAGAGCAGGGCCGGATTGCTGTTAATGGTATGAGCTACAGCAGGCGGGAGGGTCAAAATGCCAACAGTGCGATTATCGTAACAGTAACCCCAGAAGATTTTGAAAGGGAAGGCCCCCTGGGTGGTCTGGAATTTCAACGGAAGTTGGAAGAAAAAGCATATCAACTGGGGAATGGGAAAATTCCACAGCAGTTGTTTGGCGATTTTGAAGCTGGGGTTATGTCATCTTCTTATGGCGGGTTTTCTTCTGCCATCAAGGGTCACCATGGATTTGGGCCCTTACATTCACTGATGCCAAAAGAAATCATGGATTCTTTTTGTCAGGGAATGCATCAGTTTTCCAGATATATTCCTGGTTTTGATCGGGCAGATACGATTTTATCCGGAGTGGAAAGCCGAACCTCCTCTCCGGTGAGGATCAACAGAAATGAACAATTTGAAAGCAATAAGAAAGGGGTATATCCCTGTGGGGAAGGCGCAGGATATGCAGGCGGCATTATGTCAGCCGCTATGGATGGAATGAAAATTGCAGAGGCAATTGCCAAAAAGTATAGAATGCTGAAATAGGCAGGAGAAAAGGAACGTATGAGGAAGTTCATAATTTTACGAAGGAGGGAAGTATTACCGTGTCAGAATATACACCAATGATGCAGCAATATATAGATACCAAAAAGGAGTATAAGGATTGTATTTTATTTTACCGCCTGGGTGATTTTTATGAGATGTTTTTTGAGGACGCTAAGGTTGCTTCCAAAGAGCTGGAAATTACCCTGACGGGAAAAAACTGCGGACAAGACGAAAAGGCTCCCATGTGCGGCGTACCCTATCATTCTGTGGAATCTTATCTGAATAAATTGGTATCCAAAGGCTATAAAGTGGCTATTTGTGAACAGGTGGAAGATCCAAAAATGTCAAGAGGTCTGGTAAGGCGCGAGGTGGTTCGAATTGTTACACCAGGAACGAATCTGGACACTCAGGCATTAGACGAGACCAAAAATAATTATATTATGTGCATTGTATATTTGGAGGATCGCTATGGCGTTTCCATTGCAGACGTTACCACTGGTGATTATTATGTGACTGAGGTAGATCAGGAGGAAAAATTAAAAGATGAAATACATAAGTTTGCCCCTTCTGAAATTATCTGCAATGAAGCATTTTATATGACAGGGATGGATTTTGAGGACTTAAGGCAGCGGCTTGGCATTGCAGTCTATGCGCTGGATTCCTGGTATTTTGATGATGAAACGGCAAAAAAAACACTGCTTGAGCATTTTAAAATATCGGATCTTCATGGACTTGGCATAAAAGATTATGAATGTGGAACAATTGCAGCAGGCGCATTGCTGAAATATTTATATGAGACACAGAAAAACAACCTTGCCAATATGACTTCCCTGCAGCTTTATATCACGGGGAAATATATGATTATTGACAGTTCTACCAGGCGTAATCTGGAGCTGGTAGAAACATTGCGTGAAAAGCAAAAGAGAGGTTCTCTCCTGTGGGTATTGGATAAAACCAAAACTGCTATGGGCGCCAGGATGCTTCGAAGCTTTATCGAGCAGCCATTAATTGATAAAAAGGAGATTGAAAAACGGCTGGATGCAGTGGAAGCATTTAACCAAAATGCCATGTTCCGGGAAGAGATTCGGGAATACCTAAATCCCATCTATGACCTGGAACGGTTAATCAGCCGGGTAACTTATCAGACAGCAAACCCCAGGGATTTGACAGCATTCAAAAGCTCTCTGGAAATGCTTCCCCACATCTATAATCTTCTGGGAGAATTTGAAACGCCCATGTTAAAAGAAATACAATCCGAGCTGGATGTTCTGGAAGACATTTACCATCTCATTGATTCTTCCATCAAAGAGGATCCTCCCATCTCCATCCGGGATGGGGGCATGATCAAAGAAGGCTTCGATGAAGAGATTGACAAGCTGCGCCACGCCAAAACAGAAGGGAAAACCTGGTTGATGGAGCTGGAAACGAAAGAGCGAGAGAAAACAGGCATCAAAAATTTGCGTATCAAGTACAACAAGGTATTTGGCTATTATCTGGAAGTAACCAATTCCTATCAGAATCTTGTTCCCGATTACTATACCAGAAAACAAACCCTTGCCAATGCGGAACGCTATATTACGGCAGAATTAAAAGAATTGGAAGACATTATTTTAGGCGCAGAAGATAAGCTTGTTTCCTTAGAATACGAAACATTCCGGGATATTCGGGATAAGATTGCCGGAGAGGTTTTGCGTATCCAGAAAACGGCGAAGGCCATCGCAAAAACAGATGTATTATCTTCCCTTGCCCTGGTCGCAGAGCGGAATAATTACTGTCGCCCTTCCATCAATGAGAATGGCGTGATCAACATTAAAAATGGCCGCCATCCGGTGGTAGAGCAGATGATCAATAATGATATGTTTATTTCCAATGATACTTATCTGGATAACCATAAAAAACGCATTTCCATTATCACAGGGCCCAATATGGCAGGAAAATCCACATATATGCGTCAGACCGCATTGATTGTGCTGATGGCGCAAATTGGAAGCTATGTCCCAGCAGAACACGCAAAAATCGGAATTGTGGATCGGATTTTTACCCGTGTAGGGGCCTCAGACGATTTGGCAAGCGGCCAGAGCACTTTTATGGTGGAGATGACAGAGGTTGCTAATATTTTAAGAAATGCCACCAGCGACAGTCTGTTGGTTTTAGATGAAATCGGAAGGGGAACCAGTACCTTTGATGGATTGAGCATTGCCTGGGCAGTGGTAGAGCATATCAGTAATCCCAGACTGTTAGGGGCTAAGACACTGTTTGCCACTCATTATCATGAGCTGACCGAATTGGAGGGGAAACTGAATAACGTAAACAATTATTGCATTGCGGTAAAGGAAAAAGGCGATGATGTAGTATTTCTAAGGAAAATTGTACCTGGAGGCGCAGACAAGAGCTATGGCATTCAGGTGGCAAAGCTGGCAGGGGTGCCGGAAAGCGTAATTGAGCGTGCGAAAGTCATTTCTGAAGAGCTAAGCGCCCACGATATTGCAGAATTGACAGGCAGCCTAATGATAGAAAATAATAAACCACGCAAAAAGAAAGAAAAATTGGATGAAGTTGATTTGACACAGATGTCCCTCTTTGATACAGTAAAGGATGATGATATTATTCAAGAATTAAAAGAGATGGATTTGGGGAATTTAACTCCCATTGACGCATTGAATAAATTGTATCAGCTGCAAAGCAAGATTAAAAACCGATGGAAGTTTACATAAAATATTTATGTAAACCAAAAGCAGAAACGATATTTTGCAATAAGGAGCGCCTATGCCAAACATAGAAATTTTAGACCAACAGACCATTGATAAAATTGCAGCAGGGGAAGTAATTGAACGTCCATCTTCTGTGGTAAAGGAGCTAGTGGAAAATGCCATAGATGCCAGAGCAAGCGCCATTACCGTAGAAATTAAAGAGGGCGGAATCTCTTTTATCCGCATTACCGACAATGGATGCGGCATTGAAGCAGATCAGGTCAGCCTTGCTTTCCTGCGTCATTCCACCAGCAAAATCAGAAATGTGGAAGATTTGCTGACGGTCTCTTCTCTTGGATTTCGTGGAGAAGCATTGTCCAGCATTGCAGCAGTCTCCCAAGTAGAACTGATTACCAAAACCTCTTCGGCATTGAGCGGCACACGCTATGTAATAGAAGGAGGAACAGAAAAGTCCTCTGAGGAAATCGGTGCGCCGGAAGGCACTACATTTTTAGTGCGGAACCTTTTTTACAACACCCCTGCCCGAAGGAAATTCTTAAAAACACCTCAGACAGAAGCAGGATATATCGGAGATTTGTTAGAGCGTCTGGCATTGTCCCATCCGGAAATCTCTTTTAAACTGATTGTAAATAATCAGCCCAAGCTCCATACTTCTGGGAATTCCAACCTAAAAGAGGTGATTTACCATATCTATGGCCGTGATATTGCCGCAAACCTGATTGAAGTTCAGGGAGAAAATGAATGGTTTTCTATCCGTGGTTTTATTGGAAAACCATTGATTTCCAGAGGAAACCGGAATTTTGAAAATTATTTTATCAATGGAAGGTATATTAAAAGCAGCTTGATTGCCAAAAGCATTGAGGAGGCATATCAATCCTTTGTGATGCAGCATAAGTACCCTTTTACCGTCTTACACATTTCCATCAATGGAACTTATTTGGATGTAAATGTCCATCCCACAAAAATGGAGCTGCGGTTTCAAAATGGAGAAGAAGTATATCAATTTTTAAGCAATTTGCTTCGGGAATCCATCAACCAGAATGAATTGGTATATCAGGTGAGTTTGGAAAAGGAACGGGAAGAAAAAGCAAGACAAGAGCGTGAAAAAAAGGCACATCTTACCTCCAGCCATAAGGCGCCGGAGCCTTTTGAAGTAAAACGGCTAGAGGCGGTAAAACAGGCGATTCGAAAGGACAGTCCTTATGAGCCCAAATATGAAAAGACCAAGGATTTTGTGCAGAAACCGTCAGAAATTGTAGAAGAGGAGGTTACATTTGCAACCCAAATAAAATTAGCAGATGTGGCAACCACTAAAATAGAAAACAAAGAGACTGAAACAGGAGAGGTACCGGAAATAGAACAGCCTCGCAAGCTCCTAGATGAGGCTTCTAGAAAAGACCACAGAATCATTGGGCAGCTTTTTGACACATACTGGCTGGTAGAGTTTGAAGACCATTTATATATCATTGATCAGCACGCAGCCCATGAAAAAGTCTTGTATGAGCGGATGTTATCTTCCTTGGGGACAAAGGAGTGTACTTCCCAGGTGATTTATCCCCCCATATTGCTTACCTTAAATATGCAGGAAGAATCGCTGTTGAAAAAGTATATGGATTATTTTCAGAAGTTTGGCTATGAAATGGAACATTTTGGCGGAAAAGAATATGCGGTTACCTCTGTTCCCTCCAATCTTTTTGGGGTGAACGGCCAGGAGCTTGTCATTGAAATCCTGGACAGCTTGGCCGATTTTCACGGAAAGGAAACTCCCCAGATGATTACGGAGAAAATAGCATCTATGTCCTGCAAAGGGGCGGTGAAAGGGAACCAAGCTCTTTCCAGAGTGGAAATAGAAGCATTAATCGGAGAGCTTCTGACACTGGAAAACCCATATCATTGTCCCCATGGGCGGCCAACGATTATTTCTATGTCAAAGCATGAATTAGAAAAGAAATTTAAGCGGATTTTATAAGGCAGGTATTGGAATGAAACAACCATTGATTATTTTAACAGGCCCTACAGCAGTGGGAAAAACGGAACTTTCTATCGCATTGGCGCAGATGATAAACGGGGCAGTAATTTCAGCAGATTCCATGCAGGTATACCGGCATATGGATATTGGTTCCGCCAAAATAAAAAAAGAAGAAATGCAAGGAATTCCTCATTATCTAATAGATATCCTGGAGCCGGATGAGGAGTTTCATGTGGTGCGGTTTCAGGAATATGCAAAACATTATATAGAAAATATTTATGCAGAAGGGCAAATTCCTATTGTGGTGGGCGGCACTGGGTTTTATATCCAGGCGCTTTTATATGGCATTGATTTTACAGAGCAGAAGGAAGACAAGGAATACCGCTGCCAGTTGGAAAAGATTGCCAGGGAACAAGGGGCTAAGACACTCCATGACATGTTAGCGCAGGTTGACCAAGATTCCGCAGAAAGCATCCATGCAAACAATGTAAAACGTGTCATACGCGCCCTGGAGTTTTATCACCTGTCAGGACAGAAAATATCCGAGCACAACGAAAGGGAAGGAATGCGGGAATCTCCCTATCGTTTTGCTTATTTTGTGTTAAATGACCACAGGGACCGCCTTTATGAGAGGATCAATCAAAGGGTGGAACACATGCTAGAGGAAGGTTTGGTAGAAGAAGTCCGAAAGCTGAAAGAAATGGGATACGAAAAAGGTATGGTATCCATGCAAGGACTTGGCTATAAAGAAATTTTAGATTACCTGGACGGGTCCTGTACGTTGGAAGAGGCTATTTACCGTATCAAACGAGATACCAGACATTTTGCCAAACGTCAGCTCACTTGGTTTCGACGGGAACGGGAGGTTACCTGGATTTCAAAACCAGATTTTTCCTATGACAATGAAAAAATGTTAGCATTTATAAAAAAAGAACTGGAAAGGAAAAAAATTTATTCATGAAAGAAATATATCAGCAACTTGGCATTGATGAAAGAGTCTTCGCCTATGGGCAGCAATTTGAAGAAAAATTAAAAGAAAGATTCCAGCAAATAGACCAGACGGCGGAATATAATCAGCTAAAAGTAATAAAAGCAATGCAAATGCACAAAGTCAGTGCAGAATGTTTTATGGGAAGCAACGGATATGGGTATAATGATTTGGGAAGAGATACCTTAGAAGAAGTTTATGCAGAATGTTTTCGGGGAGAAGCTGCATTGGTGCGTCCTCAAATCACTTGCGGCACCCACGCTCTGGCCCTGGCATTGCTGTCAAATCTACGACCGGGGGACGAGCTTTTATCTCCGGTAGGCAAACCCTATGATACCTTGGAAGAAGTAATCGGAATCCGTCCTTCAGATGGATCTCTTGCAGAATACGGGATCTCCTATCGTCAAGTGGATCTCCTTGCAGACGGAGGTTTTGATTATGAAAATATCAAAAAGGCAATTCATGAAAAAACAAAATTGGTGACCATTCAACGTTCCAAGGGATATCAAACCAGACCGACATTTTCTGTCGCACAGATCGGTGAATTGATTTCTTTTATAAAAAATATCAAGCCGGATATTATCTGTATGGTGGACAATTGTTATGGAGAATTTGTAGAAAAAAAGGAACCTCTGGAAGTGGGAGCCGATATGATGGTTGGTTCTCTCATTAAAAATCCTGGCGGCGGACTTGCGCCGATTGGAGGCTACATTGTAGGAAAAAAAGAATGTGTAGATCATGCCGCTTACCGCCTCACCTCTCCAGGTCTTGGCAAGGAGGTAGGGGCCTCTCTTGGGGTTATCCAGTCCTTTTATCAAGGATTATTTTTGGCCCCCACAGTGACAGCAGCGGCCTTAAAGAGCGCAATTTTTGCAGCAAATATTTATGAAAGTCTTGGATTTCCTGTGATACCAAACAGTTGGGAAAGTCGTCATGATATTATTCAGGCGGTGACTTTGAAATCGAAAGAAGCATTGATTGCTTTTTGCAAGGGGATTCAGGCGGCAGCCCCAGTGGACAGTCATGTAGTCCCAGAGCCTTGGGCAATGCCAGGATATGATGATGAAGTGATTATGGCAGCCGGAGCCTTTGTACAGGGGTCTTCCATTGAATTAAGTGCAGACGGTCCTTTGCGGGAGCCCTTTGCCGTTTATTTTCAGGGCGGGCTGACCTGGTACCATGGAAAGCTGGGGATTTTGATGTCACTGCAGAAGCTCTATGAAGCTGGATTGGTAAATTTATGATAATATTTATGAATTTTTAACAATAAATTAGTATACACAACCGCTCAGATATGCTAGAATAAAATGTAAAACTTTTTCCTTTGCTTTGAGAGAGTGAAAGGAAGTTATGAATACACATATTACTATGAAAGAAATGCCGGAATCAGAACAGCCTTTAGAAAAATGTTTCCGCTACGGAGCAAAAGCCCTGTCGGATGCAGAGCTATTGGCAGTGATTTTGAAAAACGGCACAAGGGACATGACAGCATTGCAGCTCGCCCAGTTATTTTTGTCCAAGAAGGACAAAAATCTTATGAACCTCACTAGCATGCGATTGGAAGAAATGCAGAAAATTCCCGGTATTGGGCAGGTAAAGGCAGTCCAGCTAAAGTGCATTGCAGAATTGGCAGGACGCATCGCAAAGACCAGCAGGCTGAAAAATGTAAGGTTGAATGAGCCAGCAAGCATTGCCGCTTATTACATGGAAACCCTTCGGCATGAGACAAAAGAAAAACTGTTATTATCCATGTTTGATGCAAAAAGCTGCCTGTTAGGAGATGCTCTCATCTCCATAGGCACTGCAACAAACGCATTGGTATCACCAAGGGAGATTTTCTTGAAAGCATTGGAACATGGGGCGGTTTACATTGTGCTTCTCCATAATCACCCAAGCGGTGATCCAGAGCCAAGTGATTCTGACTTTCGTGTTACCAAGCGCGTGGCAGACAGTGGCGCTCTTCTTGGAATTACCCTTGCAGACCATATTATTATTGGGGATAACAGATATATAAGCTTTAGAGAAAAAGGCCTTTTAGGTTGAGGAAAGGAACGTAAATTATGTCAACAAATGTTTATGGAATTGATTTGGGTACCTGTAATTTAAAAATATTTTGTAAGGCAACTGGAAAAGTAATCAATGAGAAAAATGCCATTGCGACTGTAAATAAGAATCAGTTATATGCATTTGGAAATGATGCATATGCCATGTATGAGAAAGCGCCAGATTCCATTAAAGTATCTTTTCCGGTGGTGAATGGAGTAATTGCTGATTATAACAATATGCAGAATATGATTGGTGAAGTGTTAGAAAAGCATGTAAAAAATCATATCAAAGGCGCAGAATTCATCGTTGCCGTACCCACGGACATTACAGAGGTAGAGAAAAAGGCTTTCTTTGACTTGTTTTACAAGAGCCGGTTCAAAGCAAAGAGCGTACTGCTTTGTGAAAAACCAATTTCGGATGCCGTAGGACTTGATTTGGATGTAGGGTCCCCTACAGGATTTATGATTGTAAATATTGGCGCAGATACCACAGAGATTTCAGTGATTTCTTTGGGTGGGCTGGTATTAAGCGATTTGCTCCATTTTGGAGGAAAACGGATTGATGAATCCATCATCAGCCATATGAAGCGCAATTTTGGGCTGGTAATCGGCCAGAAAACTGCCATGTACTTAAAAGAAACTTTAGGCTGCGCTCTCCCAGAAGAAGAGGAACAGACCACTGTTATCGTAGGTCGTGACGTGGTAAGCGGATTACCCATTGAAATGGAAATTTCTTCCACTGTAATTTATGAAGCCATTAAGGACAACCTGAATTCCATCTGCAATTCCATTAAAATGATTCTGGAAAAGACGCCGCCAGAGCTGGCAAGGGATATTATTCATTCTGGTATCTATATTACCGGTGGTTCTTCCAAAATCAAACGGCTGGATGAATTATTCACCCAAATTACCAATATTAAAGTCAATACCTGTGAGCTGCCCGAAGAAAGTGCAGTGAGAGGATTGAACAAAATTGTTTCTGATGAAAAACTCAGAAAGTTGGCTTTTAGCATGAAAACCAGAATTTATAAATAAAGGTGTAATCATTTATGAAACGTAAATCAACAAAACATTCCATACCAACCAAATATACTCTTTTGATATTGACAGGTTTCTGCATGATTGTCATGTTTGTAAGCTTTACACTGAATTTATCTGGAGGCCCATTGAATACCATTGCTGGATATGTATTTGTACCTATGCAAAAAGGAATTAATACGGTTGGAACCTGGTTTTTGTCCAGAGCAGATGATTTGAAATCCTTACGGGATGTGATGGAAGAAAACCAAGAGCTGCAAGCAGAGGTGGATCGGCTTACCCAGGAATTAAGTATCATTAAGCTGGAACAGTATGAACTGGATAATCTACGGGAATTAATGGAGCTTGACCAAAAGTATCCAAGTTATGAAAAGATAGCGGCAAGGGTGGTCTCAAGTGACAGCGGAAACTGGTTTAATACGTTCCTGATTGATAAGGGTACCAAAGACGGAATTGAAAAAGATATGAATGTGATTGCAGGAAGCGGACTGGTAGGAATTGTAATTGATACTGGACCCAATTATGCAAAGGTCCGTACCATTATTGACGACGCCAGCAATGTCAGCGGCATGTCCTTATCAACGGCAGACCGTTGTATTATCAGTGGAAACTTAGCCACCATGAATGAGCAGCAGGTCATTGAATTTACAGACCTAAAATGTGAGGATGATGCAATCAATATCGGAGAACAAATGGTAACGTCCCATATTAGTGATAAATACCTGGAAGGTATTCTGATTGGGTATGTCAGCACCATTGAACGTGATTCCAATAACCTGACTTATTCTGGTACAATTACGCCAGCAGTGGATTTCCAACATTTGCAGGAGGTGCTGGTGATACTGGATAAGAAGAATATTGGGAAAGAGCAGGAGGAGCAAGAATGAAACTGAGACGCAAGTTGTCTGTATTTTTGATTATAGCCATATGTTTTCTATTGCAGACTACATTGTTCCAGGCTTTGTCTTTTGCTTCCATTTCTCCCAACCTTTTGGTGGTAGTCACATCTTCCTTCGGTTTTATGCGGGGCCGAAAAGAGGGAATGTGGATTGGCTTTTTTAGTGGATTGCTGTTGGATATTTTTTTTGGCAGCGTCATTGGGTTTTATGCCTTGATTTATGCTTATATCGGATATGTGAACGGTTTTTTCCGTAAAATGTTTTTCCCAGATGATATTAAGCTTCCACTGATTTTGATTGCAACGAGTGATTTTTCCTGTAACATTATGGTATATTTGTTTCTATTTTTCTTAAGAGGAAAATTCCGATTCAATTATTACCTGTTGCACATTATGTTGCCAGAACTGGTGTATACCATACTTGTAACCATTCTCCTCTATTTTATAATTTTGAGGATTAATCAGAAACTGGAAGTGATTGAGCGAAGGAGCGCTGGTAAATTTGTTTGAGTTTGTCAAAAATTTTATAAAAAAACTGATAGGTTCCAGATTGTTTGTTCTTAGCGTGGCAATGCTTATTCTCTTTGGAATATTGATGCAGCGTATTTTTTTGTTACAGATTATCAATGGAAAAGAGTATATGGATAATTATACCCTTCGTATCCAAAAAGAACGCGTAACTTCCGGAACAAGAGGCAGCATTTATGACCGCAACGGCAAACTTTTGGCCTACAGTGAACTTTCTTATTCCGTTACCATAGAAGACAATGGCATTTACAGCAGTACATCAGAAAAAAACAGATTGATGAACGAGGAACTGAACACCGTCATTCATATGATTGAGGAAAAAGGAGATTCCATTACAAATACCTTCGGAATTCAAAAAAATGACACAGGAGCCTATGAGTTTAACCTATCTGGAAAAGCGCTGAAACGTTTTCTTGCAGACGTTTATGGTCGTACAAAAGTAGATGAATTAAAATATAATAAAAAATTGGGATATAATGAAGGTTCTGCAACGCCAGAGCAGGTAATCACATATTTGCAGGACAATTTTGATATTTATGTAGAAGGTCAGAAATACGAAGACGTAAAAGAAAAGGACATCGTACGCTATACCCAAGAGGAAGCCTACAAAATTATGATTTTGCGGTATGCAATTTCTCAGAACAGTTATCAAAGATACGTATTAACCACGATTGCACAGAATGTAAGTGATGAAACAGTTGCAGTAATAAAAGAAAATTCTGAAATATTGCAGGGCGTAGATATTATGGAAGACAGTGTTCGCAAATATGTGGACAGCATTTATTTTTCACATATCATTGGTTATACTGGTAAAATTTCCCAAACAGAATACGATGAACTTTCCAAAAAAAATGACCAGTATACTCTGAATGATGTCATTGGAAAATCTGGCATTGAACAAGTGATGGATCAGGAATTACAGGGAACAAAAGGAAGAGAAAAATTCTATGCGGACAGTGTTGGAAGAATCACTGAGATGATTGAGCAGGTGGACGCAGCTTCTGGCAATGACATTTATTTGTCCTTTGACGCAGATTTACAGAAAGCAGTTTACAAAATGCTAGAGCAGGAGCTGGCAGGCATTGTATATGCCAATATTGAAAATATTAAGGAATATGACACCAGCTCTGGTTCTGCCTCAGATATTAAAATACCAATTGATGATGTTTATTTTGCACTGTTAAACAACAATATTATCGATATCAATCATTTAAGCGCTGAGGATGCAAAGCCTGTGGAGCAGCAGGTATATCACGCTTTTTTGGGGAAACAGGATGCGGTTATCCGTGAACTGCAGCAGCAGTTTTCTTCTGCTACCCCCATTCCTTATGGAGAATTGGACAAGGAGCAGCAAATGTATATGAGCTATATTCTTTCTATGCTGCAGAAGAATGAGATTTTCCTTACCGATAAAGTGGATACCGAAGATGAGGTATACAAGGAATGGAAGAATGATACCACAAGCTTGTGCGAATACCTTCGACGGGCAATCTCTATGGACTGGATTGACATCACTAAGTTTGATACAGAATCCAAATATTCCGATTCCACTGAAATATATGACGCTCTTATCGCTTATATTATAGGAGGATTACAAACAGACCGGGAATTTCACAAAAAAATATACAAGTATATGATAAATCAGGAATTAATTTCTGGCACACAGATTTGTCTTATGCTGTTTGAACAGGGGATATTGCAGGAGAATGAAGGAGATTTAACGGCTCTTCAAAACGGCAGTCTCAGTGCATTTAATTTTATACGGGATAAAATCAAGAATTTGGAGATTACTCCAGCCCAGCTCGCTTTAGATCCCTGTACGGCAAGCTGTGTCATGATTAATCCCAAATCGGGAGAACTGCTTGCCTGTGTCACTTATCCAGGATACGATACCAATCGGCTGGCAAATTCCGTAGATTCTGAATATTTTTCCAGTCTTCAGAATGATTTGTCCATCCCTCAGTACAATAATGCCACCCAACAGCAGACAGCCCCTGGTTCTACCTTCAAGCCAGTGACAGCAGCGGCGGCTCTTACCGAAGGTGTGGTTAGCGTCGGTGAACAGATTGCAACCAAAGGAGAATATACCGAAATAAACCCATCCCCGAAATGCTGGATTTATCCGGGAAGCACCCATGGCAATATCAATATTTCAGAAGCAATACGGGATTCCTGTAACTATTTCTTTTATGAGTTGGGTTACCGTATGAGTTCTTCTAATGGCGTTTATAATGAAAATAAGGGAATATCTACCATCCGAACGTATGCTTCTTTGTTTGGATTAGATGAAAAAACAGGCATTGAGATACCTGAAAATGAACCGCATATTGCGGATGAATATCCAATCACTTCATCCATTGGACAGAGTAATCACAACTTTACCACGACGCAACTGGCAAGGTATTTGGCTGCGGTGGCCAGCAGCGGAAATATTTATAAGCTTACGCTTTTGGATAAAGAGACCACATCCGATGGCACTCTGGTCAAGGAATTCAAGCCAGAAATTACAAGAAAGATTACAGAGGTATCCAGCGCTTCCTGGGATGCAATTCAAAACGGTATGCGTATGGTGGCAGAAAATAACAATTCTTTTAAGGACTTCCCCATTGCCGTTGCCGGAAAAACTGGTACTGCACAGCAGATTCCTACCAGGGCAAATCATGCTTTATTTATTGGCTATGCGCCCTTTGATAATCCTGAAATTGCTATTGCTACGCGGATTGCTTATGGGTATACATCTGCCAATGCGGTGGAAGTATCCAGTAATATTTTAAAATATTATTTTAAACTTGCAGATAAAGATACCTTATTAGATGGACAAGCTGAGGAAATTGGAAGTTCTGCCAATGGATTTACAGATTAAAGTTTGGAGGGATAAATTTGGCAAAACCTGTAATGTTAAAAAGCAATAAATATGGAATCAATCTGATCTTAGATCATTCTATGGATTTTGAAGAATTGTTGAAGTGTATTCTGGAACGTTTTAAGGAATCAGAAGGTTTTTTTAAAAATGCAAAAATGGCGATTTCTTTTGAAGGACGGAAATTGACCCAGGAAGAGGAATTTCGAATTGTAGATACCATTACAAGCAATACGTCTGTAAATATTATCTGTATTCTGGACAATGATGCCTTAAGGGAAGAGTTGACCCGACAGAAAATTCAGCGTTTTGAAGAAGAACAGGCTGGCAAAACTGGAGAGTTTTACCGGGGAACACTTCGTTCTGGACAGGTACTAGATTGTGAAAGCAGTATTATTGTCCTTGGAGATGTGAATCCTGGAGCAAAAATTATTTCCAAAGGAAGCATTGTCGTACTGGGAGCGCTAAAGGGAACTGCCTATGCGGGGGCGAATGGCAATGAACAATCCTTTGTTGCGGCCTTGAGCATGGACCCAATTCAAATAAAAATTGGGGAAATCATTGCAAGAAGTGCGGATAAAGCTCCAGCGCCAAAAAGACGCATTCGGAAGGAAAAGATTACGGTAGAACCCCAGGTAGCAATCGTAAAAGACGGAAATATTTATATTGAGCCAATCACAAAGGGTCTTTTGAATAATATATAAAAAGCAGGAGGATGTAGTAGGATGAGTGAAGTAATTGTTATAACATCAGGAAAAGGTGGCGTAGGAAAAACTACAACCACAGCAAATGTAGGAACCGGGCTTGCCCAATTGGATAAAAAGGTTGTGTTAATCGACACAGATATTGGACTCCGCAACCTGGATGTGGTGATGGGGCTTGAGAACCGCATCGTATATAATCTGGTGGATGTCATAGAAGGAAATTGCCGCATGAAGCAGGCTCTTATTAAGGACAAACGATATCCCAATCTTTCCCTTCTTCCTTCTGCACAAACCAGGGACAAGTCGGCTGTATCACCAGAACAAATGGTAAAGCTAATCGAAGAATTGAAGGAAGATTTTGACTATATCCTTTTGGATTGTCCGGCTGGAATTGAACAAGGATTCAAGAATGCTATTGCAGGAGCAGATCGTGCACTGGTGGTAACTACACCAGAGGTTTCTGCCATTCGTGATGCAGACCGTATCATTGGACTTCTTTGTGCAAATGAGGTGAAGCGTACCGAATTGATCGTAAACCGCTTACGCATGGATATGGTAAAACGTGGAGATATGATGAATATTAATGATGTGACAGATATTTTGGCTATTGATTTAATTGGAGCAGTACCAGATGATGAGCAAATTGTTATTTCCACCAATCAGGGAGAGCCTTTAGTAGGTACAGACTGTCTGGCTGGAAAAGCCTTTGCCAATATCTGCCATAGAATATTAGGAGAAGAAGTGCCATTTCTGGATTTGGAAATTAAATCCAGCGTATGGGGGAAACTGAAAGAAATCTTTAAGAAAAATTAGGAGGAAATCATTATGGGTTTAATGGATTTTTTTAAAAAGAAAACCTCCGGAGATATTGCAAAAGACCGTTTAAAATTAGTACTGGTTTCCGACCGGGCAAACTGTTCTCCGGATGTAATGGAAATGATCAAAAACGACATCATCCAGGTGATTTCAAAATACATGGAAATAGATGCAGAGGGCCTGGATATCCAGATTACCCAGACCGAATCGGATGGAAATAATGGGAATGTGCCTGCGCTTTATGCGAATATTCCCATTAAGGATATGAAGCATCCAAATTCCTCCAGGTAGAAGATAATGTAAGGATTGAGATTATGTTGAAACAATATCAGATTAAAAACTATAATTTTCGTTTAATTTTCTATGTAGTGGCGCTTACCATGATTGGAATCAGCGTGATAGGGAGCGCACAGAAGGCTGTGCAAAGCAAACAGATCGTAGGACTTCTTCTGGGACTATTTGTAATGGTGGTTGTTTCCATGATTGATTATTCCTTTATTTTACGTTTCAATTGGCTGATTTATCTCTTTAACCTGGGATTGCTTTCCTTAATTACCTTCCATGTTTTTGGCTCCCAGGGTGGCGGAGCTGTCCGCTGGATTGAGGTAGGGGGCTTTCGTTTTCAGCCTTCAGAATTATCTAAAGTATTATTAATTTTGTTCTTTTCCTGGTTTTTTGGGAAATATTATGAGAAAATTAACACATTGCCGATGATTTTAATTTCTGGTATCTTGATTTTTGTACCTTGGTATATGATTGAGGAACAGCCGGATTTGTCAACGAGTATTGTTGTTGCAGTAATTTTCATTGCACTCTTGTTTTTAAGTGGATTAAGTTATAAAATAATAGCAGGTGTACTGGCAGTGTTAATTCCTGCTGGAACATTATTCATATATTTGATATTGCAGCCAAATCAGAAAATTTTAGATGATTATCAATGGCGTCGTATTATGGCATGGCTGCAGCCTGAAAAATATGCGACAGATGCATATCAGCAACAGAATTCCATTATGGCAATCGGCTCTGGACAATTATGGGGGAAAGGGCTGAATAATGAGACGGCATTTTCTGTAAAAAATGGAAATTATATACCAGAGCCTCAAACAGATTTTATTTTTGCAGTTGCGGGAGAAGAGCTGGGATTTGTTGGAGGCGCAGTGATTTTGATGTTGCTGCTGTTGATTGTATTCGAATGTATTTGGATTGGGAGAAAGGCAAAAGATTTACCTGGACGGCTGATTTGCGGCGGTGTAGCTGTCTGGATAGGATTCCAAACATTCGTGAATATTTGCGTGGTAACTGGATTAATGCCAAACACTGGATTGCCATTACCATTTGTAAGCTATGGGTTGACATCGTTAGTAAGCCTTTTTATCGGAATAGGACTTGTATTAAATGTAGGGCTTCAGCCTCTCAAATATAGAACGGAGGGTTTTTAAAATGAATATTGGTTTGATTGCGCACGATTCGAAAAAAAAATTAATGCAGAATTTTTGCATTGCCTACCGGGGAATTCTATGCAAAAATGAATTATTCGCAACGGGTACCACTGGACGGTTGATTGAAGAGGTAACCAATTTGTCTATTCACAAATATTTAGCAGGGCATTTGGGAGGCGCACAACAGCTTGGCGCCCAGATTGAACATAACCAGATTGACTTAGTTATTTTTTTGCGGGATCCATTGACACCCAAATCACATGAACCAGATGTGAATAATGTGGTTCATTTATGCGATACCCATAATATTCCATTGGCAACAAATCTTGCCACAGCGGAGTTATTGATCAAATCATTGGATAGAGGAGATTTAGAGTGGCGTGAAATGTATAAATAGAAAGAAAGTAGCTCGAATTGCAGGAATATTTTTGTCGTTTACGTTACTTTGTGGGTGTGGGGAACCTGTGAAGATCGAAAACGCCTATGATATTACAGAAAGCACGAGAGCTTATGGATTGACATCAGAAAGCAGCGGCGTATCACATTCTTTTTTTGCAAAAGACCTTTGTATTGCCAGCAATGAAAATGTATTAAGTGAAAATGTAACAGATTCTCTTTCTCAGGCGGCTGGGCTTTTTGATTTGAAAAAAAGTACCATGTTATTTGGAAAGAATGTCCATGAACGGCTGTATCCGGCAAGCACAACCAAAATTCTTACGGCTTATGTGGCATTGAAGCATGGAACTTTGACAGATTCTGCTACAGTTACTGAAGCAGAATTGCAGTTAGAACCAGGCTCATCCACCTGCGGACTTGCCGCGGGAGATACTTTGACCTTAGAGGAGTTATTATATGGTCTGATTTTGTGCAGCGGCAATGATGCGGCAAATGTAATTGCTGATGTAGTGTCTGGAAGTAGCGAAGAGTTTGTAAAATTGATGAATCAGGAAGCAAAATCCATCGGGGCCACCAATTCAAATTTTATGAATCCTCATGGATTACAGGATGAAAAGCATTATACCACTGTGTATGATTTGTATTTAATTTTTCAAGCAGCTATGCAGAATGAGGAATTTGAAAAGATTTTAAGCACCCAAGAACATACCTGCCAATATACTTCTGCTTCTGGAGAAACCTCTGTAAAAGAATGGAAGACCACCAATAAATTTTTGAATGGGGAAAAAGAACCACCAGAAGGAATACAAATTATTGGCGGAAAAACGGGAACTACCAGCAATGCCGGATCTTGTCTGGCTTTGTATAGTAAAAAGGGGGAAGCTCCTTATATTTCTATTGTTTTTAAGGCAGATAACGCAGATAATCTTTACACGGAAATGGCTGAATTGCTAAAAGAAATTCCAAATAGCGGTTGAATTTTTCGTGAATATATACTATAATTACCATATGAAAATTACTGTTGTCATGCAAAATAGAGGATATTCGTGTGAATTTGCAGAAATTTGTTATCTATTTTGTATACATACGGTTGAGACTAGGAGGAGATTGTCATGGTACAAATTATAGCTGGAGAAAAGGGAAAAGGTAAGACAAAACATCTGTTAGATAAGGTAAACGACTCAATCAAATCTGCTACCGGTAATATCGTATATTTGGATAAGAGCCAAAAGCATATGTATGAGTTAAGTAATAAAGTTCGTTTAATTAATGTTTCGGACTATATGATTTCAAATGGTGACGAATTTTTAGGATTTCTTTGTGGAATTATTTCTCAGGATCACGATTTGGAAGAGATGTATTTAGACAGTTTCCTTACAATAGCAATGTTGGAAGATAGCGATATCGAACATGCCATTGCAAAATTAGAATCTATCAGTGATAAATTCCATGTAAATTTTGTTGTGAGCATTTCAAAAAATGAGAAAGATTTACCTGAGTGTACAAAAGGGAAAGTCATTGTATCCTTATAATGACAGAAGAGGGGTTATCGTTTCAGTTCGATAACCCCCATTCTTATTCTTTTCGAAAGACCTTGTTACGCGAAAGCGTGAAAGTATCCTTTGATAGAAAAAATAATATTTTTCTCATTCGGAAAGGCTATGCTTCATTCATCGACCGAATACGTCCAAACACACTACAGAGATATAAACCGCCAATTCCTACAATTCCATAGATAATCCGGGTAAGCCAGCTCATATCACCAAATAGAAATGATACCAGGTCAAAACGAAACAATCCAATCAATCCCCAATTGACAGCGCCTACAATTACAAGGGCTAACAATGTGTAATCCAAACCTTTGGTACTCATATGCATTCCTCCTTTTACATGAATTTAGTATTTCCAATTAAAAAAAATATATATTGGAAGTTTATGGAAGTATTGAGTTTATACTTTTAAAATGGTAAAATATTCTGGTTATTGATGCATCCGGCTCATTTTTTGTATCTGCCCGTTGATGTTTTATCAATCGATAGGCTTCATTATTCTTTTAAATATAGGACTTAGAAATGTATGGCAAAAAAGAAAAATAAAAAAGTTGTAAAATTTCATAGAATGTCCCACCTAAATGTAGGGATTGTTGTGTTCCTTATTATTTTTGTTTATATGGTTTACAATATGTTTCAGTATTTTACGGAAAAGCAGACCGCAATCTATGAGGTCACACAGGGAACCATCACACAGGAGAATACTTTCACAGGCGTCATCCTGCGGGAAGAGAAGGTATTCAATGTTGAGAGCTCTGGCTATATCAATTATTATAACCGAGACGCTGAGAAGGTTAGTGTAAACTCCTACATCTATTCCATAGATGAAACAGGAGATTTTTACCAGGAAATTGCAAAACAGAACGATGGGCAGCTCTTTACCGAAAAGGGATCTTATGATGAATTAGAAAAGACAGCGGCTAATTATGTACTTGGCTATTCAGATGAGAATTTCTATCAGGTATATGCCTTTCAATATGATATGGAAGCAGAATTGATGGAAGCTATCAGCTCTCATGCATTGGCAAGCCTTGGGAATTACTCTGGAAATTCCTCGGGACTTCATGTATATACAGCATCAGAGCCTGGAATTGTCGTATACAATACAGACGGCTTGGAGCATGTCACAACAGAAAATTTTACACAAGATATTTTTGATTCATCTGCACATGCCAAAAGCAACCTGATATCCCGGGAACAGGTATCCACAGGGGAACCAGCTTATAAGCTAGTCACCAGCGAAACTTGGAATTTGATTATTCCTGTTTCTGAAAATCTGGCAAAAGACCTGGGAAAAGAATCCAGGATTCAAATTGAATTTAAAAAAGATGGTACAACTGCATGGGGAGATTCTCGTATTTTAAACCAGAAGGATGCATGGTATTTGATACTAACTTTTCAGAATTCAGTGATTCGGTTTGCCACAGACCGATATCTGGATGTCAAATTATTGCTGTCAGATACCAATGGGCTGAAAATTCCCAACACAGCTTTAACAGAGAAAAAATTCTTTCTGATTCCAAAGGAATTCCTTACAAAAGGTGGGAATAATAATACGAATGGCGTTATGCGCCAATATGAAGATGAGAAAGGTAAAACGATTATGGAGTTTGCTTCTGCCACTGTTGCAGAAGAGACTGAAGATATGTATTATATTACTGGAGAACAGTTAGAGAAGGGCGACAAAATTATAAAACCAGATTCCAATGAACCATATATCTTGGGTGAAACAGCCACACTCCAAGGAGTATATAACATTAATAAAGGTTATGCTATATTCCGAAAAGTGGAAATTCTTTTCCAAAATCAGGAATACTCTATTATTGATGTAGGTACAAATTATGGAATTTCCCTTTATGACCATATTGCACTGGACGCTTCTTCTATAACAGAAAATGAAATTATTCATTAAAGCATTTTTCAAATTCACCCTGGAGGACAAAGCTATGGTAAAAGAAAATTTAATACAGGTACAGAATAATATAAAAGCAGCATGTGAAAAAGTGGGAAGAAACCAGGAAGAAGTAACATTGATTGCTGTCAGCAAAACCAAGCCCATTCCCTTGCTGGAGGAGGCATACAATGCAGGAAGCCGGAATTTTGGGGAAAATAAGGTACAAGAAATTATGGATAAATATCCTGTGCTTCCAACAGATATAAAGTGGCACATGATTGGACATTTGCAAAGGAATAAGGTGAAGTACATTATTGATAAGGTTACCTTAATCCATTCGGTAGATTCTTTGCGGCTGGCAGAAGAAATCAGTAACCAGGCCAGCAAGAAGCAAGTAGAAGTAGATATTCTGGTAGAAATTAATATTGCCCAGGAAGAAAGTAAATTTGGAATCTCCCGTATAGAGGCTTTCCAATTGATTGAAGAGATTGCAAAACTTCCCAATATTCATATCAAAGGACTTATGACAATTGCCCCATTTGTGGAAAATCCAGAAGATAACCGGAAATATTTTCGCCAAATCAAGGAATTATCTGTTGACATAATGCAGAAAAACATTGATAATGTAAGTATGTCTGTGCTTTCCATGGGAATGACCGGTGATTACATGGTAGCTGTAGAAGAAGGCGCTACCATGGTTCGTGTAGGAACAGGCATTTTTGGAGAAAGAAACTATAATTAGTACAAAATTGATATTGTTATAAGGGAGACTATTATGGGAATGCTTGATAAATTTTTAGACGTAATGAGATTGAATTCGGATGATGATGATTTCTACGATGACGATTATTACGATGATGATTACGAGGAGGAAAAGCCAAAGAGAAGAAGCTCTACCAAAGAGAAGAATTCTGAAGCTGAAGAAGAATCCTATGAAGAAAAACGTCCCCGTCCAGTGAAATCACAAAAGGTTACACCTATGCGCCCTTCCAAAAGACAGAATGTATCTGGTATGGAGGTTTGTGTCATTAAGCCAACCACCGTAGATGATGCAAGGGAGATTACAGAGACTTTGCTTTTGGACAGGACAGTCGTGTTGAATGTGGAAGGCTTGGATGTGGATATTGCACAGCGGATTATTGATTTTACCTCAGGCTCTTGCTTTGCAATCAGCGGAAACCTTCAAAAGATTTCTAATTACATATTTATTATTACACCGCCAAGTGTGGATATTTCTGGGGATTTTGCCACAAATATTATGGATTCCTTTGATGTTCCTCCCATTAAGGAATTTTGAGGAAGATAACTATGGAAAAGGATGAAGTATTACTGGCAAAACGTTTTATGGATTTATCCCGACAGGCACAGCAAAAAAATATTGTTTTATTTAGTGATTTTCTAAACTTAAATGAATTAAATATCTTTCGTCAGCAAGGTTCAGAGTTATACTCTGATTTTCAACTTTCTGGCGGCTATGAATTAAGTGAGCGTCAGATGATTGCATTTTTACCTGATGCTCTTTGTTATGACTGGAATTTTCCAATTTCCTGTTTGAAAATCACCCCAGTTAATATTAAGTTTGCAGAAAAATTAAATCATCGGGATGTACTTGGAAGTCTGATGAATCTTGGAATTGAACGTTCCATGTTGGGAGATATTCTGGTGGATGAAACATTAATTTATGTATTCTGTCACACAAAAATTTCAGAATACCTGATGGAAGCTCTCACACGGATTCGTCACACTACTGTTTTAGTAGCGCTAGCGGCAGCAGAAGAGGTAAAGATAGAACCTCAAAAAGAATCTGGAGAAGGCATTATAAGCTCCAATCGACTGGACAGTGTGATTGCCTGCATCTGTAAAGTTTCCCGTTCTCAAGCAAGTCAGTGGATTCGCAGCGGACGTGTATTCATCAATAATAAAGAAATACTCCAAACTACTTATGAATGTAAACCCCTGGAATTGATTTCTGTGCGCTCCTTTGGGCGGTTCCGTTTTCTGGGAGATAACGGCGAAACACGAAAGGGGCGACTGAAAATACAGTTCGAAAAGTATCTGTAATTTCAAAGAATATATTAGATTTGCAAAAGCGTATTTGACTCTCGCGGCATTCGCCAAATACCCGGCAGGGCGCGGCTGCTTGGCTCATTGCTCGCGGGAATAAATAATAGAAAGGATTGATATGGCTTACATATCAGGGATTATTATGGGAAAGACAATTACAGTATCTTATCATGGAACACCATGTTACAACATTGAGCTGCAGAAAGATTTTCGTTTGCTTCCAGAAAAGTTAAAAGAACTTGGATATGGCAAGAACCGGGCTTGTATTGTCACAGAAACGGTTGTAGAAAAATTTTATCTGGAAGAAGTGAAATCATTACTTTCCTCTATGTTTGCTTTGTGTACCTCCTTTGTGTTTGAGGAAGGGGAGAGTAATAAGAACACGGATACAGTTGGAAAGCTATATAACCATCTAATTCAAAATTCCTTTGATCGGAAAGATGTATTAATTGCGTTAGGTGGGGGAGTCACTGGGGATTTGACTGGATTTGCAGCGGCTACTTACCTGCGGGGCATTGATTTTGTACAGGTTCCTACCTCCTTGTTGGCGCAAACAGATAGTAGCATTGGCGGAAAAACAGGGGTGGATTTTTTACAGTACAAAAATATGGTGGGGGCTTTTTATATGCCAAAACTTGTCTATATGAATATTTCCACCTTAAGGACATTGCCCAAGCGTCAATTTTCTTCAGGGACGGCTGAATTAATTAAGCATGGCTTTATCAAAGACAAATCGTATACAAATCTCATCCAAAGCCATAGGGAAGCCATGATATCTCAGAATTATGAAACAATGGAAGAAATCATTTACCGAAGCTGCCTCATCAAACGGGATGTGGTAGAGCGAGACCCCAAAGAGCAGGGGGAGCGCGCTTTATTAAATTTTGGTCATACCATTGGCCATGCGATTGAAAAATTATCTGATTTTACCCTTTATCATGGGGAATGTGTATCTCTTGGTATGGTAAGCGCAGGATATATTTCCCTTCAAAAAGGAAATATCACTCAGGAACAGTTAGAAGAACTCAAACATATTTTATCAGGGTTCGGCCTGCCAATTACTTTGGAGAATTTTCCTCATTCTCCAGAAGATATCCTTGCAACAACCAAGTTGGATAAAAAAATGGAATCAGGAAAAATTAAGTTTGTTTTATTAAAAACCCTTGGAGATGCATATATTACAAAAGAATTAGAAGATTCTGATCTTTTAGAAGGAATTCGTTATATTATGGGAGCAATCGTATGAATACAAAAAAAAGAAATAGCTGTATCCTTTATGCTGTGGGTGTATTACTTCTTTTGCTAGTGGATCAGTTTACAAAGTATCTGGCCTCCACTTATTTAAAAAATGGAAGTGATGTGATTCTCATCAAGGATATTTTTCAATTGCACTATCTGGAGAACCGGGGAGCAGCCTTTGGAATGCTGCAAGGACAGAAGCTGTGGTTTGTAATCAGTACAGTGATTATGCTGACACTTATGGTTCTAGTATATTTTCGTACGCCTGTGGAGAAAAAGTACGGTTGGATACGTTTTATCCTGGCACTTTTAACCGCAGGGGCAATTGGCAACTTAATCGATCGTTTGCGCCTGAATTATGTGGTGGACTTTTTTTATTTTGAATTAATCAATTTTCCTGTTTTTAATGTAGCAGACATTTATGTAACGGTCGGCATGGCTCTGTTAATTATTCTTGTTTTCTTTTATTATAAAGATGAAGAATTGGAAATCCTCTGGCCATGGAAAAAGAAGGAGCAGGAGAAATGAGAGAGCAAGAGGATGTACGGGAATTTCAGGTAGTGGGACAAGCAGGAGAGCGGTTGGATAAATTTCTTTCAGAAGCATGTGCAGACTGTTCCCGGTCTTTTCTTCAAAAGCTTGTGAAAGAAGGACGGGTATTGGTAAATCAACAGGCACAAAAAGCAAATTACAAAGTAAATGAAAAAGATTTGATCCAGGTATACATCCCTCCAGCACAGGAAATCGAAATTCTTCCAGAAAATATACCATTGGATATTCTTTATGAAGATTCCGAGCTTTTGATTGTAAATAAACCAAAAGGGATGGTGGTGCATCCTTCCGCTGGACATTATTCTGGTACGTTGGTAAATGCAGTGATGTATCACTGTAAGGATAGTCTCTCTGGCATCAATGGGATCATCCGTCCAGGCATCGTTCACCGGATTGACATGGATACTACAGGAACGCTAATTGTTTGTAAAAATGATAACGCCCATATCAAAATCGCGCAACAGATTAAAGTTCATTCGGTTACCAGGCGATACCTTGGCATTGTCAAGGGAATTGTTCAACAAGACAACGGCACAATTGAAGGAACCATTGGCAGACATCCCGCTGACCGGAAAAAGATGGCAATCAATGTGCCAAACGGGAAACCTGCAGTGACCCATTATAAAACTCTACAGCGTTTTTCCAAACACAGTTATATGGAATTTGAACTGGAAACAGGGCGGACACATCAAATTCGTGTCCATATGGCAAGCATTCGCCATCCTTTGCTTGGAGATGAAGTGTATGGAACTGGAAAAAGTCCATGGAAGCTTCAAGGACAGACGCTTCATGCAGCAACCATCGGTTTTCTCCATCCGGTTACAGAAGAATATTTGGAAGTGACAGCGCCTTTACCAGAATATTTTGAAGAGCTTCTGAAGAAAAACCTGTAACATGATTTCAGTAACTGATTTCTACTTCATTGTAGTAAATTGTTAGAAATTTTATATACATTTCAGAAAAATTATGCTATAATATCAATATAATTTGTAATCAAGACAGAATTTTTGAGACACCAGCTTTTGATAACCGTGTAGATCGGACAGAAGGGTGTTTTAAAGCGGGAAGGTGGTATTTGTATGGAACAATTTGTAATCACAATAGGACGGGAATATGGCAGCGGCGGTTTAGATATTGGCAGAATGCTTTCAGAAAAATTAAATGTGAAATGCTATGATAAGGAACTGCTTTCCATGGCTGCCAAAGAAAGTGGGTTGTGCCAAGAAATTTTTGAAAATCACGATGAGAAACCTACCAGCAGTTTTCTTTATTCACTGGTTATGGATACTTATTCCGTCAGCGGTTATACCTCAGCCCCTTTTCTGGATATGCCATTAAACCATAAAGTATTTCTGGCACAATTTGAGACCATTAAAAATCTTGCGAAAAAGGAATCCTGCATTATCGTTGGCCGTTGTGCCGATTATGCACTTTCAGAACATCCCAACTGTATCAACGTATTTATCCATGCTGATATGGAGTTTCGTATCAATCATATTATGGAAACATATGATCTATCCAAAGACAAAGCAGTAGATATGATCCATAAAACAGATAAAAAGCGTGCAAGTTATTACAATTATTACTCCAGTAAAAAGTGGGGAGATTCCAGAAGCTATCATTTGACTCTGGACAGCAGCCAACTTGGACTACAAGGATGCGGTGAGATGATCCTGAATTATATGGATATCTTGAAAAAAAATCAAATATCCCACAGATAAACTAGGGTATATTTGACCCTGGCGGCATTCACCAAATATCCGCCAAGGTGCGGCTACTTGGTGAATTGCTCGTGGGAATAAACGGAAATCATTTAATTATCCTCATGAAAAATGCTTCCGGAAAATTTACCTGCCAGTTTTCTTCGCTCATCATCAATGGCAGCATAGTGCTGGCGGGTAGTTTCCACACTTTTATGCCCCAATGCATCGGCAACCAGATAGATATCGCCGGTTTCTTTGTAAAGGTTGGTTCCATAAGTGCTCCGTAACTTGTGAGGTGTAATTTTTTTACTGATATTTGCTGCGCCTGTATATTTCTTAACCAGTTTTTCTACGGAGCGTGTCGTAAGCCGACTGTATTTTAAGGAGAGGAAGAGTGCATTCTCATGTTCTGGAAGGGCTTTTTCTGCCAGCAGAGGGCGTTCCATTTCCAAATAATCCAGCAATGCATTGCATACCTCTTCCCCAAAATAAACCATAGATTCATTTCCACCTTTTCGAACAATCCGCATGCCTTGGTTCTTGAAGCTCACATCATTCACATCTAATCCCACACATTCTGACACACGGATTCCCGTTCCTAATAATAAAGTCAAAATGGCAATGTCCCTGTATTTCGTTTTCTGATAAGAAGCAAGCTGCTTTGCCGTAAGAGAGCTTCCATTTTCTACAGTAGCAATCAATTCTGCAACTTCATCTTTATCCAGACGGATAATATTTTCCTTATGCTTTTTCGGTGTTTCTATCATGGAAGGAGCGTTAGTCTTGATAAATTCCTTTTTAAAATAATAATTGTACATGGTACGGATGGCTGATAATTTTCGGGATTTCCCTTTTTCTCCATTGGTGACCGCTTGCCCATCTTTTTTTTCATAATAAGACAAATAAGCCAGGTATTCTTCAATGTCTACCGGCGTCAATTCATCCAAAACAGAAATGGGAATATCATGCATAGGCATTTTTCCATATCTTGGATTATTGGCCTGGATAAATTCAAAAAACAGGCGAATGTCATATCCATAAGATAATCTGGTTCGGGATGCTGTATTTCTTGTATCCAAATATCGAAAAAATTCTGCACAGAACTTTGGAAGCTCTTTTAGTAATTCTTGCAGTTTCCGTTTATTTTCTAAATTGATTTTTTCTACGTAATCCATTGTTTCCTCCTTATCAGTTCGTAAAATCAACATTTCGCGAACTGATAGATTGTTTTCCCCGAGAGCCTTATCCACTCTTTCTATGTGAGTTTCGTTTTAACAAATTTCGTTAGAATCTAAAATAACGGTAAAGGGTCCGTCATTCAATAAGGATATTTTCATATTTGCGCCAAAAGAACCTGTTTCCACAATGGGAATCTGTTTTTTGCATTCTGAAATAATATATTCATATAATTCCTCTGCAAGGGTTGGATTGCCAGCTTTTGTAAAGGAAGGTCTGTTTCCTTTTTTGCAATCGGCATACAAGGTAAATTGTGAAATTAAAAGCAATTCCCCAGAAACATCCTTAAGGGCCAGATTTGTTTTTCCATTTTCATCCTCAAAAATGCGCATATTGATTAATTTATAGATCATTTTATCAGCAATTTCATTGGTATCCTCCTGGCTGATACCAATGAAAACAAGAAATCCTTTTTTGATTTTTCCAATGATAGTTTGTTCGACCTCAACCTCTGCGTGGGTGACGCGCTGAATGACAAATCTCATAAGTATGCTCCTCTTCTATTCTTGGTTGTTCCTTTATGACAGTAAAAATTCACTTAGTACATAATTACTTACGGCGATTCCTGCTTCTGTTAGCAGAATCATTTCTTTCTCTTGGGTCAATAAGCCCTGCCTCTGAAGCTTTTGCAATTGTTCTCCATAAATCTCTTCCATTGATACCCCGAATTCATTTTGAAATTTTTTTTTGGAAATTCCTTCCATCATGCGCAGACCCAGGAACATAAATTCTTCCATTTGCTGCTGCTGATCTAATACCGAAATGAACGAATCTGACATTTGTGAAGTTTCCCTGCATACACAATCAGTTTTTTTCAATGATAGGTTTGAACTTTTCTTTAATATTTGATTGAAATCTATATAATTTCCCTTTAGATATTCTTTCATATTAGAAGGATTGGAAAACCGGATTCCATTCCAAAAAGAAGAACTGCCCAACCCCATCCCCAAATAAGGAGTCCTCTGCCAGTACCCTATATTGTGACGGCATTCCTTTCCAGACCTGGCATAATTGGAAATTTCATAACGGTGATATCCTTTTTCCTCTAGCATATATTTGGTTTGTAGATACATTTCCCGTTCGGTTTCTTCTTCTGGTAAATCCTTCGGCTGCTCTCCTTGTTCCCTGCGCAATTCATCCTTTTCATATTTCTCATAAAATGGAGTTCCTTCTTCTATCATCAGTCCATAGGCTGAAATATGTTCTGGATATAAAGTTAATACTTGATTTAATGTGTATTCCCAGTCCTTTATTTTCTGATTTGGAAGTCCAAAAATTAAATCTAAATTTATATTTTCAAATCCTACTTTTCTGGACAATTCATAATTTTCCAAAAACTCTTCGAAGCTATGAATCCGTCCCAGTATCCCCAATTCTCTGTTACATGCGGACTGTAATCCTATGCTGAGTCGATTAATACCGGAATCTTTGTAACAAAGAAGTTTTTCTTTGTCCAAGGTGCCTGGATTGCATTCTATCGTAATTTCTGCATCCGAATCCAATACAAAATTGTTTTTCAGGGTATCCATAAGCTCTTCCATTTGCTCTCCTGTCAGCAACGAAGGGGTTCCTCCTCCGAAAAAAATTGTGGAAATTTGATACTCCCTGAAATATGGTTGTCTTTCCCTGATTTCTTCCATTAATACATGTATGTAATGCCTACGAAGTGTTTCATCCGCAGGCATTGACAAAAAATCGCAATAGTTACATTTCTTTACACAAAAAGGAATGTGGATGTAGAGTTCCAACTTCTTTTTGTTGTCCATTTTCTGAAGATCAGTTGTATGTTCCATAAACCAATGTTTGTCCTTTTAGAGTTAATTATCGTCCAGTTTCAGCACGCTCATAAATGCTTTTTGTGGAATTTCTACATTTCCAATCTGGCGCATCCGCTTCTTTCCTTCCTTCTGCTTCTCCAGCAGCTTTCGTTTTCTGCTGATATCGCCACCATAGCATTTGGCAAGTACGTCCTTGCGCATTGCTTTTACGGTTTCCCTTGCAATGATTTTACTTCCAATTGCTGCCTGAATTGGAATTTCAAACAGATGCCGTGGAATTTCATTTTTCAGCTTTTCACACATTTTTCTGCCCCGTTCATAAGCGGTTCCACTGTGGACAATAAAGGATAATGCGTCCACCTCTTCTTTGTTGATCAGAATATCTAATTTTACCAATTCGGAACGGGCATATCCTTTTAGTTCATAGTCAAAGGAAGCATACCCTCTGGAACGGGATTTCAATGCATCAAAAAAGTCATAAATAATTTCATTTAAAGGAAGTTCGTATTTTAATAATGCTCTGGTCTCTTCCATATATTCCATACTGATGTAAATGCCCCTGCGTTCCTGACACAAATCCATAATTGCCCCAATATATTCACTGGTTACCATAATTTCCGCGCTTACCATTGGTTCTTCCATGTATTCAATTTCAGCAGGGTCTGGCAAATTGGAAGGATTGGTCAGTTCAAGGGTTTCACCATTGGTTTTATGCACTTTATAGATAACCCCTGGCGCTGTAGTTACCAGATCCAGATTGTATTCCCGCTCCAAACGCTCCTGGATGATTTCAAGGTGCAAAAGCCCCAGAAATCCGCATCGGAACCCAAATCCTAACGCAATGGAAGTTTCCGGTTCAAACTGCAATGCAGCATCATTTAGCTGCAGCTTCTCCAATGCGTCTCGCAAATCTGGATACTTTGCTCCATCCGCAGGGTACATACCGCAAAATACCATTGAGTTTACTTTCTTATACCCTGGCAAAGGTTCCTGGCAAGGTCGGTTTTGATCAGTTATGGTATCTCCCACCTGGGTGTCTCTTACATTTTTCAGGCTGGCGGTAATATATCCTACCATTCCTGCACTTAATTCTTCACAGGGAATAAACTGGCCTGCGCCGAAATATCCCACTTCCACCACATCCGCGGTTGCTCCTGTTGCCATCATTCGAACGGTAGTTCCCGTCTTCACCCGGCCTTCCTTTACCCGGCAGAAAACAATCACACCCTTATAAGAATCATACAAGGAGTCAAAAATCAATGCCTGTAAGGGATTGTCCGCACTTCCGGTAGGCGCTGGGATTTTCTCTACAATCTGTTCCAATACATCTTCTATATTCTTTCCCGTTTTTGCTGAAATCTGAGGCGCTTCCTGTGCTTCCAGACCAATCACATCCTCAATTTCTTCTATGACACGCTCTGGATCTGCACTTGGCAAATCTATTTTATTGATGACCGGAAGTACATCCAGGTCGTGATCCAGTGCAAGATAAACATTTGCCAATGTCTGAGCCTCTATGCCTTGGGCGGCATCTACTACTAGAATGGCCCCGTCACAAGCGGCAAGGCTTCTGGACACTTCATAATTAAAATCTACATGGCCTGGCGTATCAATCAAATTAAAAATATATTCTTCTCCATTTTTTGCTTTATATACAATACGGACAGTCTGTGCTTTGATGGTAATTCCCCGTTCACGCTCCAAATCCATATTGTCAAGAACCTGTGCCTGCATTTCCCGGCTGGTCAAAAGTCCTGTTTTCTCAATAATCCGGTCTGCCAATGTTGATTTCCCATGGTCTATGTGTGCAATAATGCAAAAATTCCTGATTTTACTCTGGTCGATTGCTGCCATAATCGTCAAAAATCCTCCTGTGCTCCAAATAATTCCTGTTTCCCTTAACAGTATATACTTTTCGATACCCTTGCGCAATCTTTTTTTTCTTCTATAGGAAAGACCTTGTCACGGGAAAGCGTGAAAATATCTTTCGATAGATAATTATTTTGGGAGGGACAGTACACTAGGCTAGAATAACTTTTTCTTTTTAAAAAACCAGATGCATACCAGAATGACCAGTACACTGAGTACTACTACAAAAAGATACCCGTATGGCCAATCCAATTCGGGCATCCAGGCAAAATTCATGCCATACCATCCAGCAATCAGAGAAAGGGGCATAAAAATGGTGGTTACTGTGGTAAATACCTTCATAATTCTATTTTGTTCATAAGACAAGGCTGCGTCTAATGCCTCCCGAATATGAACCAACTCCTCATATAAAAACTGAATCTCTTCAGTAAGGCGTCGCATTTTATTTTCATAGACACGAAAATAGCAGGCAGATTCCTCCGTTAGAATCTGCCCTTGGTCTTCTTTCTTTTTTTGTTCTAGTCCATTGATTCCTTCTATAATATTTAAAAATTGCCCATAATCATTTTTCCATATGGTCAGGGTTCGTTTGCATTCGAAAATGTTCCGGTTTCGATTCCGGTTGATTTTTCCACTTACGATTTCCTGTTCCATGTCAATCAGGTAGCGTTCCATCTTCTCTGCTTTCTGCTGCCCACGTTTCCAGAAATTTTCGAATAATCGTTCCATCTTCTCTTCGGTACTAGTATGTTCCATGTAGTTTTCTTTTTGTTCCAAAACTGCTTCCTGCTGAAACATTCTGTTTTCATCCTTTAGAACAATCAGGATAAATTCTTGTTTTCCCAGTAAAAACGCTGCCCTGCTGATTTTATTTTCTCCATTTTGCTCTTCGTGGAAGCTAAAAGCTCCATACAGGCAATCCTCCGCCATCCTCACTCCAGACCAGTAAACTGGCTCTAATTTGTACATTGATTGAAGCAACAGTTCTTCCTGGCTGTTTCGTTCCTTGTTCAACAGTTGTTCCCAGCCTGTGACCTGTATATATTCCATTTTGCCTTCCTTCATTGGCATTCACCTCAATCCTATGCTATTGTGTCAATACTTTATGTAAAATGTCTGCCAGAGGCTCCATGGCATTCATAGCTTCCTCCAGGGTGTTTGTCTGTGCCCCTACTTCAACCAGCAGACTTTTGGGACAATAATGGAGATTATAGCGGTAGCCTTTCAGATAATTGGAACGTGTAAAGCCTGGATAATATTCTTCAGCCGCCAGCTTCATCTGAAAAGAGAATGCCAGGTTATCTGCAAGGTAGGGATTGGCAAGATAGGGAATTTCCCCATTTGCCGTAGTTCTGCTCAATCCATTAAAAAACATAATTTGCGCTGTCTGCTTTCCATTCACTTCCGAAACCAAATGGGTGGTTTCTGCGACTCCGTCTCTGTGCAAGTCTATCACAACTTCAATGCTTGGGTTTTCTGCTAGTATCTGCTCTAACGCTGGACCAGAGTAAGAATAGGCATTATCCCTGTCCTCTACATCATACTCTCCTGTATGATGCATCACATGTAACCCATAGTTCTCTTCAAGAAGAGTAGTCAGATACTCCCCTACCTGAACGACGCTGGTACTAGCATCCCCAGGGACAGAATCGGCGTATCCCTCCTGGGAATGGGTATGGTAAATCAATATCTGGACATCCTCATTCCCATCTTTTAGTTTCATACTTTTTCCAAGGAGGGCCTCTGCATTCAACTGGCTGCTATCTATGGTAGTAGTCCGGTCAACCTGGTAAAAATTCTGTAAGAGGTAGTCAAAATCATTCAGCTTTTCTCTGGAAATGTCAACAGCTTTTCCACTTGCCTGTGCGCTTTTAAGTTCTTCTTTTTCCTTTTTCTTACTTTTCTTCTTTTTTTTCTGTTTCTCTTCTGCTGTGACATCCTTTTCCAGATCTGCTTCCTGCTTTTTTGTATTTTCTGTCAAAAGCCCAGTTGCCAAATCACTTTCAATCTGTGTATCATATTCTGTCAAAGTTTCGCTGAATCCGCATATTGGATAAAATGCTTCTAATTTTCCCAATATGTAGCTTACAGGAGAAAGCAAATGCTCTTTTTCCTCTGTCACCATAATCAACATACAGTTTTTCCATGCCTTTACCGATGTCTCTTCCATAAAATAAGTTCCAATCTGCTTCATGGCTGGAGCATTCCCTGTTTCTGACATATTTTGATAACATACCAATACAAATAGCAGGCTTACAATACACAAAAAAAGATGTATTTGTTTTCCAGATCTTTTTCTTTGGGTAATCGCTTTCGCATTTACAGAAAAGCGGCTGCGCCTCATTCTTTTTTTTCTCATTCCCATTTTCCTATCAAACTGTTTCATTATTGCGCTTTCACAATAATTAAATATATGCCTGTACGAAAACATTTATGCAAAGGCAATATTCAATCCTTCAGAAAGGGTATAGCTTAGGCGTTTGACCGATTCGTCAATATCTTTTGGTGTAACGAACATGGTATTTAGCTGGGGAGATAAAAGTTCCCGGATTAGCTCATATTTTTCCATGTCATTCAATGCATTCAAGCCAGTACTTAAGGCTTGCAGATGACAATTCTCCTCCATAGCCTGTATTAAGGTATGCATGGTGTCATTTACAATGGTTGCTGCATCTACAACGGTAGGAACGCCAATTGCAATGACAGGAATCCCTATGGTCTGTTTGGACAATCCATGACGATGGTTTCCTACCCCAGAACCTGGATTGATTCCCGTATCTGTAATCTGTATCGTACGGCTCAGCCTTCGGGTACTTCTGGCCGCCAGAGCATCTATGGCAATCATCACATCGGGCTTCGTCTCATCCACCACTCCGCGTATGATTTCCTGGCTTTCCATTCCGGTTTGTGCCATGACGCCTGGGACAATTCCACTGACTTCATTCACCTCTTCTTCCCCAAAGGCATATTTTCCAAATTCTTTTAACACATGGCGAGTCATCAGCATATTATCTACGACTCTTGGTCCCAATGCATCTGGTGTTACTTCTCGGTTTCCAAGACCTGCCACAAGCACCGATAAGGTATTCTCTTTTTTCGGCAAAAGCTTTTTTATAATTTTTGCCAGCTCCAATGAAATTTCCCGATGATAATCTTCATCTTGGCAGTCCATATTGACTGCCTCCAGTGTAATATAAGTTCCTTTGGGTTTTCCCATGGCTTTTGCGCCATTTTCGGTCTCAATGACCATTGTGGTAATTTTAATCTCTGATTTTTCCCGGTATTCCTCTTCTACCCGCACCCCTTTGATTTCTACATTGTCCTCTTCGAATTTCTCGCGTGTTTCCAAAGCCAAATCGGTACGCACCTGAAACTGATTCATAATGATCCCTCCAAGACGATATCTCCATTGCAGCCTTATGGATTGCAGGCTGAACTGTTACTATTTTTTACAAAAAAAGCGGGAATATGTATTGACATGCAGGAAATTTAGTACTAGAATATATAAGAATGTTTACATTAGAACGTCCGTGTCCGGATTTAATGAAACAACTGTATTTTACAGTGCAATCCTTTTCCGCGAACAGTCAATTGGATTGTCGAAATAAACAAAATGGAGGTGTACGGATTGGCTAACATCAAATCAGCGAAGAAGAGAATTTTAGTAACTGAGATCAGAACAGCTCGCAATAAGTCTATTAGATCTGCAGTTAAGACTGCGATTAAGAAAGTGGACGCCGCTGTTGCAGCAAATGATAAAGTTGCAGCACAGGAAGCATTGCCGAAGGCTGTCTCTACCATCAGCAAAGCTGCTTCTAAAGGTGTATATCACAAAAACACAGCAGCCAGAAAGGTTTCCCGCTTAACAAAAGCTGTAAACACACTTGCTTAATTATTTTTATAAAACAGCCATTTTTGCAAATATAAAAATGACTGCATTTCAATTATCGATGATAAAAAGAAGCCGATACCGTCAGTCGGCTTCTTTTTTTATTCTATAGGAAAGACCGTGTCACGCTAACGCGTGAAAGCATCTTCCCTATAGAATAAAAAAGCTCTTATCGCACTGCGGCGGGTATGAAATCTGTCGCAAAGCGACCCGCCGCAGGCGGAGAATCCTGCTTTGCAGGATTCTTTCTTGTCTTATAGGAAAGACCGTGTTCTATGCTTGTGATTTACTTACAATGAGCAATTCTACTGCCATCTGGTCATTCATATTTCCTGTCTTCACGTCCTCTTCCGCTTGCACGCAATCGGAAACTGCGCCTTTGAGCTGCTCTAACGTAAACCTGCCGGCCTGGGCAAGATTCTTGCGCACTGTAAACTCAGGAATTCCAGCTTTGGAAGCAATAAATTTCTGGTCATATCCCTGTTTTCGAAGCTCTTTTACCTGGAGCAGAATTTGAAACTGTCTTGCAATAAGAAAAAGAATGCGCATAGGAGGTTCCTTTAGCGCTACTAAATCATAATAAAGTTCTAATGCTTGTTTTTGCCTTCCTTCTGCAATATGATTTATCATTTCAAAAATTCTTCCTGTAGTCTGGCCAGTACAAACTGCTTCCACATCCTCTGCTGTAATAATTGTTTTTCCCAGGGTATAGCAAAATAACTTTTCCAGTTCCCGGTCAATATTTTCCATATCATTTCCGGCCTTTTCCAGAAAAAGATGCATGACTTGCTCTGTAATTTTTTTGTTTTCCCGTTTTAAACGGGCCAGAATCCATTGGGTCAGCAAAGTATCTTTTTGTCTTGCAAACTCTACCACTCTTCCGGCACTCTTTACAGCCTTATACATTTTACTGCGTTTATCTACTTCTTCTTCCACAAATACAAACACAGTTGTTGTTGTGATATGCTTCATATAATCCGCTAATTCTTCACAGGATCGCTTAAAAACTCCACTGTCCTCGATTACAATCAGTCTGCGGTCTGCAAAAAAAGGAAGTGTCTCTGCCAAATCAATGATCTCTCCAGGATTAATATTCTTTCCTTCGTAGCAGGCAGTATTCATGGTATCTTCCGGCGCTGACAAAGCACGCTGCAATTTCTGCTTATACTGACGCTTTAAATAGGTTTCCTCACCATACAAAAGATATACGGACTGAAAACTGCCTTTTTTGATGTCTTCGTCAATGCTTTTCATAAACGCTTGTCTCTTTATTTATAGGTTCGGAGAATTTGATAAATTTCATCCATGTTTTTGCTTCCCAGAAGGGTTTCTTTTTCATTGATTACGGTCATAGGAATCCGCTCAATTTTATATTTTTCTACCAGCTCAGGATATAATCTGGCGTCAATCATCTGTGCATCAATCGCTTCACATTCAGCAGCCATCCTCTGACAGGTAATCACTTGCTGGGCACAGTGATGGCAGGACAGAGAAACAAATACTTTAATTTGATTTTTATGGGTCAGCTTATCAAGTTTTTTCTTGATCCTTTTTTCCATTTCCTGGCCGGGGCCTGATGCATTATAGATGGCAAAAATCAGAGAATTCATTTCTTTTCCCCCAGTTACGCCGTGGAAGGAAATTCCGGTATACTGTTCCTGTCTGTATAACCCTGTGGCTGGAAGCAAAGAGGTGTCAAGCTCTGGAAACTGTTCCTGTGCCTGTACATGGTCATAAAGCTGACAGGAAAGTTTGTCAGAGAGGCTTGCAACATGGCCCACCAATTCCGCCATTTCTACCGATGTGGAATCCTCTGGATCAATTACGCACACAAGTGTCAGATTATTTTCCAATTTGGCAAATACACCCTTGATCTGTTCCTCCAGTTCCGGCGTCATCAGACTGCTTTTTGAAGAAATTTTATCGATATCCATCCCCTGGCCTCCTATAACATTCCAACTAAATCCAGACTTGGACTTAAGGTTTCCTCACCAGGCTGCCATTTTGCCGGACACACCTGATCCCCATGCTCTTCTACAAATTTCGCTGCCTGGACTTTCCTTAAAAGTTCTTCGGCATTCCGGCCAATTCCCATATCGTGGATTTCATAAGCCTTTACAACGCCTTCTGGATTCAGAATAAAAGTACCGCGCAATGCCTGTCCTTCTTTTTCCACCAATACGCCAAACTGACGTGCCAGCTCTCCTGCTGGGTCAGCTAACATCACATATTGGATTTTACGGATGGTCTCAGAAGCATCTGCCCATGCTTTGTGAACGAAATGAGTATCTTCAGATACCGAGTAGATTTCACAGCCCTCTTTTTTAAATTCTTCATAATGGTCTGCAAGGTCTCCCAATTCCGTAGGACACACAAACGTAAAATCCGCTGGATAAAAAAACAATACAGACCAGTGCCCCATAAGATCCTGTTGTGTTACATCAATAAACTCCCCTTTTGAAAATGCAGATACCTGAAACTCTTCTACTTTTTTATTAATCATATGTTCCATAATTATGATATTCCTCCTTCTTATCATTTTGGTTAAATTATATAGTTGTTCCCAGCAAAATGCAACTTTTATTTTTGGGATTATCTTTTCTTGTACACTTTATATTGTGTGTCAAAAACCTTTGTTTTCCACTTGCAACTATAAGAGTATCGGGATATAATACAATTATTATATAAACTCTGAGACTGTTTTAGCCTATGATAGGAGGAAAATTATGGACAAGAAAAATTTAGATATTACAAACATGAACGGAATGACCAATGAGGACGATACAACTTGCGGATTAAACGATATGAACTGTTTAGGAAGTAAAAATGACGACGATTCCACTTGCAGCATTACAAATATGAATTGTACTTCTGAAGAAGATGATACAACCTGCAGCATCACGGATATGAACTGTACAGGAGAATAATAAGGATATTTTTATACAGGATATTGCCAAAGATTTGCAATATCCTGTATTTTTGTGGCTCCGGTTTTGTTGGAATTAGCGAATCCCCTCTTCCTGTTACTTACCCTTATCATACAGTGACCAGGCCAGTTCCATCGTATACACAATAGTTGAGATGACTCAAACCAATGATCAATTATATGTCACTTCTCTTAATGACATTGCACATTTATGAAACTGCTTCTTTTCTACATATCAGTGTATAGGACAAAGATTCACTTATTCAATGTCTTCATCTAATCTCTCTATTATTTCTTTTTTTTGCATGCGATTAAAACAAAGTACTGGAACGCCTATTGCAATTAAAATTAATATTGGTGTTATTATGAGTAATGGAGTAATTGTAAAATTATAAGTTGCTGTCCATTTGGCTGATAAATATGCCTTTACTCCAGTATTAATTACCAAAAAACTCAGGAAATATGAAAGTAATAAAGAAATTAGCGCTACTCCAATTCCTTCAAAGATCAATAATAGCCGAAGTTGCTTTTTCGTCATTCCAATACTCTGCATCATAGCAAATTCCTTTTTTCGCATATTTACAGATGTCACAACCGCATTTACCATATTAATAATTCCTATGAGAAAAATCATTCCGGCTACTATATTTGCAATCATCATAGATGCACTTGTTTCTTTCTTATATTCCTGTGCGATACTCTTTTCTGAAATCATTGGAATATTATTTCTTTCCACATACTCTTCCAAATAATCTTGTATATACTCTTTTTCAGAACTATCGACATTAAAAAATGCCCTTCGAACTGTATTATCTGGATACAATTCATTAAATTCACTATTTGGCATAAAGAACTGTAAACTAAATTCATATCCCGGATTTACTTTACCTTCTGTGACTGGATATGGAGCTGAAATAATTGCCATAACTTCATACTCTTTCCCTCCAATTTTTACCATATCTCCTACCGAATAAGTTGGATGCTCATATGCTGTCTCAATGCCCTCCATTCCTTGCGCAAGTACATAGTCCCCTGAAAGGAATTTTTCCTTATCTACCTTCCCCTCCAACACAAGATTCTTTTCTGCTAACCTATCATTTACAAGTCCATCCACACCAAAGACAGTTGCTGCACATTCATGCGTTTCTTTCATTTTATAATATCCTTCTGTCCAACCAATTGACTGTTCCATATATTTCAATATTTCACCGTCATTTTGTTCATAATATCGAATAAGATTATCATATGTACGATCTGGTAACATAACTGAAATATTTTGAGAATATAATCTTCCCATTTCGTACACCCCTTCTAGCCCCATTATATTTTTCAATATATCTGGCGAAAGTGTTGTTCCTTTACAATCATATTCTTCCCATGAGTCTACTAAAGTACGCTCAGATAAAGTAAAATCACTAAGAGCTATTTCATCCATATAAAGCTCTAAATCGAAACTTTTGTGTATAACATAAATACTTCCCATAGAGACTATGCCAAGGACCAGTAAAAATATCATTAAGATACTTTTTCGTTTATTTCTTCCTATATTATAAACAGCCATTTGAAATAATACTGGCAATCCAGGTATTCTTCTCTCAGACTTTCCTTTAAAATATATATTATCTTCTTCACTTAGTAAATCAGAAGGATTAATCTTACCTGCAGTATGTGCTGGCTTAATTACCGCCATTACTACAATAAAGAATATCAATGCTAACGCTAACAAAAAGTCCTGCCATTCCATATATAATTGGGGCTGAACCTGTAGATTTTGAAACACAATAGGCAACAAAAATTTTGCCACAACAACTCCGACAATTAACCCAATTATTATCCCAGGTATGCACAATATCAAATTCTGCCACATTACCGACTTGCGAATTTGTTTTGGAGTTGCACCAAGAGTTTTTATTCTTGCATATAGTTTCATGTCTGTTACATATGATATATGAATAATACTATGCATAATTAATACTCCACTTATAAGTATGGCTATTACACCAATCACATATGCTAAAGTATCCATCTTAATGCTTTGGCTGACTCCTTCGTTATATACCTCATTAATTTTGTAAGACATTTCTTCCATTTGAAGTGTTTGCAACATTTCCCTTGAAGACTCCTCAATATTTTTACTTTCAAACATTATTTCTACAGTTTGGGCGAGTTGCTGATAATCATTCACTATATCTTCTGATACCCAAATTTTATGTTTAGAGGTTACTTTACTATTTTCCCATACTCCAACAATTTGAAAAGATTTTTTGACCTCTTCTTCGTTTTCTATCCACTTCAGCTCAATGCTTTGTCCGATTCCATTTTCTATTCCAAAATCCTTCAAAACCATTGTATCTACGGCAATCTCATCTCTTGTTTCTGGCATCCGTCCTTGCTCAGGCTTGGCAAAAGTATATTCTGCATAGTTTTCATCCGCATATCTTATTTCTACAGTCTTTCCATGAAATTCTTGGTTTACGGCATTTCCTACTAATACACTTTTTCCCATTTCCTTCACTTCAGAATATGTTTTAAGTTTCTCTATATTCGAATCTGATAAATTGTCCATCCTAAGATGTCCCTTGCTTCCAAATTGCTGTAAATAAAACGACTGGATATTATAATAAGCACTGGTTCCCAATACATTTAAAGCAACAATTCCTCCTACCAATAATGTCACTATAACTACAATTAGAATATTTCTTGACGGATGTTCCTTAATATTTCTTCTACTCAATTTTCTAATTGCAGTATCGCTTCTTCCTTTACTCATAATCCAGTCTCCTTAATTAATCTTCTCCAATTTGCCATCTCGTAAATAAATTACTCGATCAGCCGCTTCTGCCAATTCTCTATCATGTGTTACCATAATTACTGTTTGATTAAACTCTTTACAAGTCATCTTCAACAGTCCCGCAACTTCCAACCCTGCACGAGTATCTAAATTGCCAGTGGGTTCATCCGCTAAGATAACCATTGGCTTTGTAGAAAGCGATCTCCCGATGGATACCTTTTGCCGTTCTCCACTTGACAAATCTTTAGGAAACATTGTAAGTTTATCTTCTATCCCTAAAAGTCGAGTTATCTGCTTAATATATTCTCGATCTGCTACACGTCCATCCAGTTCTAATGGAAGTATAATATTTTCATAAACATTTAAAACTGGGATTAAATTATACTGACGGAAAATCAAACCTACATTTCGCCTACGGAAAATAGACAAACTCTCATCATCAAAAATAGATAAGTCTGTACCATTAATTTGTACTTTCCCCTTATCAGGAGTACGTAATCCACCTATTAACTGAAGAAATGTAGATTTTCCACTGCCTGACGGTCCTACAATAGCATGAAAGCCACGGTTAATATCTAGACTAATACCATCTATAGCTCTGATTTCATTTTGACCTCTTCCAAATGTTTTTACTAGATTTTCTGTATGTATAGTTCCCATTCGTCCGCTTCCTTCCATTCTTTTCCTAACTCAGCACTGTCACCGTAGGCATCATAACCCGCCTAAAACATTCTGTACTACATCTTTGAGCATTCATTCCGGCACATGAAGCATATCCATCAATTTCCTCTGCCATAAAAAATTCATCATTATCCAACTCTTCATCTATGTCAACTATAACCTCTGCTACTTCTTTCTTCTTTTTCTTCCAAATCATCTTTTTCTTCTCCCAGTTCTTCTTTATTTATATATACTTTTTATATAGCCGCCCTCATGAGTCAATTTCATTCTCTCTATTGTATTCACAATGGTAAATACTTTTACAATT
>ERZ778518.208-NODE-208-length-61396-cov-8.641789_pt1 | contig 61396 bp, 50 predicted proteins | sample MGYA00510340_ERZ778518 | MGnify/ENA primary metagenome ERZ778518 (study PRJEB29527, sample SAMN07138967) | mouse gut metagenome | material: feces | host: mouse | place: China:Nanjing | collected 2016-01-25 ...
AGTAACCACGTGGCTTTCAGCCACTTTCACGGCGCAGCCGTGAATAATTCAGGCTAATTTATCTTTGATTTTTTGAAATAACTGGATTGAATTATGTTCGGTTTTGCAAATTAAACCGATGGACTGAAATCCTTTTTCCTGACATAATTTCACCTCGTTTACAATGTGCTCTATTAAGGATTTAGAATCATCTGCCACCAATACTTGTGTGTTGTCTCCCTTCCGGTTAAAGCTTTTGATTTCGGTATTATGCTCTATGAATTTCAAACTAAAATTTAGTATTTCATTGGTACAGCGGAAACTTTTCTCTAATAAAATAAGAGAAGATTTTTTCTTATTGAGTATTTTTTGGATTTGCTCATAGAGGGTGATATCTTCTCTTTTTCCAAGGGTTTGCTTCATATCTCCTAAAATTGTAAATTTGGCATTTGAAAATAACAAGCGGAATATTTCATATTGGAGTGGGTAATAGTCTTGGGCTTCATCAATGACTACCTGTTTGACTAGAATTTTTTCTTCGTGTTGTCCCTGTCCTGTCCCGAATATTTCTTCCAGAATATAATCTTCTAGCTGTTCTAGCCTTATGCTCAATGGCGTTTCTTTTCTTCCTAAGATTTTCTCCTTTAGAGCTTCTTTGCCTACGACACATTTTCCTTCATAATAAACATCATCAAATGGAATCCATTGATATGGAATATCAGAAAGAAATTGGTCTAACATATGGACGAAAGGTTTTGACGTTTTAAATTCCATACTCTTTCTGATAATTTCTTTGTATGGTGAATCGCCAATTAGATGTTCTAAAAAATTATTTTTGGACTGAATCTTTCTTCCTTCTAATATGGTGTGGAGGATATCTTCAAATACAAGAGAAACAACATTATTTTCTCCCAATTCGGGTAATACCTGTGAAATGTATTGTTCAAATATTGTATTGGGAGAAAGAATCATAATATTATTTGCGGATAATTTTGTTTGTAATCCTTGATACATAAGATAAGGGGCTCGGTGAAGTGCGATGGATGTTTTGCCGCTTCCTGCAACTCCCTGTACCATCAGCAGGTCGTTTTCCATATCTCTGATGATAACGTCCTGATCTTGTTGAATGGTTTCAACAATTGCTTTCATTTTGGCGGTGGTATTTTGTGATAATAGCTGTCTCAAAAATTCATCCACAATCTCTATATCTGTATCAAAAAAATATTCCAGAATGCTGTTCTTTATTTCATACTGGCGTTTTAGGCTGAGTTCGCCTGTTATTCGCCCACATGGAGCGTCATAGAATGCTTCTCCTTTCATAAAGCGGTAAAAAATACTGGCAATGGGCGATCTCCAATCGTAAACATACATTTCTTCATAACTGTTTTTTCGTAAAGAGGAGCGTCCAATATATATTTGTTCAAATTCATCCTCGTCATCAAATTTAAAGTCAATCCGGGCAAAATACGGCGACTTTATCATGTTTTCCAGTAAAAGTATCTTATGCTTTTCTTCCTCATAATCCACAATTTTATCGGTAACAGGATTGATAGACTGACTCAATTCAATCAGCGCTTCAAAATCATCTGAGCTGTATAGATTTGTAATGCTATGGGTTGTGTTTTCCCGCACTTCTTTTTTTGCTTCTACAATTTCTGATTTCTTTTTTTCAGCGGATTCTTCTGCTTGTTTTAACTGTTCCTTGGCAAAAGATATGGTTTGCTTCAATCTTTTTTCTTCGTATTCCCTTTCTGGTTGATTATTTCCCATAGTAGTGATAACCTCCTTAATAAAAGTACTTGTCTGAAAGTGAATGAAACACGACGCTGTTACTGTTCTACCTATTTCCTGGAGCTTGCTGATTTTGTCAGAAGGGAGTATAATACCCCTATCTGAAAGTACATGTTTCATGTCAGTCAAAAATAAATTACAATAGCTGGGGCAACCCCACAGATTAGAAAAGGAGAATTGAGATGTTAGAAACAGGAATGAAGGGATACCAGGAAATGACAGTAACTACAGCAGACACTGCAAAGGTGCATAAAAGCGGCACGTTAGATGTTCTTGCAACGCCCAGGATGGCGGCATTGATGGAAGAAACAGCATGGAAAAGTGTGGCAGAACATTTAGAGCAGGGCATGGGAACCGTAGGAATTCAATTGAATCTGGAACATCTTGCTCCCACACCAGTGGGAATGAAAATATGGTGCGAAACGGTTTTAAAGGAAGTGGATGGCCGAAAGCTGACATTTGATCTTACAGTATATGATGAGACAGGAAAAATTGGAGCGGGGGTACATGAACGCTTTATCATAGAAGAGGAAAAATTCCAGAGTAAAGCCAACAGAAAAAAAGAGGCATAGACGAACCTCGTGGCAGTAGAGCAGAGCAGGAATAAGGAGTAAATGAGTAGTGAAAAAGATAAGAACATGTTTCCTGTGGATACAGGGAACATACCGAAAAATCAAACAACGTTTTCTGGATTACAGGGAGCAGACCTGGCAGGATACTGACAGGCTTCTTACTGGGACAGCAATTCTTTTGTTCAGCATTTGTGTCGGGTGTATGATGGGAACTTTCATGCGTCCAGTATGGGCAGGAGCCTTACTGGTGTTTCTGATTACGGTTCCTCTTACGATAGCAGGAGTATGGGTTGTGAAAAAAATTATCCAGATCCTTTTGCGAAACGGTATTACTGAATTCTTATCCTGGCTGCTGCTCTGGCTGGTTTGCCTGGTTCTTCTTGTGGGGGATATGCCAGAAGAACATTTGGGATTTGCAGTTGTTGTTTCTTTGTTGGTTAGTCTGATACTTGCGATGCTGCTAAAAAGTCTGTGGGCCTTGATGTATCATAAGGTACAAAGAAAAAGTGTAGTGGCAGTCTTGGTTGTCACTGTGGCTTTATCGGCAGCGGCGCTAACCCTTCTGGCAGGGCAGGGATTTGACGATACATACATTCAGACCTATCGGAATTTGGAGGAACAGCAGAAAACAGAAAATCAGACAATGGGGCTTTTGACTAAGGAGCAGGAGAAAGCTTTTCTGGAATTTATGGAGCCAGGTTCCTGTACCGTATCAACTGTCTCCTATGGAACCAGGGATAAGGATGCATTGGAAGCTGGGACAGTGAACATCAGCAGGTTTGCAAAAAATAAGGGCTTGGATGGTTTTTTCAAAGAAAAGTACCAGGGATATCCTTTGACAGAGGTGCCTTTATCTGGGATGGTCTGGTATCCCAAGGAGGCGTCTGACTGCCCCACGCTTTTTATTGTGCATGGAAATCACAACTGGGTGACAGATTCCTATCTGGGATATGAATATCTAGGAGCTTATCTGGCTTCCCATGGTTATGTGGTAGTGTCTGTGGATGAAAATGCTTGTAATGGACTCTCCAATGAAAATGATGGGCGTGCAGTGCTGCTTTTGGAAAATATCAGGCAGTTGGAAACATATAATAAGCTGGAAAGCAGTCCATTGTATCAGAAAATGGATTATGATAACCTGGCTCTGGCAGGACATTCCAGGGGTGGGGAGGCCGTGGCTGCTGCTTATTTATTTAATGAGCTGTCTTATTATCCAGACAATGGAAACCGAAAATTTTATTATCATTTTTCCATTCAGTCTCTGATTGCCATTGCGCCTACGTATGGACAATATCGTCCATCTGGTCGGGATGTGGAATTAGAAGACGTTAATTACATGCTTATTCATGGAGCAAATGATCAGGATGTCAATTCTTTTATGGGGATGGAACAGTATGAGAAGATTACGTTCAGCGGTAAAAAAGACTGTATGAAAACGTCCCTTTATCTGGCAGGAGTGAACCACGGACAATTTAATTCTCAGTGGGGAATCTATGATTTGATGGAGCCTATAAACCGTGGTCTCAATGTGAAAAATTTTATTTCCCAACAGGAACAACAAAAGATTGCAAAAATATTTATCCGGGCATTTTTGGAAGAGACTCTTGGCACAGGTGGAGAAGGGGATTCATCAGAACTAGAACAAAAGGGAGCTCCAGAGAAGGAAATTGCAAGAGAGATTCTCAAACAAGATGCGGAAAAGAAGCCATATGGAACCTTGTTGACAAACTGCAAAAGGTATGAGGAGTTTTTGCCAGAAACGTTATATGTGCAATCTTATCAGAGCTCTGATTTCGTGACGCTATGTGATTTTGAAGAGGATATCCGGTTGGAAACAGGAACAGCCCAGGGAGTTTGGGTGAAAGCGGAGCATGTGGACAGTTGGGGAGAGAATCTTTTGACTTTTTCAAATGGGAATTCAAGAAAAAATCATGGGGTAATTCTCAAATGGGAGCCTAAGGAAGAGAAAGAGGGAAGAAGCAAAGAAAATTCTGGTGAGAAAGAGCCAGGGGAGATTTGCTTTTTCACGCCTGAATTGAATCTGTCAGGGAAATCTTTTCAATTCGATGTGATGGACTTACAAGAGGATTTTGCAGAGGAAGAGGCAAAACTTTTGGAGATGGAAATTTCATTGGAGGACAGCAAGGGAGAAGAAGCTGTTTTGGATGCAGGAGCATATGCTATTGTATATCCGGCTTTTTTGGTGCGTTTAAATAAGCTACAGTATCTGTGGGATGCAGTGGAATATAAGCATCAATTTCAGACGGTGTCCATTCCGGCGGAGGGATTTAAAGGAGTGGACCTAGAGCATATCTGTAAAATTGCAATACGTTTCCCACAAGAGAAGGGAAAGGTAGCAGTGGACAATGTGGGAATTGATAGAAAATAAATCGTATTTTGTCTTCTTCTATTCTCTCCGTGATGGCGGGTGTAGTTGCCTACTACATATGCAAGTGGTTAGACGGTGAGCAATAGCGGTAGCCTAGCCCAAACGGTTTACTTCTCCGAAAAAGTCACGACAATCGCATGAATGTTTCTATTCTTCAAATTCCTGCAATTACTATTTTTTAAAATTCCAACACCACTTTACAACTTTATAAATGATACCCCTGTTTCTGGACCTAATAGCCCCGATTCCATCCGAAATCGGGGCTACTGGTTAAAGATTATGCTTGTATTTTTGAGAGAAGAGCTTCTTGTAATACCTGTGAAAAGTTTATTCCCATAGAAATGGCACGGTCATTCAGCCATGATGGTATGGTTAAAGTCTTTTTTACTGACTTTGTGTCTTTAGACTGGTTAATGTCACAAGACACAAGGGAAGAAAAACCATTGTCCGTATGAAGGGCAGAAATATCGGAGGGAGCGGCAATCGCTTTCTTTTGCTCCAAAAGAGTGAGAATATAAGCAGCTAAAGCCTCCTGTGCCGCTTCCATGGTTTCATTGATGGAACTGCCGTAGGTGTGGCAGCCCTCCAGATCGGGAAATTCCACCCAATATGCATCATTCTCTTTGTGGAAAATGGCGGGATACACAAACAGCATAAATACGTACGATTTCCGCATCGTGGAGACTGCAGTCCGTGCTAAGGCGGTACAAGCACTCGCTCTTTTATTATGATTTAAGCATCAAAGGCAGATGAAAGGAATAGGAAAAGAGAAAAATATGTGTTAAAATTGAAAAAATAAACTTAAGCATCATGGACTGGAGGGATACGCAATCATGGAGGAATTATTGGTTTTCGCATTTTTGTTAAATGAAGAAATAGTGACAATAGACGAATATAATAAAAGGCTCCATGAATTATTCCTTGCGAACCTTGAAAATGATGGATTACTGTATCTGGAATGGGAAACAGACATAAAAAAAGCCATAATCTATATAAGGATGCATGTTGACTATGATGCCCTTGACTATGGACAATTTGGCAGGATTTTAATGGGAAAGTTAAAGGTATGCTATAAAAATTGTCCTGACATAAAGAGTTTCGCTAACCATATGTATCATTTGTGGGAAAGCCTGCCAGGAAATATTCAAGAGAAAGAACCATTCTTTATTTTATGTTATGCAGATGACCCCTTGTCATGGGGAGATGAAAAGCAAACCAGAAACATCTATGAGCATATGCTGGATTATTATGAGGATGAAAAGGATGGAACCAGCCAGGAGCTATAAAGGAGATAAGCCCATAAGAGAAGTAAATTAAGAAGCTGGAAAAGTAGTGATGGAACATTTCCTGTTGTGGGGAAAAGGTTCTGGCTGAACACGAAGCATAATATAAAAATTGGAGAGAAAAAATGAAAAAGGAATCTGTCATATCAAAGAAAATACCATAAGATTTCTTAAGGTGTCTTGAAAAGAACAAAGGCAATTGATAGAATATAAATAGTATTTTGAAATGGAGGGCATTTCAATGGGAGAACCAAGGATTTTAATTGTAGAGGATGATGAAGCGGTAGCCCAGGGATTGGCAGACATTTTAAACGGGAGTGGTTATCAGACAGAGTGGTGCGAAAAATCCCAAAAGGTTTTGGAAATTTTGAAAAAGCAGCAAATGGATTTGATTTTATTGGATGTGAACCTGGGGGAAGAGAATGGTTATGACTTGTGTAAAAAAATTCGAGAGATTTCAGATCTTCCAGTCCTGTTTTTAACTGCTTATCAAAGTGAGATGGATGTGGTACGAGGATTTAAAGTGGGCGGTGACGATTATGTTACAAAGCCCTTTCGTATGCAAGAGCTCTTGGTACGGGTACAGGCTCTGCTGCGACGTGCAAAACGGTCTGCTGGGCTTAAAATAATCTCAGGGGAACTGATTTATGATATGGGGAAGCATCAGGTATATCGGGGACAAGCTTTGTTGGGCCTTACGCCCATTGAATTGCAATTATTACAAAGTCTGTTGCTGGGCTGGCCCCATACACTAAGCCGAGAAAGGATTTTCAGTGAGGTTTGGGATAAGGATGGCTCCTATGTAGATGAGAATACTTTAAGTGTTAATATCAGCAGGTTAAGAGATAAGCTTGGCACGTTCCATGGGGATGTCTACATAGAAACCGTACGAGGGATTGGTTATCGTTGGGCCGTGCATGTACAGAGATGAGAGTGGAAAAATGGAAGAGAAAATCATAGCCTTGGTGGGAATCTTTATTACAACAGGGCTTTTTTTATTCGAGAGGCATCGGCGATATTTGCTGGAGCAAAAGATAGATCAGCTAGTCCATGAATTGGACTGTTTTTTATTAAGTGGGGAAAGCAGCCTGGAGGAAACTTTAGAAGAGGGGAAGGTGGAGAACCTTAAGAATCAATTGGTGGCAGTAGAGGAACAGGCGAGGCATCAGAAAAAGTATTGGGAACAAAGGGAAAAGCGTCTGAACCAGTTTATGGAAAATATGGCCCATCAGATGAAAACCTCTCTTACTGCTTTGCAAATTCGTATTGATTTGGCACAGGCGAAAGCGTCTCCTTCAGGGGTACAGGCAGAATTGGAGGAGGGTCAGAAATGTATGGCGCGACTGACGGGGGAAGTTGGGCGTATTCTAGAATGCAGCCAGCTTGCGGACCAGAAAATTAATATGTGGTTCGAACGGTGCGATGTGGAACAGATCATCCGTAGGACGGTAAACGTCCTTGCGCCGCTATGGAAGAAAAAGAAAGTGGATATTGTGCTGGAGCTTTCCGATATTTCTGGGGTTCCAGAACTCTATCTTGACAGCTATTGGTTTGCCCAGGCGTTGGAGAATGTGGTAAAAAATGCCATTGAGCATACCCCAGCAGGCTCAAAGGTTCATATTGCGGCTTGTGACCTTACCAACATTCTTGTGCTGGAGGTGACGGACGAAGGCCCTGGAATTGAAAAAGATGAGCTTTCTTGCCTGTTTGAGAGGTTTCACCGGGGAAGTTATGGGAAGGCAGGGTACGGCATTGGTTTGAGTATGGCCAGAGATATCCTAACGGCACATCATGGCAGTATTGAGGCAGAAAACCAAAGGGATGGCGGGGCATGTTTTCGCTTAGGAGTGCCGATTCTGGAGGGAAAAAGACCTTACGAAGCTGTAAGAGAAACTGTACGGGAATTGTAAGGATGGCATGTTACCATAGAATTAGGAGGTGGCAAACATGCATGATTATTTACTGGATATTGCATATAACGGTTTGAAGGGAAAGAGGAGAAGTAGCATATATCTGTTTCTGGCCTGTTTTCTATCCGTCACATTTGCTGTGCTCAATGTAAGTATTACGGGGAGCCTGAATCGAACCCGCAAAGAGCTGCGCTATACGATGTATGGGGAGTGGAATGTGGCAATTTATAACCAAGATCCCTTAACTACCGTTTTACAGGATAAGCGCATTCAGAGATATGGGACAGCTCAAGTATATGGGAATCTATTGGATGACAAAGAGACAGTTCTTACAGGAATCGGAACATTGGATGATTCTTTGCGTGCGTTAGGGCATCTTGAAGTGGAAAGCGGTAAATTTCCAACAGAAGATAACGAGATTGCTGTAGAGGCGGATGTGTTAAGCGATCTGGGATACGATTATGAACTAGGGCAGACCTTAACCCTGCGGATTATGGACAAAAAGCGAATGGATGAGCAGGAGAAGGTTAAGAACAAAGATCAGGAGGTTGTAGAAAAAGACACAGAAGCAGCCAGAGATGATGGAACTATAGTCAAAGAATACATCCTCTGCGGTGTGCTACGGGAATACACAGGGTTGTGGAACCGTGGGACGAAAGGGACGATGCTGGCAGGGGCCTGTGTCACTGAAAATGCGGCAAAGGAGATTGGAAATCCCTGTTCCTATCAATATTTCTTATCTTTGGAACAAGGGGTGTCTCATGGATTTTTCCAGCAATTGAAAAAAGATTATAACAATACGGTAGAAAACACTTCTGCCTATGGGGTGTTGGCAAAGGAAGAATACCATTACTTCAATCTTGCTTTGATTTTAATGATAACGATTGTAGCGGTCATTGTTATCTATTCTATCCAATTAAAGGAGCAGATGCGTTCCATTCAATTATTCCGAGCCATCGGCGTAACCAAAAAGCAGCTTTCCACTGTGATTTTTTATGAGACTATGTTGGTTCTGCTTCCTGCTGCCCTGGGTGGGATTGCAGCAGGAAGCTTGGCTACTTGGGGATTACTCTTTAGCTTGATGAAGAAAAGTTCCAGGGTTTTTTCTATTTCTATTCCTGTAGCGTTGATTGGGGGGATATTGCTGCTCTTGTTTGGGGCTGTTTTTGGTACTCGGTTTGCAATTTTTCATGTTTCCCTAAGAGGGCGGCTGTCTACGCAAAAGCGGCTTTTGTCAGGAAGGAGGAAAAGAGGACAAAAGCGGTTGGGGAGGCTGCTTCTTTCTTCGGCTAGCATGTTAGCGGTTATCTTTTCCTATGTGGAGTCTCTGTCTCCAATTTATATGGATGATTTATGGTCCTACGTGAGTTCTTATACTATTAGCAGCAATAGCAAGGGAACACAGACTGCCTTTGCCACAGATACATATATCGAAAGCATACAATCTCTGCCTGGAGTCGAGAAAGTAGTAGCGTGGCGGCAATTGTCTGGCACATTAGAATTTGCAGGAATGGAGGAAAATCCTTTCTGTTCTTTGCTGGCAGCACAGCCATGGGCCACCGGAAAAATTGAAGGAACGAACCCTAAAGGGCTGCAATGCTTCGTTTTTGGAGTTGCCGAGGATAATTGGGACATGTTTTTCCGATATGCAAAAGAAGAGATTGACCTGGAGAAATTCAGGGAGGGGAAATCGGCTCTTTTGTACATTCCTTTCAACACAGAAGGAGGCGTTGCGCTGGACGGGGAATTGTACCAGGATTTTGGTGTTGCGCCAGGGGATACCATAACTGTAACCTCCTATGGATGTGGAGAATTGTCAAAGAATGGGTCTTGGCTCATTGCCACGGAGAATGGAAATATGTCCTATGAGGAGTACCAGGAGCTGATGGAAACCAGTAAGGTGAAGGCCCAGGTTGCGGGGATTATTACGGAAGATTTACTGGAAGTGGCATATCTGAACCTTTCGCCCTATTATTATGCAGTGATTGTCTCCGATGCATTTGCTCAAAAACTAACGGAAGCGGACAAGGACGGAATTTGGCTCTATGATGGAATCTGGAGCAATCAGGAATATGGATATAGCCTTGTATCTGTTTATACTGGGATGGATGCCGGATATCTCTCCACAGATTATTTGATGGCAAAGTCAGCAGCAGAGAGCCACCTGGAATTTTCTAACCAGCGGGAACAAAATACCGCATATCGGCAGGAAGCAGTACAGACATTGCTCCATATCTGGATCGGTGGAATATGTATTTTTTTAATTTTAGTTTTGATTTCGTTGAATATAGAAATGCTTGATGGATTGACACGGAAAAGATCTTTTGCGTTGCTCCAGGCCATAGGGATGTCACGATGGCAGCTACGGATTCGCTTGGCGAAAAAGGGGGCTCTTTTAAGCCTAGCCGCCTGCTTGATGGGACATGTGGGATACTTTTTATATTTTATCATAAAACAGATCGGAACTTACCGCAGGTTTGTGACAGAATTCGAATATGCAGGATCCTTTATCAAGCTGTTGGAAGAACAATGGGAAGCATCTTATCTGCAAGCGGGTTGGAGTCTGCCTATGCATCTTACATTCTGTGTTTTTGGCATGGCTTGTGTATTTTTCTTGTTCTTTGGACCAAAAAACCGGGTATTGAAAGGAAATATCAGTGAAAGTATGTCTGAATGAGGAGGGAATGGGATGGATATCATTTTAAGGACGGAAAATATATGGAAGACTTATGAAACATCTTCTGTTAAGGTAAATGCGCTCAATGGGATAGATTTGGCCTTTGCGAAGGGGAAATTTTATGCGGTGATTGGCAGAAGCGGTTCTGGGAAATCGACGCTTTTGAATATCTTGAGTGGGCTGGACGCACCCACCAAAGGGAAGGTATATTTTGAAGGGAAGGATCTGTCAGAATATTCAGATGGGAAAATGGCCATTTTCCGCAGAAGACATATGGGTTTTGTGTTTCAACAGTACAACTTGATAGAGGAGTACAATGTGCTGGAGAATATCTGCATGCCAGTAAAGCTAGACCAGAGGAAACCAGATCCTGAATTTTTACATACTATACTTAAAACGCTAGGTCTTTTGGATAAACAGAAGAAATACGTGGGAGAGCTGTCAGGAGGGGAACAACAGAGAGTGGCTATTGCTCGTTCCATCCTGTCCAAGCCGAAAATTATTTTTGCTGATGAGCCGACAGGAAATCTGGATAAAAAGACAGCTTTTGAAACCCTTAAGCTCCTTATGGAAAGTGCAAAAAAATTTGGACAGACATTGATTATGGTTACCCATGACCTTGAAATTGCAAGGATGTCGGAGGTAATCATAACCATTGAGGATGGAAGGGTAGTCAGCGGATGAAGAAAAATAAGCGAATGATAGTGTCAGGCATAGGCAGAAAAGTTGCGAATAATCGTATCCTAAAGATTGATTTCACACAATTTTAAGATTTTTTATAACAAATTTTTATCTTTTTCTGCATAAAGTTTGGTATAATTTCCTTTGAGGAGCCTTGAAAGATTGCTGGAGGGACTCGAAAGCAGAGTGATGATAACATTGAGGAGGAAGAGTAACAATCAATGACAAACGAGGAATATTATACGTTTATTCAGCCTTATGCAGATGCCAGTGAAGTGCTGCTTGCCAGGCTGAATGTGTTAAAGCATAATCTGTATAGTGAATCAGCCGGACAGCCCATCCATACGATTCAAAACCGGATTAAGGAAAAGGACAGCATGGAAGGAAAGCTTAAGAAAAAGAAGAAAGAACCTACCGTCATGAACGCGAAGGACTATTTGCAGGATATTGCGGGGATACGGGTAATCTGTTATTTTGTTGAGGATATTTATAATCTTGCGGACGCTTTAAAGCGACAAACAGATTTGATTGTAATTCGGGAATGTGATTATATTTCTGACCCTAAGCCCAATGGATACCGGAGTTACCACATTATTGTGGGAGTTCCGGTATACTGTCTGGACGGAATGGAATACTTTCCGGTGGAAATCCAATTTCGCACCATGTCAATGGATTTTTGGGCAAGCATGGAACATCGTGTCCTTTATAAAATGGAACGGGATGACAGGGAGAAGATAGCGGCAGAATTAAAAGAGTATGCAGAGAATTTGGTAAACATTGAAAGACGATTTGCCCAATATAGCCATGGGCTGGGAGAGCATATACCGGCAATATCCACAGGAAAAGAGAATGAGGAAGCCATGCTTTGGAATGCATAACCATGGTAAGAAAAGAGTACGAGTGATGAAAGAAGAATCAATACAGGCATCTATGATGAAATTTTATGAGGAAAATAATATTCATCCTGAAAGATATACAGATAGCATGGAAAAACATTATTTGGAAGGCTTGTAATGGTGAAATAGGCAAAGACCAATTGGTAGAGGCATATAGTAAAGTTGCCTTAGAGAAAGTTACCCAGATGGAGGCCATTGTTTTTGCTGATGATATTGTGGCTACTGGAGTTACCCTGAAAGGAACCATCCAGGGGTTATTTTGAAAGATTTCCCAAAGATAATTTTTTATTCTATAGGAAAGACCTTGTCACGCTAACGCGTGAAAGTATCTTTCCTATAGAATAAAAAAGCTCTTATCGCACTGCGGCGGGTATGAAATCTGTCGCAAAGCGACCCGCCGCAGGCGGAGAATCCTGCAAAGCAGGATTCTTTCTTGCATACAAAATTTTTTGCCACAGGCGTTTTGGCAACCAAGCGAGGGGAACGGTTCATTGGGAGCTTAAAGAAAGAAGCCGAAAGCGCTGTTTTGAAATATGAAGAACAGGTAGGAAGAGACGAAAATGGAAAAAGCTATGTGATGGGATATGAAGAGAGTAAGTTACTAGTGGGATTTCATTATGAAACCCCAAACAATACATTGTGTACATTCTGGCGGCATGGAGAAAAACATGTTCCGCTGTTTGCAAGGAGTGGAAATCAGAGGATATCGTTACAGGAAATTATCAACAAGAGGAAAAAGAAGCGTAATAATGCATATAAGATAGCATCCGTCGAGGTAAAAAATGAAAGTCAGTGAAAAGATGATTTTGACGTACATTAATAAATACAAGGAGATGAATTTTGATATTTTAAGTAAGGAGCTTGGGCTTCCAGTGAGTTCTTTATTGGGAGTGGCAGATGGGTTATTACAGAATGGGTATATCAAAAGCGTGGACCAGGAGTTTTTTGTCACAGAAAAGGGGAAAAAGGAAGCGTATGGGTTCTGGAATGAAATTAGCATCGTGGAAGAGGAGGACACAAAACAAGATTTTTCGTGGGACGAATTGTATATTCCCCAAAATTTCCTAGAAAAAATATAGAAAGAAAAGATATTTGTGATATAATGTAGCAGGAGCGGCTGGATTGGGGTGTATTCGCCTCCTTGAAAAAAGGTACTAACATTGTAGTGTGGCTGAATTGCTCGCCTGGAAAAACGTCGGCTTACAACACAGCCACACTACATGGTGTTTTGGATGAGATTTATTTTATGAGGCAGCCGCTCTATTTTGGAGAACACATGGAAAAGGAAATTTACATAAGAAGATTCAAGAAAGTACACGCAGGAATATATCAATGTATGTGCAGAATATGCTGCCAATCTGTTTAATAAAAATTTACCAGTGATATTTGATGGATATCATTTGTATCGTGTGCTTAAGATGGAGAATATAGATCCTGATTTTTGTCAGGAATTTACAATTACTGGAAAAAGAGGAAAGACCAGAAGGATATCTGCTCCTAGCAGGAGTTTAAAGATAAGGCAGCGATGGGTCTTAGACCATATTTTGTATCAAATTTCAGTGGCTGAGTGTTGTGAGGGTTTTTTGAAAAATCATTCTATTTGCACCAATGCAAAAAATCATATTGGATACAACCAGAGCCTGAATCTGGATATCAAAGATTTTTTTCCAAGCATCACACAGGATAGAGTGTTTCAAGTATTTCATGAAATGGGATATAGTACAGATGCCGCAAGGGGTTGGCTTCTCTTTGCCGTCATGAGGGCAAATTACCCCAAGAATTAAATGAGATATTATGGGAATGAAGCAGAGCAGGCAAATAATTGATTTTAGGGGGAAAGCATGGTATAATAGCCCAGAATAATTTCGTATAGAACAAGCGCCAAAGGAGAAGCCATGGAGAGGAATACATTATTAATCGTTGATGATATTGAAATAAACCGGGAAATGCTGAAATTTATTTTTGAAGAGCAGTTTGAGGTTCTGGAAGCTGAGGATGGTGAGACAGCCATTCAATTGCTGGAAGAAAAGCAAGAGCAGATTGTATTAATGTTTTTGGATGTCATTATGCCAGGTAAGTCTGGATTGGATGTGCTGGAATATATGGTGGAAAAGAAATATATAGATTATATACCAGTCATTATTATTACTGGGGAGGCTTCTGCAGATACTGAGTTAAAAGCGTACGAATATGGCGCCTCTGATATTGTATATAAGCCCTTTACCCCTAAAGTGGTTATGCGGCGTACCATGAATATTATTGAACTGTTTTCCCATAGAATTGACATTGAAAAGAAATTGGAAAAACGTACAAAACAGCTTCGGGAGAGCAGGGAGAAATTAAAAAAGAATAATGATTTTCTGATTAATGCCCTTAGTTCAGTCGTAGAATTTCGCAGCTTGGAATCTGGAGAACATATTCAGCGCGTGAAATATTATACCAGTGTGCTGTTGAAATATCTGGTTAAATTTTATCCAGAGTATGAGCTGTCAGAAGAAGATGTGGAATTGATTATTAGTGCATCGGCTTTACATGATTTGGGAAAAATTGCGATTCCAGACAGCATTTTATTAAAGCCAGGCAGACTGACCCAGGAAGAATTTGAAGAGATGAAAAAGCACACGGTTTATGGATGTGATCTTTTAGAGAAATTTAAGCAGGAAGAGGACAGCTTTTATCGTTATTGCTATGATATATGCAGATACCATCATGAACGGCATGATGGAAAGGGCTATCCTGATGGTTTGACGGGAGAAAATATTCCAATCTGCGCCCAGATTGTTTCTATTGCGGATGTTTATGATGCATTAGTCAGCAAACGTGTGTATAAGGCGCCCTATGAGGTGAATGAAGCAGCACGTATGATTCTGGAAGGGGAGTGCGGCGTCTTTTCTCCTCAGATTCTGGATTGCTTTCAATTAGCAAAAGAAAAATTTTTCCAGGCCACCCAGACGAAACTGTCCTTTGCAGATGTTGGATAATTAGGAGAGAAGTTAAAATTGCTTCATTGTAAAAAGAAATGCCACAAGAGTCAATAAACTCTATCGCATTTCTTTTTTTATTTAATAGGAAAGACTGTGTTGATATAAAGCGTTAAAGTATATGACTTTCCTATAGATAAAAAGCATCAGGAATTTTGTGTTGAAATGTTCATAAATGTATTGACATTGTTGCACACAAATATATACTATAAAGATAGGAGGAAGCCCTATGAAAAAGACAATTTCTATAAGCATACGGATGAGTGAAGAAGAATTGGAAAAATTAAAAACAGCCGCTAGATTGGAAGCATATGCTTCATATAGTGAATTTATTAGAAGAACAGCTTTAATAGAGGCAAGGCACATTATTGAGAAGAATGGAGAAAAGAAGGATGACTAATAAATCTATCATAACTGTTCCTGAGGGGAAACTTTTAGATTTTATTACTAAAAAAATTGTCAATGATAATCCAGAAGAATATGTAAGGCAGAATATAGAGAAAGCTCTAGTTCGGCAGTATAAATATCATATCGAAGATTGTGCACCTGAAGTAACAATAAAAGTAGGGTCTGCAAATAAAAGAGTAGATATTGTAGTGTTTGAACCAGGAAGTCATCATAAACAAGAAAATGCTTTAATTTTAATTGAAACAAAGAAAGCTAAAACAAATCCACATGGAAAAAAGGATGGAATTGAACAATTAAAATCTTATATGGCAGCATGTTTAAATGCTCAGTTTGGATTATGGACAAACGGAGATGATAGGTACTGTTTTGCGAAACGAAAAAGAGAAGGTACTTTTTTTTATGAAGAAATTCCTGAAATACCATCTTGTGGTCAAAGCGAGAATGATTTATATAAACCTAAGCGAAAAAATTTGCAAATTGCTACGGCAGATAATTTGATGTTTGCTTTTAGAAGATGTCACAATTATATTGCAGGTAATTCTGGTCTACATAAAACAGATGCATTTTGGGAACTTTTAAAGGTTATTTTTACTAAAATAGAGGATGAACGCACAGGAGATTTGAATTTTTACGTAACACCAAGTGAATTAAAAAATTCATCTGCTTCAGTTACAACAAAAAGTCGTTTAGAGAAACTTTTTGATGAAAAAGTTGTAAAAAAATATCCATCTATTTTTAATACAGATGAAACGAAAACGATAGAATTAACAGCAGATGTTCTTGCATATGTTGTTTCACAATTACAAGGGTATTCATTATTGGCGTCGCCGGTTGATGTAAAAGGAGTTGCTTATGAAGAAATAGTGGGATCAAATCTTAGAGGTGACAGGGGAGAATTTTTTACTCCAAGAAATGCATGTAAAATGGCCGTTGAGATGTTAAATCCGCAACCAGGAGAGAAGGTTATAGATCCATCATGTGGAACAGGAGGATTTTTAATCACTGCGATGAATCATGCCTTAAAGCAACTTCGAGTAAATGAAACTGAATTGTGGGAGAATACGAATCACCCTAATCCATATGAATTAGAGGAATTTTTTAGAAAGCGTACAGAATATTTGTCAACATGCGTATTTGGAATTGATATTAATCCATCTCTGGTAAGAGCAGCCAAAATGAATATGGTTATGAATAATGATGGTTCTGGTGGATTATATCGGGAGAACAGCCTTACGAATCCTAATACATGGGATAATGAAACAAGAAAATATGTAAAATTGGAATCGTTTGATTTAGTATTTACAAATCCACCGTTTGGAGCAAGCATTTTAATAGATGATGTTAATATTCTCGAACAATACGATTTAGCTGCTGTATGGGATAAAACCGAAGACGGAAAACTTGTAGTTCGGAAAGATAAATCAAAAGAAGTGATTCTTCAAACAAGTATGCCGCCAGAAATTTTGTTTATTGAAAGATGTATTCAACTTTTGAAACCAGGTACTGGTCGCATGGCGATGGTTATACCTAATGGTATACTTAATAATCCCTCTTTGGAATATGTCAGATATTGGTTATTAAAAAATGTTCAAGTCTTGGCAGTGGTTGATATGCAAAGGGATCTTTTTCAGCCTGGGAATGATACTCAGACATCAATGGTTTTTATGAGGAGATTTGATAAGAATGAAAAAGCACAGGCAGAAAAAGAAAATATTAATTATCCCATTTTTATGGCTGTAGCAGAAAAGATTGGACATGACAAAAGAGGCACAGTTATATATAAAAAAGATTCTGATGGAAAGGAGATTATTTCTCATGGTATAAATGCAGAAGAAATCTTAGATCCTGTATCAGGGCAGACAATAATTATTGATTCTGGTACAGATGATCGAGTGGTAGATGATGATATGCCAGAAGTCGTTCAGGCTTATAGGAAATGGCAGGGTGAAGTATATGAAAGTTGAAACAATATATAAGAGTGATTTTACAGAAAATCATCGTTTAGATTCTTCCTTTTACCTTTCATCAGGTGCAACTGCTGATAGGATTATAAAAAATTATATAAAAAGTGGAGAATATATTTGTTTAGGAGATAAGGGGCTTGCCAATGTGTGGCAGCCAGGAAGAAATATTATAGCGTATGCAGGGGAAAACGAGGAATATGTGCCGTATTTGCAACCATATGATATCTTGGAATATATGCCAATAGAAAGGTCAAGACTGTCATCCCATCAAAATGATATTGATTCGTTGCGTGTCGAAAAAGGTACTATTCTACAGACATGTTCAGGAAGAAATTTGGGACCGCTAGTCATATCAGATAAATATTTAGAGAAGTTTGTTTTTGGAAGTGATTTAATTCGAATCAAAATATATGATGAGGAAATAAAGTATTATGTATATGCTTTTTTTTCTACATGGATAGGTCAGGCACTTTTGCATTCTAATAAGACAGGATCTGTTGTAGATCATTTGAGCAGAAAAGATATTATGAAAATAAAGATTCCAATGATTCATAAAAGTCAAAGAAACCATATTGTGAGTTTGATAAAAAAATCTCATGAATGCATGGCAACAGCAAGAGAAAGATTAGATGAATTAAAGACAGAATTTGTTGAGAAGAGCAAGGTTGTTTATTATAAGCGCTATCTTCGTAATGGATGGACAGTGGCATTTAATGAACTATCGGGAACCAATAGAATAGATGCTGCTTATTATGATCCAGACATGTTTGAAGCAACTATGCAATTAAGAAAGAATGGTGGAATCGAATTAGGAACAATGGCTGATGTAATTAAGCCTGCTGGAAGGTATAAAACTAATTATGTAGAAAAAGGGTATGGTAAGCCTTTGATTTCTGGAAGGCAATTATTACAATACCAAATAGTAGGGCTAAAATATTTGCCATTTAATGAAGAAAATACGTTTGAAAGGTTTAAATTGAAAGATGGATATATTGCATACCCTGCAGATGGAAGGGTTGAGGGAAGACTTGGTACACCTGTTATGATTACAAAAAATAGAAATGGGTGGTATGCTAGTGGACATATTGGAAGGATAATTGCTCATAAAGGAGTTAAGAATGGTTATTTGTATTTATCATTCACACATCCAGTGGTACAAGCTCAATTGTCAGCTTTAGCATGTGGATCAGTTGTAGATGCAGTATATCCAGAAGATGTTGAAAAAGTAATTATTCCACCATGTATAGATTTTCCATATGATGAGGTAGAACGGGCATGGCATTTGTTTGATGAGGCAGAAAAATTAAAAATAGAGGCGTGCGATGAATTGCTTCAGATTATTAATAACAAAAGAATATAGCAAATGATAGTAATGCCATGGAGTAATATTATGACAAAGTTGAGAAAAGTTAAAATTGTTGAAAGATCTTGCATTTCTCCTATACCTATGTTATAATACGAACCTGTGAGACAAGAAAACGATGGTCCTCTGTTACGAAAGGTATTAAGAACATCCAATGAAATAGGAGGTCACAAATGAACGCAACAGAAATTATCAAAGGTATTGAACAGGAACAGTTAAAAGAGAAGGTTGATGAATTTCGGGTAGGTGATACCGTAAAGGTTTATGGTAAGATTAAGGAAGGAAATCGTGAAAGAATTCAGGTCTTTGAAGGCATTGTGTTAAAGAGACAGGGAGGAAGCAGCCGGGAGACATTTACCGTAAGAAAGTTCTCCAATGGTGTTGGTGTTGAGAAGACATGGCCGTTGCATTCTCCGAATGTTGAGAAGATTGAAGTAGTTCGCCGCGGTAAAGTAAGACGTGCAAAGCTGAATTACCTGAGAGGCCGTGTAGGTAAGAGAGCAAAAGTAAAAGAATTGGTAAAATAATTCAGGTAGAAGGATAGAAGGGACAACTACGATTGTATTTGTCCCTTTTTGGTTAAGAATTGAAGGAACAATTATCCTATGTCATCTAACACATTGATACTGTGACAGTTCCTTAGGAAGCTTAGAGGGAAAATGAGAAGAACATCGGGATTGAATTTTAATCGAAGGAAAAAAAAGGTAAATACAGGGTTGTTACGGGAAATTGCAGTCTGGGTAGGTGAAATCTTGCTGACAATACTGATTGCAATGACTTTGGTGTTGTCTGTGGGATTTTGCATTTCGGTGGTAGGGCCATCCATGTCTCCTACCTTGGAAAATGGGGAAAAAATATTGGTCAACCGCATAGGCTATAAGTTGTTTGATCCAAAACGGAATGACCTGATTGTATTTTTGCCCAATGGAAATGAAAAGTCCCATTATTATATTAAACGTGTGATTGCCCTGCCAGGAGACAGAGTGCAAATCAATGAAGGTACAATTTATATCAACGGAGAGCCTTTGGAAGAAAAAGTGGCAGTTTCTGCTATCGAGAATCCATTGCTTGCAGAAGATGAAATTGTCATAGGGGAAGATGAATATTTTGTTTTGGGGGACAATCGTAACAATAGTGAAGACAGCCGTTATGCCAGCATTGGCAATGTGAAAAAAGAACATATTGTAGGAAAGGCATGGTGTATTGTTTCTCCTTGGAGCAGATTTGGATTATTGAAATAGAAGGAAAGCAAATGAGAAGCATTTTTTATTCTACAGGAAAGACCTTGTCACGCTAACGCGTGAAAGTATCTTTCCTGTAGAATAAAAAAGCTCTTACCGCACTGTGGCGGGTCGCTTTCGATTAGGAGGTTATGTATGCATTTTCAATGGTATCCAGGGCATATGACGAAAGCAAAGCGTCAGATGCAGGAGGATATAAAATTAATAGACTTGGTGATTGAGTTGGTGGATGCCAGAATTCCTCTCAGCAGCCGCAATCCTGACATTGATGAGTTGGGAAAACAGAAGGCAAGGCTGATTTTGATGAATAAGGCAGATCTTGCCGATGAGGAGCAAACAAGGGAATGGTCTGAATATTTCAGAAACAAGGGCTGTTTCGTGGTAAAAGTGGATGCAAGAGCGAAAGCAGGAATGAAAAAAATCAATGATGTGGTGATGGAGGCCTGCCAGCAGAAAATTGAACGGGATAGAAAACGTGGAATTAAGAATCGTCCAGTGCGTGCCATGGTGGTGGGAATTCCAAATGTAGGAAAATCTACATTTATTAACACATATGCAGGGAAGGCATGCGCCAAAACAGGAAATAAGCCAGGAGTTACCAAAGGAAAACAGTGGATACGGCTGAATAAAAATGTGGAGTTGTTAGATACACCAGGGATTTTATGGCCCAAATTTGAAGATCAGCAGGTCGGACTGTATCTTGCATTGATTGGTTCCATAAAAGATGAAATTTTAAATATTGACGAACTTTCCTTAGAATTGATCAAGGTTTTGAAAGAGCATTATCCGGGAATTTTGGCAAGTCGGTATGAAGTAAATGAAGAACAGGAACCAGCAGAATTGCTAAAGCAGATTGCCCAAAACCGTAATTGTATAAAAAAGGGAAATGAGCTGGATTACAGTAAGGCAGCAGCTCTTGTGGTGGATGAATTCCGAAGCGGACGATTAGGAAAAATAACTCTTGAATTTCCAGGAAACTAGCGATAGAATAAAAAGAGCGAAAGGGAATTTGTTCGCATAGATGATTCAGAAAGAGAAGTTGTGGGTATGAGGAAAAAGGAAGACAAGAATATAGATAGAAAGCAAAAAAATCAAGAGCAGTCCTCAGATGAAAAATCAGGACTCGTCAAGGAAACCGTGAATTTTATATTGTATATTGCAATTGTATTTTTGATGACCTATTTGGTCATTCATTACGTCGGGCAGCGCACTCAGGTGAGTGGAACTTCTATGGAATATACGCTGAGTGATGGAGATAATTTGATTGTGGATAAAATTAGTTATCGATTCCATGACCCAGAGCGTTTTGATATTATTGTTTTTCCATTTCAGTATGAGGAGGATACTTATTATATTAAGAGAATTATAGGGCTGCCAGGGGAAACGGTACAAATCGATGAGGCAGGGAATATTCTTATTGATGGAGAGGTACTGGAGGAATCCTATGGCAGAGAGGTCATGCTAGAACAAGGCCAGGCAGCAGAACCTATAGAATTAGGTGAGGATGAATATTTTGTTCTGGGAGATAATCGGAATGCCAGCTCAGATAGCAGAGAGCCAAGGGTTGGTCTGATTCATCGAAAGGATATTGTTGGAAGAGCATGGCTTCGTATTTATCCATTTGATAGTTTTGGCTTTATCAGACATCAGTAAAGAGGAGAGAACCGTGGAGGAACGAAAGAAAATTTGTGAGATCAAAGAAGAATTACAGGCAGCAGAGGAGACGATGCTGCCTTCTTTTATTTCCAGGTATGAAGGAGATGAAAGAGCAGGCGTTAAAAAACTGCTGCGCCAGGCCAGGAAGCAGTTGGAACAGTTGGAAAAAGAGAGGCAAAGAATCGAAAGTCTTAAAAAATATGAACGACAGTATGAACATGTGGGATATGTGTGCGGCATTGATGAAGTAGGAAGAGGTCCTTTGGCTGGTCCAGTAGTGGCAGGAGCGGTGATTTTGCCCAAGGATTGTAGGATTCTTTATATCAATGATTCCAAAAAGCTCAGTGAAAAAAAGAGAGAAGAGCTCTATGATGTGATTATGGAACAGGCGGTGGCCACAGGAATTGGCATGACAGGCCCGAAGCGAATTGATGAAATTAATATTTTACAGGCTACCTATGAAGCCATGCGCCAGGCTATTCAAAATTTATCTGTTACACCCGATATATTATTAAATGATGCAGTGACGATTCCCAAGGTGGAGCTTCCCCAGATACCGATTATAAAAGGGGATGAAAAAAGTCTTTCCATTGGGGCTGCAAGCATCATCGCGAAAGTAACTAGGGACAGATTGATGGTGGAATATGATAAAATTATGCCGGAATATGGGTTTGCCCGGAACAAGGGATATGGCTCCAAGGAACATTTGGAAGCAATCAAAAAGTATGGACCATCTCTCATACATCGTCGGTCCTTCATAAAATCTTATGTGTAAAAGAAGTTTGAAAGTTTCATAACTTTTCTTGTAGAAAGGCAGTGAGTAGAAGTGTCATTAGGAGGCATTCATCAATATCAGGCTAATACGGCGTCCAATACCCAGACATTGGGAAGTGTAAAAGAAACAACGGGAGTACGCCCCACCGCCCAGGTGCAGGAGCTGACGCCGGGAAAGGTCTTTGAGGGGATGGTCACAGAAGTAAAAAATAATCAGGTGACTTTAGGGTTAAGTGATGGAAGGACGATTTCTGCTAGGATGGAATCAGGTGTAACCTTAGAACAAGGGCAGCCCATGCTGTTTGAAGTGAAGGCGAATACCGGAGAACAGATTTCTATCCGTCCAGTAACCTTAGAGAGCGCCCAGAATCCTACACTGTTGAAAGCATTGGAGGCAGCAGGATTGAAAGCCAATCCAAGGAATCTGTCTATGGTCAACCAGATGATGATGGAGCAGATGCCCATCGATAAGAGCAGTCTGATGCAAATGATGCGGGCAGTGGCTAATTTCCCTCAGGCAGAGATACAGACATTGGTACAGATGCAAAAATTAGGGTTTGTGATTACTGAGGATTCCTTGAACCAATTCCAGAATTACCAGAACGGACAACAGGCAATATTGCCGGAAATACAAGAGCTTATGGAGGGAATTGCCAATCTTCCAGAACAGATATTTGGAAAAGAGGGAATGGGGCAGCAGAATACTTTGCCGGAAAATTTTGTTCTGACAGGTGGACAGAATCCAGGTGTGGCAGAAAATGGACAGAATACAGAAGCTTTACAATTGTTGGGACTGCAAAAACAGATTTTAGGAATTCTTTTCGGAGACGGCAGCCAGTCAGTTCTTTTGGATGGGGAGAAGGTAAATCAGGTTTTTCCAAATGGCGACCAATTGCCAGCCGATGGGGAAACGATACAGAATAAAGATGCCATAAATCAGATTCTGCAAAATGGCGAAGGGATCACTGAGGCTGTGCAGAATAAAGACAATGGGAATTCAGCTTTGCAAAATGGTAATGTGGGGAATCAGGAGCTGCAAGGGGACATTGCAGCAGATCGTGCAATAGGAGAATTGACAGGCAAGGAGGGGATTTCCCAGGAAATGGCAGCAGGGGCAGGAAAGGAAATACAAAGCCCTATCGATGCAATCCTTACCAAGGAACAGCAGGGAAATCTTACTACGATGCTGCAGGAATTTTCCGGGGCAGCAGAGAATGAACAGCTTCTGCCCGAGGGAAGGCTGAACACCAGCCTTTCTGCTGGGGAACTCTTGCAGCAGATCATGGAAACAGTGGAAAAAGACGGGGAATTCAAAGGCGGCTCCATCAAGAAATTATTTTCCTCCCAGGAATTTAAAGGGTTGATGAAGCAGGCCATGACAGATCAATGGATGCTCACCCCGGAAAAGTTAAAAGAAGAGGGAGCAGTCAAAGAATTGTATCAAAGGTTGGCCAGACAGATGACAGAGCTACAGCAGACACTTGCCCAGACAGGAAAAGAAGGAACTGCTTTGGCGAAAACAGCCCAGTCTGTACAGAGTAATCTGGAATTTATGAATCAGTTGAATCAGGTTTATACGTATGTGCAGCTTCCGTTAAAATTGCAGCAGCAAAATGCCCACAGTGATTTGTATGTATATACCAACAAGAAAAATCTCAGGGAAAAAGAAGGAGATCTCTCCGCACTGCTCCATTTGGATTTGGAGCATCTTGGTTCCACTGATATTTATGTAAAATTGCATGGGCTGACGGTACAGACAGATTTTTATCTGACAGATGAATTGTCCTTTCAATTGATTTCAAATTTTACTGGACAGTTGATGGAACGCCTGGAGCAAAAGGGCTATAGCTGTGAGGTAAAAGTGGAGAATCGCAAAGAGCACAAAAACTCTGTGCAAGAATTTTTAGAACAAGAAAAGCCTGCTGGAAAGCTGCATCGGTATTCTTTTGATGTGAAAGCATAGAAATTAAAAAAATTTCCGAAGAAAAACGAAAATGCAGGATAGGGAGCGTGAGAAAATCTATGGCGGAAACAAGGTATAAGAATACAAATGAACCAGTAACTATGGACACCCCATGGGGAAAAAGACAGAAAACAGCCGTTGCCATAGCCTACAATCCTGGAGAAACAGCGCCGAAAATCATTGCCACTGGAAAAGGGCATTTGGCGGAAAAAATTATTGAAAAGGCAAAGGAAGACAATATTCCTTTTTATCGGGATGAAAAGCTGGCAAAAACCCTCTCCAAATTGGAAATCGGTGATATGATACCACCGGAACTTTACGAGGTTGTGGCGGAAATTTTGGTATTTGTAGATGATATGGAACGGATGCGTGAGAAATTAAAATAGGGGGATTTGTTAATCACGTATCATTTCGAGTTTCCCCATTTTACAATTCATAGTACCAAAAGGTTTCCATCACGAAGTGATGGAAACACTTTGCACAGAAAAGCACTCTGGAAAGCTAGCTTTTCAGAGCGCTTTTTGTGCAAGATGTCTATGCTGCCAAAGGCAGCAAGACCTTTTGGTTCTATAAATATCGGCTATTATAAAAAATGGGGAAACTCAAACGTATCATAGGTAAACAATAGGGATAGAAAAATATAAAAGCATATGGATAGAAAAGGAAGTGTAGATTGGCAAAAACAGGCAATGAAAATCGTAAGCAGGGAATCGCATGGGAGCATTGGGCGGCTGAGTTTTTAAAGGAAAAGGGATATCAGATTTTACATACAAATTTTTATAGCCGGTATGGGGAAATTGATTTGATTGCAAGGCAGGGAACCTATTTGGTGTTTTTGGAGGTGAAATACCGGAAAAATATCAAAGGCGGACATCCATTGGAAGCAGTGGATGTAAGAAAGCAGCGTCGGATCTGCAAAACGGCAGCCTATTATTGTATGCGTTACGGATATGGGGAAAGTACGCCCTGTCGGTTTGATGTGATCGGAATTTTAGGAGAAGAAATGTTCCATGTGGAGGATGCTTTTCCATTTCGGCAATAGATTATTTTGCCTAAAATAGAATCTTTCCTGATAGGAGTGAATATGGAAGAATCAGCAATAAAGTTTAAAACAGCATCGAAAGAACAGATGCCGTTGCTTCGACAAGATGAATCAGAAGGAAGGATATTTCCTTATTTGTATTATCCCCTGTTGGAGAAAACAGGAATGGTAAAACATTGTTTTACCACCAGAATGGGCGGTGTGAGCAAAGGGATATTTGAAAGTCTGAATTTAAGCTTTACCAGAGGAGATGAGAGAGCAGCAGTAGAAGAAAATTTCCGCAGGGTCTCTTGGGCGCTTGGCATAGAATACAAAAATTTTGTTTTCACGGACCAGACACATACCACCAACGTAAGGCGTGTGGGAAGAGAGGATGCAGGAAAAGGATTGATACGAGAACGGGGATATACCGATGTGGATGGGTTGATTACCGATGAACCAGGGCTTATCCTCTCTACCTTTTATGCAGACTGTGTCCCGTTATATTTTGTTGATACGAAACATAGGGCGATCGGCTTGTCCCATTCCGGTTGGCGAGGAACGGTGGGGCGTATGGGAGAAGCAACTCTTCGGGCCATGCAGCGGGAATTTCAGACAGAGCCGAAGGATGTTGTCTGCGCCATTGGCCCTTCCATCTGTCAGAACTGTTATGAAATCAGTGAGGATGTGGCAATGGAATTTCAAAAAGAATTTCCTCAGTATATCAATGAAATCTTGCTGGAAAAGGGCCAAGGAAAGTATCAGCTTGATTTGTGGCGTACCAACGAAATTGTTTTGTTGGAAGCAGGTATTATGCAGGAACATTTGTCTGTTACAAATATCTGTACCTGCTGTAATGAAAAGTTATTATTTTCCCATCGGGCCAGCCAGGGGAGAAGGGGAAACCTAGGCGCCTTTTTATGCATAAAAGAAGTGTAAGGGCACTTTTGGAAGATACCATAAGTTGTTAGGAGGAAATATCAAATGGAAAAAATAATCGAATACATTTTAGAACAGACAAAGAAAATTCTCTCAATTGACAGCCCAAGCGGGTATACCCAAGAAGTGGCAGACAGGATTTTAGAGGAGTATGCTTCTATGGGATATCATGCCCAAAAATCAGTAAAGGGCGGCGTTGTGGCAGACCTAGGCGGAAACCATAAGGAAGATGCAATTTTGTTGACAGCCCATATGGATACATTGGGGGCCATGGTTTGTGAGATTAAGGGAAATGGAAGGCTTAAGGTGTCTCCCTTGGGCGGCTTGCATCCCATGAATACAGAGACTGAAAACTGTCGGGTCATTACCAGATGCGATGGAATTTACGAAGGGACATTTCAGTTGGAAAATGCGTCTGTGCATGTAAACAGTGAATATGGCAAAGCAAAACGGGATTTTGATACCATGGAAGTAGTGCTGGATGAGAGAGTAAGCTCGAAAGAAGAGACGGAAAAACTGGGTATTATGACCGGGGATATTGTTGCCTTTGAGCCAAGGACGGTGATAACGGAAAAGGGATATATCAAAAGCCGTTTTCTGGATGACAAACTGAGTGTTGCAATTCTTCTTGGATTTGCAAAATATATGAAAGAAGAAAACATTACCCCAAAACGGAAAATATATCATCACATTACTGCTTATGAAGAAGTAGGGCATGGAGCTTGCGGAAGTGTTCCAGAAGGAGTGACAGAAATTCTTTCTGTGGATATGGGATGTGTGGGAGAAGGGCTGGCATGTACCGAACATCAGGTATCCATTTGTGCCAAGGACAGTGCAGGTCCTTACACCTATCAGGTAGTGAATGACTTGGTGAAAGCAGCGAAGGAACATGAGATTGATTTTGCAGTGGATGTGTATCCCCATTATGGTTCCGATGCAGACGCCGCTTTGGAAGCTGGTTATGATTGTCGCCATGGATTGATTGGTCCAGGCGTGTACGCGTCCCATGGCTATGAGAGAAGTCATGTGGATGGTGTGAGAGCCACAGTGGAATTGCTAAAAGCGTATCTGCTATAGAAAAACAAAAAATTCTACAACATATTGCACAAGTACTATTTTACTGTACGATATGTTGTAGAATTCTTGCATTTTACGATAGTCTTTTTGTAAATGATTTCTCAATCATCTTGGAACAGGTTCTTAATCATCCTCTTCCTGGGCGTTACTTGTGGAGTATACCTGTCTCTTTCTTGCCATCTCATCGCTTTCTAAGTATTCATCATAGGTAGTAACCTTATCAATCATACTTCCATTGGGCAAAAATTCAATAATACGGTTGGCCGTGGTTTGTACAACCTGATGGTCTCTGGAGGCAAACAGTAAAACACCAGGGAATTTGATTAATCCATTGTTCAAAGCGGTGATGGATTCCATATCCAAGTGGTCGGTAGGTTCATCCAGAATCAGGACATTTGCCCCAGTAATCATCATTCGGGATAACAGAACACGGACCTTCTCACCACCAGATAATACTTTCATTTTCTTTACGCCGTCTTCTCCAGCAAAAAGCATTCGGCCTAAGAAGCCCCGGACATAAGTGGCGTCCTTGATTTCGGAAAACTGAGTGAGCCATTCCACAATCTGCAAATCATTGTCGAAGATCTCTGTGTTATCCTTGGGAAAGTAGGACTGGCTGGTGGTAACGCCCCACTTGTAGTTGCCTTCGTCAGGCTCTAATTCTCCTGCTAAGATTTTAAACAAAGTGGTTTTGGCAATTTCGTTGCTTCCTACAAATGCAATCTTGTCGTCATGTCCTACAATAAAGGATATGTTGTCTAATACTTTTACGCCGTCAACAGTTTTACTTAAATTTTCTACCGTGAGAACTTCATTTCCGATTTCCCTATTGGGGCGGAAATCAATATAAGGGTATTTCCGGCTGGAAGGTTTAATTTCATCTAGCTGAATTTTTTCCAACGCTTTCTTTCGGGAGGTTGCCTGTTTGGATTTGGATGCATTTGCAGAGAAACGGGAAATAAATTCCTGAAGCTCTTTGATCTTCTCCTCTTTTTTCTTATTGGCTTCCTTCATTTGCTTGATTAAAAGCTGGCTGGACTCATACCAGAAATCATAATTTCCTGCATAAAGCTGGATTTTAGCATAGTCGATGTCAGCGGTATGGGTGCAGACCTTGTTCAGAAAATACCGGTCATGGGAAACAACAATTACAGTATTGTTAAAGTTAATTAAAAATTCCTCCAGCCAGGCAATGGCGTCCAAATCTAAGTGGTTGGTAGGCTCATCCAGGAGTAGAATATCTGGATTGCCAAATAGCGCCTGGGCCAGAAGTATTTTTACCTTCTGGGGGCCATTCATGTCTTTCATAAGGACCGTATGGAATTCTGGTTCAATGCCAAGGCCATTCAAAAGCTGCGCTGCATCCGATTCCGCATTCCAGCCGTCCATTTCGGCGAATTCCGCTTCCAGTTCACTGGCGCGGATCCCGTCTTCATCGGTGAAATCTTCCTTCATATAAATGGCATCTTTTTCTTTCATAATATCGTAGAGATGTTGATTTCCCATAATCACAGTATCCAGTACTGGGAATTCATCATATTTAAAATGATCCTGCTGCAAGAAAGAAAGACGCTGGCCGGGGGTAATGAAAACATCACCATTGGTGGGTTCCAATTGCCCATTTAAAATCTTAAGAAATGTGGACTTTCCAGCTCCATTGGCACCGATTAATCCATAGCAGTTTCCCTCGGTAAATTTGATGTTGACGTCTTCAAATAAAGCCTTTTTCCCTATCCTTAATGTTACATTGTTTGCACTAATCATATCAAATCCTCTTTTTCTGAATTTTAGTTCTGCTTTCCGAATTTTGCATAAAAGCATGTTTGGCAGAATTACTCTGCTTGTGGAAAATCAGATGGGCCTATGCCCTTGCCCTATTATTATACATAAAACTGTTTTATTTTCAAGGAAAACAATTGAAAATAAAGGAATTATTTGGTATGATTGAGAATAATGAAGTGGAATTTAGGAGAAAAATAATATGGATAGTCATACGGCCTGTCAAACGGAAAGATGGCTGCGGCCTGTCAAAGGATAAAAGAAGTAGGATGGGAGTTTTACGATGAAGACTGAAATAGAAGAGGTACTGTGCCTGCAGGCAGAGCGGTACAGATTGATGAAGGAAATCAACCAAGAATTGGTCATGCTGCTTCCCAGTGGTGAAGATGTGAATACCTCTCTGGATTTTTTGTTGGATCGAATTGGAAAACAGTATGAATTGAAATGTGCAGCGATATTAGAATATGATAAGGAAAAGGGGGAGATAGGCCAGGTTAATTCCTGGGACAGGAACCATGGAATTGTGGCCGGCTTTCCTGGAAAAAACAGCGAGAAAAAGCAGGATTACTTTTTTAAAGGTTCTGACAAATACTATCTGTTTTGTGAACCCTTACATACTGGGACGTGGACAGAGTTTCAGCGGGAGACCTTTCAGGAGCTGGCGCGGATGCTTTCTATTTTTGCAGCTCTTAGGGAGCATAAGCAGGAAGACCAGAGGAAAATTCAGCATTTGAAATGGAAAGATCCCTTGACGGGACTGTATTTGGAAGAAGCCTTCAAAGGAAAAGTCAAAGAAAAGTTAAAAGACTGGCAGGAGAATATGAAGTATGCCATTGTCTATACAGATATCAATGATTTTTCTTACATCAACGATAATTTTGGATATTCTGCAGGAAACGATATTTTAAAGAACTTTGCTTCTTTCCTCCACAGAGAGGAAAATATGATATCCTGTCGGTTGTATTCTGACCTGTTTATTATCTTTTTGTGGGATATCAATCAAGATATGATTTTACAACGTATTGTGAAGACCAGTTTGGATTTCAGCAGGCAGCAGAAGGAGATCTATCCTTCCAGCAGCATTCGATTGACAACTGGTATTTATTTTATGGAGCATAAAGAGGAAAATCTAGAGATGGCAATTGAGAATGCCAATCTGACCAGAAAAAGCATCAAGGGCCACAGCAGTGCGTTTTGCCATGTGTATGAGAGCAAAATGAGAAGTAAAAGAGATGAAGAAAAACAAGTGCTGGCAGAGTTTCAGGGGAGCCTTCGCGAAGGGGGATTTCAGGTCTATGTGCAGCCGAAATTTTATCTTTCCAGATTGGAGCTTTCTGGTGGAGAGGCTCTGGTACGGTGGCACAAGGACAATGGAAAAATAGAATCTCCAGATTTATTTATTCCCATATTGGAGAAGTCTGGTTATATTGTGGAACTGGATTTTTATGTGTATGAGCAGGTATTAATTTACATGAGAAGCTGGTTAGAGGCAGGAAAAGAACCACCAGTGATTTCCGTGAATTTTTCCAGAAGTCATTTTGAGGGTGAGGGAATTTACCGAAGGATTGTGTCTATGACAAAGGCGTATCGGATTGAACCTAAATATATTGAGATTGAAATTACAGAAAGCCTTTTTATCACAGGATATGAATTGGTGAAAACAGAGTTGAATCAGCTTCGACAGGAGGGGTTTCGCGTGGCAATTGATGATTTTGGAACCGGGTATTCTTCCCTTGGGATGCTTCTTGATATTCCGGCGGATATTGTCAAGGTGGACAAAAGCTTTTTACATCAAAAAAACTGTGAAAATGGAAAAGAATTTATTCAGCATATGGGTAGATTAATTGAGAGTGTGAAAGATGAAGTGATCTTTGAAGGAATAGAGACAGAGGAGCAGCGGGAGTTTTTAGTAGACTGCGGATTTCACTTGGGACAGGGATTTTTGTTTGACAGACCCATGCCTATTGAGGTGTTCCAAGAAAAATACATGAAATAAGCCGAAAACTATTGATTTTTCTGGCTATAATTATTATAGTATAAAGGAAGAATTTGTTATCTATGTTGTGGAAGTCTAAGACTTTCACGGTGACAAATTAAATTCAGGCAGGAGGAAAAATGTAATGAAAAGATCTATGAAAACCATGGATGGTAATCATGCAGCAGCACATGCTTCTTATGCATATACAGATGTTGCAGCCATCTACCCAATCACACCATCTTCTGTTATGGCAGAAGCAACCGATGAATGGGCAACACAGGGAAGAAAGAACATTTTTGGACAGACTGTACAGGTAACAGAGATGCAGTCTGAAGCTGGAGCAGCAGGTACTGTACATGGCTCATTGGCAGCAGGTGCATTAACTACCACTTACACTGCATCTCAGGGATTGTTACTGATGATTCCCAATCTTTACAAAATTGCAGGTGAAGGGCTTCCAGGCGTATTCAATGTATCTGCACGTTGTGTAGCAACACATGCGTTGAATATTTTTGGTGACCATTCCGACGTATATGCCTGTCGTCAAACTGGTGCAGCAATGCTCTGCGAGTCTTCCGTACAGGAAGTTATGGATTTAACTCCAGTTGCACACTGTGCTGCTTTGGAAGGACATCTTCCTTTCATCAATTTCTTTGATGGATTCAGAACTTCTCACGAGATTCAGAAAATTGAAACATGGGATTATGAAGATTTGAAAGATATGGTAGATTTAAGTGCAATTGATACATTCCGTAAGAATGCACTGAATCCAAATCATCCCCGTCAGGACGGTTCTGCACAGAACCCAGATATCTTCTTCCAGACCAGAGAGTCTTGCAATATCACTTACGATGAAATGCCAGCAATCGTACAGAAATATATGGACAAGGTAAATGAGAAGATTGGTACGGATTACAAGCTGTTTAACTATCATGGCGCTGCTGATGCTGAGAAAATTATCATCGCTATGGGTTCCGTATGTGACACCATTGATGAAACCATTGATTACTTAATGGAAAAAGGCGAGAAGGTCGGCGTTGTAAAGGTTCGTCTGTATCGTCCGTTCAGCAAGGATGCTTTTGTTGCAGCAATTCCTGACAGCGTTAAGACAATCGCTGTATTAGACAGAACAAAAGAGCCAGGATCTCTTGGCGAACCTTTATATTTGGATGTAGTTGCAGCATTGAAGGGAACCAAATTTGACGCTGTTAAGATCACAAGCGGCCGTTATGGATTAGGTTCCAAGGACACTACACCTGGACAGATTATCGCTGTATACAACAATACAGAAAAAGAAAGATTTACCATCGGTATTTATGATGACGTTACCAACCTTTCTTTGGAAGTAAAGGAAGACCCAGTAACCACACCAGAAGGAACCATCAACTGCAAGTTCTGGGGACTTGGCGCTGACGGTACTGTTGGAGCAAATAAGAACTCCATTAAGATTATCGGTGACAACACAGATATGTATGCTCAGGCATATTTTGATTATGATTCCAAAAAATCCGGCGGTGTTACCATGTCTCACCTGCGTTTTGGTAAGAAGGCAATTAAGTCCACATACTTAATCAAACAGGCAAACTTTGTAGCATGCCACAATCCTTCTTATGTACGTAAATACAACATGGTTCAGGAATTAGTACCAGGCGGAACCTTCCTGTTGAACTGCTCCTGGAGCCCAGAAGAACTGGAAACACATCTTCCAGGACAGGTAAAGAGATATATTGCTGAAAACGATATTCAATTCTATACCATCGATGGTATCAAGATTGGAAAAGAAATCGGACTTGGCGGACGTATCAACACTGTGCTTCAGTCGGCATTCTTCAAATTGGCGGCAATTATTCCAGAAGAGAGAGCAATTGAGCTGATGAAGGCTGCTGCAAAGGCAACCTATGGCAAGAAGGGCGATAAGATTGTACAGATGAACTATGATGCAATCGACGCTGGAGCAACTGGAGTTGTTAAGATTGAAGTTCCTGCAAACTGGAAAGACGCTCAGGATGAAAGCTTTGCAAAGGTTGCAACTGGAGATAGAAAAGACGTTGTAGATTTTGTAAATGACATTCAGATTCCAGTAAATGGACAGGAAGGTAACAAGATTCCTGTATCTGTTGTTAAGAAATATGAAAATGGACAGACTCCTTCTGGATCTTCTGCATTTGAGAAACGTGGTATTGCAGTTGACGTTCCAGTATGGAATCCAGAAAATTGTATTCAGTGTAATATTTGTGCATATGTTTGTCCTCATGCAGTCATCCGTCCGGTAGCATTGACAGAAGAAGAAGCTTCCAAAGCTCCAGAAGGAATGCAGACACTTCCTATGACAGGAATGCCAGAGTACAAGTTCAGCATGACTATTTCTGCACTTGACTGTACCGGATGCGGCTCCTGTGCAAATGTATGCCCAGGCAAGAAGGGTGAGAAAGCTCTTACAATGCAGAACTGTGAAGCAAATGTTGGAGAACAGGCTTACTTTGATTTTGGTTTAACCACAGAGAAGAAAGTAGATGTCGTAGAAAAATTCAAAGAGACTACTGTAAAAGGTTCTCAGTTCAAACAGCCATTGCTTGAGTTCTCAGGCGCATGCGGCGGATGTGGTGAGACACCATACGCAAAATTGATTACACAGTTGTTTGGTGATAGAATGTATATTGCAAATGCAACTGGATGTTCCTCCATCTGGGGTAACTCTTCACCATCTACACCTTATACTGTAAATGAAAGAGGACAAGGTCCTGCATGGTCCAATTCCTTATTCGAAGATGCTGCAGAGTTTGGTTATGGTATGTTACTGGCTCAGAAGGCAGTGAGAGGAAAATTAAAGAGCAAAGTGGAAGCATTGGTAGCAGAAGGCAAGAATGCAGACGTTGTTGCAGCAGGACAAGAGTGGCTTGACACTTATGGAATCGGCGCTGTCAACGGAACAGCTACAGATAAATTAATCGCTGCTTTAGAAGCATGTGGATGTGAGGCTTCCAAAGAAATTCTTGCTGAGAAAGATTTCCTTGGAAAGAAATCTCAGTGGATCTTTGGTGGTGACGGATGGGCATATGACATCGGATTTGGCGGTGTAGACCATGTATTGGCAAGCGGACAGGATATCAACGTTATGGTATTCGATACTGAAGTTTACTCCAATACAGGCGGACAGTCCTCCAAGGCTACTCCTACTGGTGCAATTGCACAGTTTGCAGCAGGCGGAAAAGAAGTGAAGAAGAAAGACCTTGCTTCTATCGCAATGAGCTATGGTTATGTATATGTTGCACAGATCGCAATGGGCGCTGATTACAATCAGTGTATCAAAGCTCTGGCAGAAGCAGAAGCATATCCAGGACCATCCTTGATTATTGCTTATGCTCCATGTATCAACCATGGTATCAAGGTTGGTATGAGCAAAGCTCAGACAGAAGAGAAGAACGCTGTAGAAGCTGGTTACTGGCATAACTTCCGTTTCAATCCTGCATTGAAAGAAGAAGGAAAGGCAGCATTCTCCTTAGACAGCAAGGCGCCGACTGGAGATTACAAGGCATTCTTAAACGGAGAAGTTCGTTACAATGCACTTGCAAGATTCAATCCAGAAAGAGCAGAAGAGCTGTTTGCAGTTTCTGAGAAGCATGCAAAAGAGCGTTATGAATATCTGAATAAGTTAATCACTTTATATGGTGAGAACTAAGATAGAATAAAAGAAATCCCCTCCGGCATTAGCAGTGTATCCGTAAGAAAGTAATAGAGAAAACGGAATTACGGTGGCTGTCCGGCGGTATTAGAACAAGATTAGTGGTACATGGAGGAAAATCTGTGTGCCGCTATTCTTTTTGTCTGTTTTAAATACATTGGACTTATTTCAGAAAAAAGCTAGAAAACGACCATAATTGAAGTTGATGGAAAAATATATGCGAGCATGATAAGATTTATGATGACAGTGGTATGGCTAGTATCACTATAGCCATACCATTTGTAATAATGTGATATAGAATTTTAGGTTAGTTATGTAAGAAAAATAGAGCTTATACATAATCTCTACCACAGTTTTTGCAGAAGTTTTTATACTGTTCATTTAATTCTCCGCAATCAGGGCAATACCATGTACCGTCTGGACGAGGACAGACTTTTATTAAATGTTTATGTTTAGTTACTTCTCCCAGTTCCTTGCTCTGATTTTCGATAGCCATAGCACCTAATGGCGCAATGGAAGAACCTTTATGACCAAGTCCTGCATATACTTTGGCGTTTTTCCAGGGAAGTTTATCGGACAGCTTTTGTTCTAGTTTGCTGCCGCAGTTCTGGCAGTACCTGGTACCATTCAAATTTTCAACACCGCATGTTTTACATTTCATTTGCATTCCCCCTTAAAAATTTATAATGTATATTGATTTTTATATTATATTGTAATATAAAAATCAATAATAAGGAAGTATAAAAAAAATGAGAAAAATTTTAACTTATGCTTTGCTTGTCAGTATTTTGTGTTGTGCGTTTCCATTTCGTGTTGAAGCTTCGGTACTTGAAACAGTGAGGGAGCGTGATGTTTCAGGAAAGTCACAGTATTATAAGCTCTTTGAAGATCAAAACAAAAATATGGAATTGGTTCGTATTACAGAGCAAGAATTAAACAGTAACCAGTGGCGGAAAGAAAGTATTTGATTTATCCGCAACAATAATATTTACGGTGCAATTGTAATAAAACCAATCAGCAAGTGTCTTTGAAGTAGATGCTTGCTGATTGGTTTTTCTTGGGTTTTGGCTAGAACTTGAACTTTATGGCAGGTATTCCCCAAAGCCGCCTTTGGCTTGCCGTTTTCTCTCATAGAGGGCTTTGTCTGCATGGCATAGAAGCTCTTCGATATTGACAGAAGAGTCTGAGGTGCAGGCAAATCCGCTGGATGCGTGGATGGTCCTTGACTGAGTAGGAGATAATGCTATCGGTGTATCGCCCAGTGCTTCGTAAAACATATGCAAAAGGTCTGTCACATGATTCTTGTCCTTACAGCCAAATATCATCATGCAGAATTCATCTCCAGAACGTCGTGCCGTCAAAAAATGCTTGGAGGGCATCCTGTGCATCACATGGGAAAAACTTTGCAGATAGAAATCGCCAATGTCATGGCCGAAGGTATCGTTGATTGATTTGAAATTATCAAGATCAATCATAACAGCGGCGCACATACTTTCTGCTGGGAGCTCCTGTAGAAGCTTGGCTGCCAGCAGCTTAAAATGAGAAAATTTATATAGTCCAGTGAGGGTGTCGTGGGTGTTTTCATACTGCATCTGCTTTTTTTCCATGATATCATTGCTGACATCTGTAACGATTCCCAGGTGCTTATTTGGAGAATCAGACATATGGATGCGGACATACCGGGATTCATCAATTTGAAAAATATCCTGCTCTCCTTCCAAGGGATGCTTCATTTTTTCCCGGATGTAATGGTCGAAAAGAGGTGCATTACTATAAAATTGTTCTGCGGTCTGGTCGGAAAGGGCTAATAATTCTTTCAGTCCCGGGGTTGCGAATACATGGGCGGTATCAGGGGTATATTCAAAAGCTGCCAGAGGGATACCGCTGATTTCAATAATTGCAGCGATACGGTCGGCGCTGTTGGTAATGCTTCTTACCATACGGTTGATGCCCCGGCTCAACGCTTCAAATTCCTGGTTTCCTCCAACGGTTACAGTAGTGTCCAGATTTCCCTTGGTGATGGAATCCAGATTTTCTATAATTCGGTGGATGCCGTCCACTACCTTGCGTTTCACAAGGTAATTTAAAAACAGGATAACGATAGCTTCGATAATTAAAAGGTACAGCAGGGTAGTAAATACTTGCTTGAAAAGCTGCTGAAGCAAAATTTCCTGCGGTAATGCGGCGCATAGCAGCATATGATTATATTCTCTGGCTGCTACATACATCGCTTTCCCGTTTTTTCCTTTTTTCCAAGCGCCTTTCATACAGCCCCAGAGCTGATCCAATTGGTAGTACTCTTCTTGAAACGCCTGGTCTATGCCGCCGGAATGCCCCAAAATTTCTCCGGTGGAAGTGTCTACTGCAAATAGCTCTTCTCCCGTGTCTGTGGGAAATTTTGAAAAAATATATTCATAGGTATTCCTTGATTCGGCTTCCATCTGCCTGGTAGGTTTAAAGCCTACCTGTACAATGCCTTTTTTACTTTTTTGGAGAACGCCCACGTATTGCATGACTCTGTGTTCTGCCGCATTAGGCTGGGGTTCTTGAATAAGGTAGGCATTTTCACCATCCATTTCCAAAAGTGCAAGAAACGCCCGGGTTTGCTTGTGATTATTCATATCGATGCCTATATATTTGGAAACAGAAGAAGATACAATGAATCCCTTTTCATCAATGATATGCAGTTCATCTACGTTGAGCAGGTTAGTCAGATATTGCATTTCTTCCGTATTCATGGAAATTTCTTCCTGCGTATCAAATATGTATGCGGCTGCTTTTGCCCTGGTTAGATAATCAACATCCAGATTTTCCTGCATAATTTTCAGTTCCGCCTGATTATTTTTTAAGGTGTGTATAATTTGTTCTGACTTTGCATAAAAGGTATTGAATTGCTGGGACTGCAGGGTATGCAGAGTAAACAGGAAATTAATAAATAATGTCAGGAAAATAGCAGTTGAGATAATCACAGATGTATGTCGAATAAAAGTTTTTTGCATGAAGGTATCCTCCGTTGGTACTTTTGCTCCTATAATATTCTTTTCTACATTATACCTTTTTTTACAAATTATATTAAGAGTTGTTTTTCACAAATAAATGATGATTTGTAACAGCTCATTAGAATTTGGCAAATAGAATCATCCAAAAGATGCCATTTTCACAGAAGCAGTCAATGGCGCCATTTATTTTTTCTGAAAATGCTTGCACGCTTTGCATTCCCAAGCCATGGTTCACCCCTTTTTTACTTTTGGGAAGTCCAGTGAGAGAATCAAAGGTAATTTCTTCTTGATATTCATTTTTCATTTGGATGAGCAAATGGTCTTTGGTGCAATGTACTTTAACATCTATATATCGGTGTTCTTTTTCAAAATTTTTCACACATATAATAGAATTTTCAAACAGGTTTGCAATGACTGCCGTAAATTCGTAGTCATTGACGGGAGTTTTCTCATCCACCAAAAGATCCAGATGTACGTCGATATCGAAGGTATTTGCACGTTCCATCATTTCGGAAATGATGGTGTTCACAATTAGGTTGCGACAGTATTTTACCATCTTATTTTCATCTGTGACTTCATTGAGATGTGCCATAATTTTTTTGATTTCCTCATATTCGCCCTGATTTAGCAGCATATGGATCATATTGGAATAATGTCTCATATCATGACGGAGAATTCGAAGCTTTTTTTCCGATTGCTCTACCAGATAATATTGATTTTCTAAGCCTTTGATGTAAGATTCAAATAGTACATTTTTCCAATAAATGTCTTTTTGCTTTGAATCGCTTTCAATATACCGTAAAACAACGACGTGAGATACACACATGGTAGCTACCATGCAGAGGATGCCCAGAATATTTTGAGGATAGTCATAAAGGCTGTAAGGAAAGAAGGCGATACAGGAAAAGCTGCAATAAAAAAAGACAGGAATCAAGCAAAGCTCCCACCAGCCCTTGGTGTATTCTTTTTCGTATTGCTTAAGCCACATGTTCCGAAGGCTTTTATACAAAATAATCAGAAGGATGAGGTGTACGATAAAGTTTCCCAACAAAGCAAGAATTCTGTTTTCTCCATAAATGTATAGAATGATGGCGATGACGCTTCCGATAATGGTATAATTGGAAGCGCTTAAGCCTATGAATAGAGCTTTACTGTTTCTTCTTTTTGAAATGAGAATACCTGTGAACTGGGTTACAAATATTTGAAAGAGGGTAATTAGAAAATAGCACCAATCATTATCTGGAAATATGTTTAATTTAACGACATCGGTAATAGATAACAGCAAAAAAGAAGTAAAACAGATTAATCTGGTTACTGTTTCTGAGTAACGGTGGGTAATAAACAGGTAAATAAAAAGCATTAAAAATATGTGACTTATCATATAAGAGATATTACTAAAATAGTCCATTTCTTTTCCTTACTTATATTGCTCTGAAATAAATAAAAGGTATTGCCTTTTTACATTTGCGGTGTTCTTTTTACTGACTGGAATATCTGCGCCGCTGTCCATGACAATGTTGCTTCCTTCCAATTGTCTGATAAAATTCAGGTTCACAAGAAATGATTTGTGAACCTGTATAAAATTACTGTTGCCTAGAAGCTCTTTGATTTCTTCATCAAAGGATTTTCGGATAAATATACTGGTGATAATCGTTTTGTCTGTCAAGTGTACATCTAACATTCTGGAAGAATTCTCAATATATTCTATTTTAGCACAGGGGACAGAGATCAATCCTTTTTTTGTTTTTATCAGATATAAAGGTCCTCTTTTTATTTCCTGGGAAGCGCGGGCATAATCCAACGCTTCAAAAAATTGTTCTTCTACGATTGGCTTTAAGAGATATCTTACTGCACGTACACCGTAAGCATCTAATGCAAAATCATTGGAAGAGGTTGTGTAGATAATGGCGGCGTTGCTGCCAGCCTGATTGATCTGATTGCCAATATCAATTCCGGTTGTTCCGGACATAATAATATCTAAAATATAAATGTCAGCCAACATTTTTTTGTGTATTTTTCTGGATAATTGGAAAGGATCTGTAAATTTTTCTACTTCGAAATCTGCCTGGGGATGCAGTTTTTTGTATTTTACAAGCAAATCTTCGATTGCTGCCATGTCTTTTATGCTATCATCACAGATTGTAATTTTCATTTATTTTTCCTCAAAAAAAACCGCAAAATGAATCCAGCGGTTACATTTATTTTGCAGTATAGTATATGGTATTGTAATATGTCGTTATTATAATACAGAATTTTGGAAAAAGCAAGATTTGCTTTTTTCTCTCAATGTTATCTTTATAGGAAAAATTTCAAAATTTGGTTCCCATACTGGCGGTTTTATGGTAAAATGTCCTGTGACTTTTACGAAAACGAGAATCCGAAGGAGTGGAAATATGATAAAAGTAGTGAAATTTGGAGGAAGCTCCCTGGCAAGCGCCGGGCAGTTTTCAAAAGTAGGAAAAATCATCCGTGAAGATGAGAGCCGTAGGTATGTGGTTCCCAGCGCGCCAGGAAAACGCAATGCCAAGGATACAAAAGTAACAGATATGCTTTATCAGTGCTATGAGCTGGCAGAGGCAGAAGGAGATTTTATGCCTTTGCTGAGAAAGATTCGGGAGCGTTATGACGCGATTATCAATGGTCTGAACTTGAATTTTTCTTTGAATAAGGAATTTGAGGTAATTGCAGAGAATTTTAAAAAGAAGGCTGGAGCAGATTATGCAGCTTCCCGCGGAGAATATCTAAATGGAATTATAATGGCCAATTATCTGGAATTTGAGTTTATAGACGCTGCCGAGGTAATTGTCTTTCGCGAGGATGGAGAATTTGATGCGGACAAGACCAATGCTATTTTGGGCGAAAGGCTTAGGAATTGTGAACGTGCAGTAATTCCAGGATTTTATGGTGCAAAAGAGGATGGAACTGTGAAAACCTTTTCAAGAGGCGGTTCTGATATTACTGGTTCTATTGTGGCAAAGGCAGTACGGGCAGATATTTACGAGAATTGGACGGATGTTTCGGGATTTTTGATTGCAGATCCCCGGATTATTGAAAAGCCAGAGGTGATTAAGGTGATTACTTACCGGGAGCTGCGGGAGTTGTCCTATATGGGAGCCACTGTACTCCATGAGGATGCAGTATTTCCAGTGCGCAAGGAAGGAATTCCCATCAATATCCGCAATACCAATGCCCCAGAGGATGAGGGAACATTGATTGTGGAAAGCACCTGCCGTCAGCCAGACTACACCATTACTGGAATTGCTGGAAAAAAAGGCTTTGTAGCAGTCAATATAGAAAAGGATATGATGAATGCAGAGGTTGGATTTGGAAGAAAGGTCCTAGAAGCTTTTGAGGAACATGGGATTTCCTTTGAACATGTGCCCTCTGGGATAGATACTATGACGGTATTTGTGCATCAAGAGGAATTTGAAGGAAAAGAACAGCAGGTGTTGTCAGCAATTCACCGTCTTGCACAACCAGATAGCATTGATTTGGAAGGAAATCTGGCATTGATTGCAGTGGTTGGCAGAGGCATGAAATCAACCAGAGGGACAGCCGGAAGAATTTTTTCTGCCCTTGCCCATGGGAATGTCAATGTGAAAATGATTGACCAGGGCTCCAGTGAGCTGAACATTATTATTGGTGTACAAAATAGTGATTTTGAAGATGCAATTCGAGCAATTTATGATATTTTTGTGGTAACACAGATTTAAAGTATGTTAAAATAAGGGAAAAATAATGATGGAATAGGCAGTACAAAATGGTCAGTAATTACCGTATCGTGAAAGGAGTGCAGAGTATGAGCAGAATACAAAGATTTTCTATTGGAAAGCCAATCAATACAGAAGCAGTGGTGCAGAAAATTCCAAAAGAAAAGGGAGATTTTCGATATTTTACACGGATACAGGATGTGGAATTGAAATCAGATGAGAATTCTCAGGAGACTATGATACAGAAAGACTATTTACTTTACCGGATGGATGCCAAAGACCGGATTTATGGATTGGGAGAAAATGTTCGGGGAATCAACAAACGGGGCTGGATTTATGAGAGTAATTGTACAGATGACCCCAACCATACAGAAAATAAACGTTCTCTGTATGGCGCCCACAATTTTTTTGTGGTGTCTGGAAAAGAAACCTTTGGCGTCTTTTTGGATTATCCAGGGAAGCTTGTTTTCGATATGGGGTATGAACGGATGGATGAAATTCGGATTACTCCAAATGACTGGAACCTGGATTTGTATTTGATTGAAGGAGACAGTATCCCCCAGATTGTGAAGTCTTTTCGACAGTTGGTGGGAAGAAGCTACATACCGCCAAAATGGGCGTTTGGTTTTGGACAGAGTCGCTGGGGATATCAGAATGAAGGGGATATCCGGGCGGTAGTTAAGGGTTATCGGGAACATGGAATTCCTTTGGATAGTGTATATCTTGATATTGATTATATGGAACACTTTAAGGATTTCACCATAAATCAGGAGCGTTTTCCAGATTTTCCAAAGTTTGTGGAAGAGATGAAAAAAGAGCATATTCATCTGGTGCCTATCATTGATGCAGGGGTAAAAATAGAAGAAGGATATAAGGTATATGAGGAAGGGGTAGAGGAAGGATATTTTTGTAAAGATCAGGAGGGAAAAGAATTTATCGGGGCGGTATGGCCTGGGAAGGTTCATTTTCCAGATGTGCTAAATCAAGAAGCAAGAAAGTGGTTTGGCATGAAATATGAAATTCTTCTAAAACAAGGAATTGAAGGGTTCTGGAATGATATGAATGAGCCGGCAATTTTCTATTCCGAGAAGAATTTGAATAAAGTAATGAAGGAAGTCAAGGCAATCAAAAATGACAACATGGATATGTGGGAGGTATTTGCATTTAAAGACCTGGTCAATGGGCTGGCAAATAATTCAGAGGATTATAAGAGCTTCTATCACAATATGGATGGAACAAAAATACGCCATGACAAGGTACACAACCTTTATGGATTTGGTATGACCAGAGCGGCAGGGGAAGCTTTTGAGGAATTGGAACCGGAAAAGAGAATTTTGATTTTTTCTCGGTCTTCTTATATTGGAATGCATCGTTATGGTGGAATTTGGATGGGGGATAACCAATCCTGGTGGTCACATATTTTGTTAAATCTTAAGATGCTGCCCTCCTTAAATATGTGCGGATTTTTGTATACGGGAGCAGATCTTGGAGGATTTGGCGCAGACACTACAGAGGATTTGCTGTTGCGGTGGATGGCTCTTGGTATTTTTACACCGCTGATGCGCAATCATGCAGCTTTGGGAACCAGGGAGCAGGAGTGCTATCAATTTACCCAAAAAGAAACCTTTCGTAACCTCATTGGAATTCGTTATGGTTTGATGCCGTATCTGTACAGTGAATATATGAAGGCAGCTTTGCGGGATGAAATGCTATTTTCGCCGTTGGCTTTTGTTTATCCAGAGGATGAACACGCGAAAGCGGTGGAGGATCAGCTTCTGTTAGGGGAAAGTATTATGATTGCTCCAGTCTATACGCAGAATGCTCTGGGAAGGTATGTATATCTGCCAGAGCCCATGAAGCTGGTACGGTTAAGGAGTATGGAAGAAATTGAGACAGAGGTGTTAGAGCAGGGACATTATTATATTGAAATTTCATTGGATGAAGTGGTATTTTTTATTCGTCCTGAGAAAATCGTACCATATACAGAGCCAGGGCAGTATATGGAAGAGTGCCAGGAAAAACAGATAAAATTGCTGCATTTTGTGAGTACAACAGCAGAGTATGAATTATATCAGGATGATGGATATGGAAAGGATTATGAAAATCCAGCCCATATAAAAAAGCTGTACGTATAAAAAGCAGCATGGAATATGGTGTGAGGAAAAAAAGATGGAAAATGAAATGTTTGATGAAAATATAAGCATGGGCTCTTTTCACAAAGAGACAGATGAGCTACGAAGCTTTAACGAGACGATGCTGCTTTTCCTGAAAGACCTTTATCTTTCCGTTATGATTGTAGAAGTGGATAAGAAAGAAGTATATCCGATTCATTTGTCGAAAGAAGGCAAGGCAGCTTTTACAGAAAGAGGCGAGATTGCCCTTGCCTGTATGGATATGATACAGCTTTACCACCCTGAGGAGCAGGAAGAAATGCGCAGAGAGATAACATTGGAGTGTCTGCAGTCTCAAATGGAACAAGGAAAAAAGAAATTGGTTTGGGAGTATCGGAGAAATATCCAAGGAGAGTATCGCTGGGTGAGCATTACCTGCTATTTTATGCCTGAATTTTCGAAAAGACGGAAAATGTTGATTGCCGTTCAGGATATTCATGAACAGAAAAAACAGGAAAAGGAATATCAGGAATATTTAAAGAACCGTTTTAAAGGAAATATGGAAATTTTGCGGATGTCTTTAAATAATACAAATATTTTTGAATATTTTTATTATCCCAAGGAGGGGAGAGTTGTTCTGCCAGAAAAAACAGCCAGCTATTACGGATGTCAGGAAGAGTACTGGGATGTAAAGCATGATTTTGCTGGAGATTTGGTGGACGCAGAGTATTATAATCTATTTTGCAGAGTTCATGAGCAAATTGAAAAGGGCGGAAAAAATGATTGCTTTTACTACAGCTCCAAACAGGGTAAATTCTGGTGCAAATGCAGTATTTCCAGTGTGAATTTTGATGAGTGGGGACATACTGTATTTGCAGTAGGAATTATTGAGGATTTGACCAGGCAGCGAAAAGTTGAGCAGGAGAATGAACGGTATCAGTCCATTTACAAATTTACAGTGGATACAGAGTATGATGGAATTGGGATTATTGATGTGGAAAATCGAACGGTGGATGTAAAGATTGCAAAACATATCAATCCATTAAGACCGATAAACCAAGGAGAATTTCAAGAAATCAAATCAAGATTTATTAATTATTTTATTTGTAAAGAGGATCAGGAGTTTTATCAGACAAAGGTGGAATTGGAGTCTGTTTTAGCGCAGCTAGAACGGACCAAGGAGCCAGTACAGTATTATTTTAGAGGGAAAGAAGAGTCTGGAAAGCGTCATAAGCAATGTACCATACGCTATTTTAATGAGGAGAAAACAAAATTATTTGTCTGTGTCCGTGATATTGAACATCAGGTTCAGGAGGAGGTACGGAATAAGGAAGAACTGGAGCGGGCGTTTGAATCGGCGGAGGCGGCGAATCGTGCCAAAAGTGAATTTTTAAGTAAAATGAGCCATGACATTCGTACGCCAATGAATGCTATTGTGGGAATGGCAGCCATCGGAGAGGCTAACATTGAGGATAAGGAGCGGGTTGCTGACTGCCTCAATAAGATCACCATAGCCAGCCATCATCTGACAGATTTGGTCAATGAGGTATTGGATATGAGCCGGATTGAAAGCGGAAAAATGAATTTGGCCCTTGAAGAATTTGATTTGAAGGAATTTTTGGAAGAGATTGTTGCCATTTCCCAGCCGAAAGCGGAGCAAAAGCATCAAAAGCTTACTATGGAGCTGGTGGAACTGAAACACCAAAAGGTTGTGGGAGATGATTTGAGCCTGCAAAAGGTATTTAACAATATTTTGGCAAATGCAGTAAAGTATACACAGGAAGGCGGCTGGGTGAAATTTGTTGTGGAGGAGCTCCCTTCGTTACACCAGAATTACGGCTATTATCGATTTACCATTGAGGATAATGGATATGGGATGACAGAAGAGTTCCAGAAGAAATTATTTCAACCCTTTGAACGTTCTGAGGATGTAAGAATTAAAAATACAGAAGGCACAGGACTGGGCATGCCTATTGCCTATAATCTGGTTCAGTTGATGCAGGGAGACATTCAAGTGGAAAGTGAACTGAATCAAGGCTCCAAATTTATCATTACTTTGTTTTTAGCATTGCAGAGTGAAGAACAACAAAGGCAGGAGGAAGCGGAGGAAGAGCAAGAAATTGTTTCCTTCCCAGGAAAAAGAGCGTTGCTGGTAGAAGATAATGAACTGAACATAGAAATTGCAATGGAAATCCTTAAGATGTTTGAGTTAGAGGTAGCTCTTGCATATAATGGGAAAGAAGCAGTGGAATTATATAAGAGCCAGGAACCAGGATATTTTGATATTATTTTTATGGATATTCAGATGCCAGTGATGGATGGCTATACAGCAGCAAAAGCAATACGGGGCAGCGGTTGTGAAGATTCTGGTGATGTTCCAATTGTGGCAATGACAGCAAATGCCTTTTCCGAGGATGTGCAAAAGGCAATCCACTCAGGAATGAATGACCATGTGGCAAAGCCCATTGACATCAAGCATTTTGTCAAAGTATTAACGAAATGGCTGTCCTAGCGCATGTTTGAAATTGATTTCCATAGATAGTTGAAATCAATGATTCAGTCTGCGCCAGGTGGCGGAGCAGGAGTCTATAATAAAATGGCAGAGAAAAAGAAACATCCCAGGGAGGCGGAAACGGAAAAGCAGCCCAGACAGAAACGACAGAAAAGCCGGAAGCAGAAAGAAATAAAATGGGATAAGCTGGACAATACGGCACATTTGTTTCCTGTGATTGCCGGGGAAGGTATGAGCAATGTGTACCGGATTTCTGTTACTTTAAAAGAAGAGATTAAGCAGGAGCTTTTACAGGAAGCATTGGAGCGGGTATTGCCATGGTTTGATGTGTTCCGGGTGCGTATGCGGTATGGAGTATTTTGGTATTATTTTGAGACAAACCAAAAACCAGCGCCAGAGGTAAAAGAAGAGTACCGTTATCCCTGCCAGTATATTTCTCCAAACCGGAACCGGAATTATTTGTTTCGCATCAATTATTACAGGAACAGAATTAACCTGGAAGTGTTCCATGTGCTGACAGATGGCATGGGCGGAATTACTTTTTTAAAGGAATTGACCTACCAGTATCTTCGGCTTGCACATCCTAGTCTCCAGGAGAAAATGGGGGATGGTCTGTGTAGTGACACTTCCCTAAACAGGGAAGATAGTTATTTAAAAAATTATAAAAAGAGCCACAAAAAGGGATACAAGACAGAACGTGCCTATCTGGTCAAGGGAGAAAAGTTAAAACCCGTAGAGCTTGGGGTTATGCATGGCTTTATGCCCATCAAAGATTTAAAGAAGGTTTGCAACAAATATGGGGTTTCTATTAATGAATATCTGGTGGCGGCTTTTTTGTGGAGTATTTACCAAGAGTGCCTTCATGGAATGCCTAGCAAACGCCCCATCAGCTCATGTGTTCCAGTGAACCTGCGGCCCTATTTTGATTCCATTACAATGAAAAACTTCTTTGTGATTGTGTCAGCGGTATTTCACCCGAAGAAAGAAAGCTATACCTTTGAAGAGGTGGTGGAGATCATAGCTGAGAGCTTGCGCAGCCAGATCAACAGGGAGCATTTGGAAAATCTTTTTGCTTACAATGTGTCCAATGAGAAAAACTTTATTCTGCGGGCAGTCCCACTTTTTATTAAAAATATTGCCATGCGTCATGTATACCACACCAGCGCCCTTGCCAATACCACTACAGTAACAAATATAGGGAACATTCAGGTACGGGAAGAGTATCAGGAATATGTGGATGGATTTCGGGCATTTTTATCCATGTCAGAGGGGCAGAACATTAAAGGGACGATTTGCTCTTATCGGGATACATTGGTATTTACCATCACCAGTAATTTAGCGGATGTGTCAGTGCAGCGTGGATTTTTCCGGCGGCTTTCTGAGGATGGGATACCAGTAAGAATAGAAACGAATGGAGTTTATGACGAATGAAGGAATGTAAGAAATGCAGGGTGGAAATTTTAGACGATACCACAGTGTGCCCTTTGTGTAACAGTGTTCTGGAGATATCTGGTGAAAACCAGGAAAGTACGGGCTATCCTGACGTGAAGGCAACGGTACGTAAATTAAGCTTTATTGTCCGTTTGTATAGTTTTTTGGCGATTGTTTCAGAAGCAGCATTGATTACTGTAAATTATTTGAATTTTCATGGCGTCTGGTGGTCTGCCATTACTGGGATTTGTATTTTATATTTTTATATCACCCTGAAGTATTCTTTACAGAAGAACAAAGGATATCAAACTGTTATTGTGGTTCAGATTATTGGGGCGGTACTCCTTGTGATTGCGGCAGACAATATTTTAGGCTACCGTGGCTGGTCAGTGAATTATGTATTGCCAGGAGCAATTCTTCTTTTGAATGGCACCATTGGAACACTGATGATTGTAAATGCATCCAATTGGCAGAGTTATATTCTGATGCAGATTCTTACAGCTTTTGCTTCGATTGTCTGTGTAATATTATGGAGATTTCAAATTATTACAAGGCCGTTGTTATCTTTAGTGGCTTTGGCGGCTTCTCTGTGTATGCTTCTAGGCACGCTGATTTTCGGAGACCGAAAGGCAAAGGCAGAGTTAAAACGTAGATTTCATGTATAAATACAAAGTAACAGGAAGGAGGCAGCTTTATGGAAGAAGTCAGCGCTATGGGCAGGGTGATCCGGGACATGATTGCTCATGTAACAAATGATAATCTGATTGGAAGAAAAATAAAAACCGGGGAATTACGTAAAAAGCTGGTAGAACCCAAATGGCATTGCCCGGACTGCTTCTATATGGAAGAAATCGGATTGCCTCATTTTAAAATGGAATATTTAAGCAGCAAGGAATCTCCCAGGCAGGATTATGTGATTTTACAGCTTCATGGCGGCGGTTATATTGGCGCCATGCGCAATGCCTATCGGTCCTTTGCTGGGCTGTACTGTGAGGTCAGCAAAGGAATGAGTGTTTTAACGATAGATTACCGGGTGGCCCCAGAAGATCCGTATCCGGCGGCTTTGGAGGATGCGGTAGCTGCTTTTGACTGGTTAAAGGATGCCGGATGGCACAGTAGGCAGATTATTGTGGCAGGAGATTCGGCAGGGGGCGGACTTGCATTGGCTTTATGCATGTATTTAAAGGATCATAACAGGCGGCTTCCAGGAGGTTTGATTTTAATGTCTCCCTGGGCAGATTTAACTGCCAGCGGCCCTTCCTATGAAGATAATTATGAAAGAGATCCTCTGTTTGGAAATACCAGAGACAGCCTGATTTATAACCGGGATTATGTTGGCTTTCATAATCCAAAAGATCCCTATATTTCTCCAATGTTTGGAGATTACTGGGGATTTCCCCCTATGCTCCTTCAGGCAGGGTCGGTGGAAATGCTATTAAGTGATTCTGTAGGGGTGGCATATAAGGCAAAACAACAGGGCGTAAAGGTTCGGTTTCACATATACGAGGGAATGTTTCATGTATTTCAGATGGGAATGATGATGATGCCAGAGTCCAAGGAAGCCTGGCGGGAAATCGGCAGGTATTTTGAAGTGGTGACAGGAAAAGGCTTATATACGCATTAGAAACCAAAAGACTTCTTCTGCATAATCTAATAAGGATTGCAGTGAGGAGTTTTTTTATGATTCATACGTTGATTCAGGTATTGTGTGGCACAGGATTTACATTTCTTATGACCACACTGGGAGCGGCAGTTGTATTTTTCTTCCGGGGAACGATAGGAGATAAGCTTAACCGCGCCTTTTTAGGTTTTGCGTCTGGTGTTATGATGGCTGCGGCAGTCTGGTCCCTGCTGCTTCCATCCATAGAACAGAGTGGAGAGCTTGGAATGCTTGATTGGCTTCCGCCAGCAGCAGGCTTTGCAGTAGGGGGAATATTTTTGTACTTGGTGGATAAAATGCTGCCTTGGTTTCACGCGGACTATAAAGAAAAAAAGGCAGGGACGAAGCTTTTGGTTTTAGCAGTCACAGTTCATAATATTCCAGAAGGAATGGCAGTAGGCCTTGCATTTGTTCTTGTAGGTCAGCATCCAGGGAATCCGGTATATTTAGCCTCAGCCATAGGTCTTGCTGTAGGAATTGGTATTCAGAATTTTCCCGAAGGGGCAGCCATTTCCCTGCCAGTTCGTCAGTCTGGGAAAAGTGCTGGAAAAGCATTTTTAGCGGGATGTCTTTCTGGAGTTGTGGAACCGCTGGCAGGTATTCTTGTATTTTTTACTGCTTCCGCAGCGGTTCCTTTGATGCCCTGGCTGCTTGCTTTTGCAGCAGGCGCTATGGTTTATGTGGTAGCCGATGAATTAATTCCCCAGGCTCAGCCGGATGAATCATCGAATGTGGGAACCATAGGAGTTATGCTTGGGTTCCTGCTCATGATGATCTTGGATGTAGCGTTGGGATAGCTCTTAGGCTACAATAGGTGAGACACTGGAAGATAACAAGGTATTCCCTGCGAAAAAGTAATTTCCGGTTCGCCCTGAATCAGTGGCTTTAGATAAGAAATCATCTCAGGAGTAACATCATTTCCCTGAGGGGTTATGAATTCAGGGGGAACGGATTTTACTTTATTGGCGATTTCACATACTGGGGAAGCTCCATAAGAAACTTGATAAGGTTCATTGCTCTCACGTTTGATGGTTACCATAAGACCCGTTTTTCCTTCAGCGGCAAGAGTAACGCCATGCTGTCCCTGGCAGAATGATTCTTCTAAGTCTGTGCGGGAAGCAATATGAGAGCTGCATCTTTGGAGAACGTTTAGTTCAATGGAGCGTACCTTTACATTCAGACGGTCTTGAACCAAATATTCCAGTGTTTTTCCAGCTCCGCTTAACTGGCTGTGGCCAAAATTATCTGTGGTTTTTCTGGAGGCGCTGATATAGTTTCCGTTTTTGTCACGGATTCCTTCGGAAACGGCAATAATAACATTGTTGTATTTTTCCAAAAGGTTGCGAACATCTTTCAAAAAAACTTCTGTGTCAAAAGCTGCTTCTGGCAGGTAGATGAAATGAGGAGCGACAGAATATTCATTTCGTGCAAGTGCAGAAGCTGCGGTAAGCCATCCTGCGTCCCGGCCCATGATTTCTACAATGGTAACGCTTTTTACATAGTAGATTACAGTATCATGATAAATTTCTAACAGAGAAGAGGCCACATATTTTGCTGCGGAGCCAAATCCTGGAGTATGGTCTGTGATACATAAATCGTTGTCAATGGTTTTGGGAATGCCAATGATGCGGACGTTGCTTTGAATTTCAGCGGCATAAGCAGAAAGCTTGTCTACGGTATCCATGGAATCATTTCCACCAATGTAGAAAAATGCGGCAATTTCCATTTTTTCAAAGAATTTGAAAATCTTTTCAAAAGCAGTAATGTCCTCTTTGGGATTGGGAAGTTTGTATCGGCAGGAGCCAAGGTACATGGCGGGACTTACCTTCAGTTGTTCTAAGGTTTCCTTTGCTTGGAAGCGTTCTGTTAAATCCAGGAAGCGTTCTTCTAAAATGCCGATAATTCCATTGATGGAGCCATAAATATGGTCATATTCTTGGTGGTGTAGTACACCTTGAATAACTCCTGCAAGGCTGGCATTGATGGCAGCAGTAGGACCGCCAGACTGAGCAACAATACAATTTTTCATTTCAATTCTCCTTTTTTGATATCATTTCCATTATAATTACATCCCATTCTATAATAGATTTACGGAAATGGCAAATACAAGTTGCAAAATGAAATATCTTGACAACATAGGACTAAAAAACCTATAATAGTACTAATTTTAATAGTGGAGTACTATGCGAATTTAGAATAAATGAAATAGATGAACGAAAGAAAGGTGTGCGATATGAAAAGAATAAAACAAGCAGCAACTATATTATTATCGTTAATTTTAATTTTAGGACTGTTTCCGCCTGTAAATGTCCAGGCAAGTGGGAATGTGACAATTTCTGTATCTTCCTCTACGGTCAATGTTGGGGAGACTGTGACAGTAACTGCATGGGCTTCTGGTCCTAATGGGGAAGCAGCCATTGCAAAGCTGGGATTTAACTATGACAGCGGAAAGTTCTCCTTTGTAAGCTGTAGTGAATCAGAATATACAGGAGGCAGTGACGGCTATGTAGGCGTCACTGGTAATAATGTTTCAATTACCCTCAAGGCAACTGCATCGGGAGTTGCTTCTGTAACAGTTAGTGGTTCTGGCGGGGTAAATGTGAGTGATGGAACAGTGGAGTATGGGGAGCTCTCTGCTGGAGGAACGAAGCTGACCATCAACAATGGAAACGGAGGGACCACAGATAACCAAGAAAATAATTCACAGGACGGTGAAGAGAATACCGATGAGGCAGGGAATGAGAATAAATCCGGGGATAACAGCCTTTCTTCCCTAAAGATATCCCCAGGTACCCTTTCTCCTGCTTTTCAGTATTCTGAGACAAATTATACAGCAACTGTAGCAGAGGATGTGACAAGTATTACAGTAGATGCGAAACCTTCCAATGCTAAGGCAGTGGTAGAATCAATTACTGGGCAGGATAATTTGCAGCCAGGGCAAAATACCATAAGTATTGTGGTCAAAGCAGAGAATGGATCTACTGTTACGTATAAAATTGTGGTGACAAGAGGAGGGGAAGGAGCCCCTCAGGAGACGCCAGAAGAAAACCAGGGTGATGTTCCGAAAGATAACCCAGAAGGTATCACCCTCAATGGAAATCCTTTTAATTTAGCAGCTGTGATACCAGAAGACATTGCACCGAAGGATTTTACAAAAATAACCATGGCATGCCAAGGACAGCAGGTGGAAGGCTTACAGTTTGATAAGGGCTCTCTGCTGCTGGTTTATCTTACAACACCAAGTACAGAAGTGAAGAATACGTTGGCGGTTTATGATGAGGCAGGGGGAGCATTTTATCCATTCCGAAAGGTGGAAATGGGTGAGAAGTATCTTATTTTGTTAAATCCCCCCACAGAGGCTGGTTTACCTGAAGAATATACCCAGCAGACAATGGCGGTTGAGGGCTTTGATCAAGTTCCAGTATTTGTAAATAGCGCTGCAGTTTCACCGACAGAGGCAGGGGAAGCAGCGAACCCAGAAGGAACAGAAGCAGGAGAAGCAGCGAATCCAGAAGGAACAGAAGCAGGAGAAGCAGCGAACCCAGAAGGGACAAAAGCAGGGGAAACAGCGAGCCCGGAAGGAACAGGTTCCTTGCCAGAGCTTTCTTTGGTGTATGGAGCCAGCAGTACAGGAAATATTGGCTGGTATCAGTATGATTCCAAGGATGGATTTTTTCAGCGGTATATCCAGACAACGGTAGCAGAAGCGCCCCAGGAAACGGATGATATCGATGCTGATACAGCGCTTCGGGCATTGCAGAATTCATATAAAGATTTGGAAGTACAACTACAGGAGAAAAAAAGCAACTCTAGAAAAACAACTGCGGTTATGGTATTTGTAATTGCAGTATTGATTGTAGTAATTATAAATTTGATTTTAAAGGGAAGACTGAAAGAGAATGATGATGATTTTGTGGATGCTCCCAAGCCTAAAAAAAGTAAGCGTGTGAGCAAGGAGACAGGATATCAGACAGAAAAAGCATCGGAGGAAGACAAGAAGAAACGAAGTCGAAAACAGGTGCAAAGCGAGGAAGAAGAACCCAGAAAGAGGATTCGCCGGCATATTCAGGAAACAGATGAGTGGGAAGAGAAGCCGAAGGTCTCAAAGAAGCTGAATCAGGAAACAAGGACGATGGTAAAACCAGAGCTATCTCCAAAGCAGGAGCTATCTCCAAAGCAGGAGACGCCTGCAGCGCCAAAGATTTCAGAAAAGCCAGAGCAGGAAGATGATTTTGAAGTGATTGATCTGGAGGATTTATAAAAGGCAGGGAAAATATGTATATTGAAATTGATTTTGAAAGTGATGAAGCTATTTATATGCAGCTTCGCAATCAGATTGTACTGGGGATAGCCACAAACCAGTATCAGGAAGGAGAGTCCCTTCCTTCAGTCCGGCAGCTTGCAGAAAGTATCGGCATTAACATGCATACAGTAAATAAAGCATATCATGTTTTACGGCAGGAAGGATTTATCCGGTTAGATCGCAGGAACGGAGCTGTTATTTTTCTGAAAGAGGGTAAAAGCCAGGCGATGGTGGAAATGAGAGAAGCTTTTCAGGTGATTTTGGCGAAAGCATTCTGTAAAAATATTTCCAGAGAAGAGATACATCAGTTAATTGATGAAATATTTGATGAATATAAATAGTGACAGGAGGAGCCAATGCATAAACAATATACACCACAGGCGGGAAAAGTTCTGGAGCTGGCGGCAAAGCTGTCGAAAAAGCTTCAGCATAATTATGTGGGTACAGAACATATTCTAGCGGGATTATTGCAGGAAGGAACAGGGGTGGCAGCCGAGGTTCTTAATGAAAACCATTTGGAGGAAAAACGGCTGCTAGAGTTGATTGAGGAATTGATTTCTCCAGGGGAAAGAACGATTGTACTGGATGCAGATGGGTATTCCCCTAGAACTCAGAAAATGCTGGAAACAGCGGAAAAAGAAGCGGAGCATTTCAGCAGTGAGGAGATTGGTACCGAACATCTTCTCCTTGCCCTAATGAAAGAAAATGAATCTGCAGCAGTGCGTCTTTTGAATACCTTAAGTATTAATTTACAAAAGTTGTACATTGATTTGCTGGTAGCTATGGGGGAGGAAGGCAGCTTTTCCAGAGAAGAGATGAAATCTGCCAAAGGAAGAAAAAGGAATTTAGAGGCAACTCCGGTATTAGACCAGTATTCCAGAGATTTAACAAAATTGGCATTGGAGGGAAAAATGGACCCTGTGATTGGCAGGGAAGAAGAAATTCGTCGGGTGATTCAGATTTTAAGCAGGCGTGGGAAAAATAATCCATGCCTCATTGGAGAGCCAGGAGTAGGAAAGACTGCCATTGCAGAGGGACTTGCCCAACAGATTTCCCTTGGATTAGTGCCAGAGTCTGTAGCTGGGAAAAGAGTAATTACCCTGGATCTTTCCAGTATGATTGCAGGGTCGAAATATCGAGGAGAATTTGAAGAGCGCATCAAAAAAGTTATTCGGGAGGTAATTGGCGCCGGGAATATTCTTTTATTTATGGATGAACTTCATACCATTATTGGTGCAGGCGGTGCGGAGGGAGCTATGGATGCTTCTAATATTTTAAAGCCGTATCTTGCTAGGGGCGAGTTTCAGATGATTGGAGCTACTACGGTAGAAGAATACCGAAAATATATCGAAAGGGATGCTGCCTTAGAGCGTCGGTTCCAACCAGTTATGGTGGAAGAGCCCACAGTAGAGCAGACAGTGGAAATTTTAAAAGGCTTGCGCAGATTCTATGAAAAACATCATCAAGTGGCAATTACCGATGAAGGTTTAGAGGCGGCAGCAAAATTGTCTGACCGCTATATTTCTGATCGTTTTTTGCCAGATAAGGCAATTGATTTGATGGATGAGGCGGCAGCAAAGGTGCGTTTGGAAGGTGTGAAAACCTCCACAAATCTTCAGGATATCCAGATAGAAATCCATCGAATTGCTGAGGAGATGGAAGAGGCGATTCAAAAAATGCAAATTAAAGAAGCTTCACAACTGCGTAAAGAAAAAGAGGCTTTGCAGGCAGAGTATGATAAACTTCAGAAAAAGGCAAAGAAATCTTTGAAGCGTAAAAAGGCAGAGGTGGGAGAGAACGAAATTGCAGAGGTGGTGTCCCAGTGGACAAAAATTCCTGTAAAAAAACTTGCAGAAGAAGAATCTGTTAAGTTGCGAAAACTGGAATCCGTGTTGCATAAGCGGGTCATTGGACAGGAAGAAGCTGTTTTGGCAGTTGCAAAGGCAGTCCGGCGAGGGAGAGTGGGATTGAAGGACCCTCATCGTCCCATTGGTTCTTTTTTGTTTTTAGGGCCTACAGGAGTAGGAAAAACAGAGATTTCCAAGGCATTGGCAGAAGCTATATTCGGAAGTGAGGAATCCATAATCCGGGTGGATATGTCTGAATATATGGAAAAACACAGTGTGTCCAAAATGATTGGCTCACCTCCTGGATATGTTGGTTATGATGAGGGCGGCCAGTTAAGTGAAAAAGTAAGACGAAATCCTTACTCTGTCATTTTATTTGATGAGATTGAGAAGGCGCATCCAGATGTGTTTAATATTTTATTACAGGTGTTGGATGACGGACATATTACAGATGCTCAGGGTAGAAAAATAGATTTTAAAAATACGATTATTATTATGACCTCCAATGCAGGAGCCCAGTCTATTATTGAGCCGAAAGCATTGGGCTTTGCTTCGGTGGAGGATGCCAAGCATAATTATGAACGGATGAAGGATAATGTCATGGAAGAGGTAAAACGCATTTTCAAACCGGAATTTTTGAATCGTATTGATGAGACCATTGTGTTCCATGCATTGACCAAGGAAGATATGAAAAAGATTGTAACACTGATGTCAAAAACACTGGTGGAACGCTGCAAAAACCAGATGGGAATTACCCTTCATATTACAGGAAATGTAAAAGGCTATATTGTAGATACTGCATATGATCCCAAATATGGTGCACGTCCTTTGCGTAGAATGATTCAGAATAAGATTGAAGATGGATTGGCAGAGGAAATTCTTGCTGGTAAGATAAAAGCTGGAAATGCAGTAGAAGTGGTGATGCAGAAAAAAGAAATTGCTTTTGTTTTGAAAAAGGAAAAATAAAGAGAAATATTGCTGGTAAAACCACAGAGTTTATTATATAATTATAGAGAACAGAAATAGCAGAGGACTCTGCTTGATGCTGCAGGACATAGGATTCCGTGAATAGCAGAGAATTCATTTGGTGAAGATGAGGCATTCTCAAAGCAACGGGATAAAATTTCAACAGGAGGATAAGAAAATGGCTGTAGTAGAAGAATTGATCCGGATAGAGAATAATGAGACCTTAAGTTTTGGTAATTATAAGTTGTCTGCTAAGTCCAAATTAGATAATTTTGAATTTGGCGGAGATTTATATAAGGTGAAGACCTTTCAGGAGATTACGAAACTGGAACGGAACGGGATGTTTGTGTATGAATCTGTGCCTGGGACAACCGTAAAGCAGCTTCATGTGGCAGACAGTGGCATTGAATTCAGTGTAGAAGGGCCTGAGGATGCGCAGATTACCCTGGAGTTGGAGGAACAGGCGGAATATCATGTATCAGTTGGCGGAGTAAGTGTTGGAAATATGAAGACAAATCTAGGAGGAAAGTTAAGTCTCAGCGTGGAATTGAGCGAAGATGCTCCAGTAGCTGTCCAGATTGAGAAGGCTTGAGGAATAGGAATACATGTCTTTGATTGTGTAAAAGTGGTTATAAGAGAGTAAGGGTATCCCGTGAACAGTTAGGGATACCCTGTATTTATTCTATAGGAAAGGCCTTGTCACGCTATTGCGTGAAAGTATCTTTCCTATAGAATAAAAAATAATATGCGCATATCCAACAAAGGGAGAGTGCATATGTGGTTTTGTTGAGAAAGGTGTGGCAATGGCAAAAGGGAAAAAGGTTACGGTGTATTTCTGCCAGTCCTGTGGGTATGAGTCTTCCAAATGGATGGGACAATGCCCAGGGTGCAGAGAATGGAACACATTTGTAGAAGAAGCTGTGGAAAAAAAGACAGCAGGTAAAATAAAAGCATCTCCTGATGGAAATCAGGAGTGGAAAACCTCCAAGATATCAGAAATCGATATGCAGTCCAAGGAGCGGATGAGTACAGGATTTGGAGAATTGGATCGCGTATTAGGTGGCGGAATTGTTCCAGGCTCCTTGGTGTTAGTGGGAGGAGATCCAGGAATTGGAAAGTCTACGTTATTATTACAGGTTTGCAGAAATTTGGCAGAGTGTATGGAAGTACTTTACATTTCAGGAGAAGAGTCTTTGCAGCAGATTAAAATGCGAGCCCAGAGGATTGGTCATTTTTCAGACAATCTTCAGTTGTTTTGTGAAACAAGTATGGAGCGGATCGAACAGGTGGTAGAAAGGCAGAAGCCTCAGGTTGTAATCATAGATTCGATTCAGACAGTATATAGTGAAGAAGTCAATTCCGCACCTGGGAGTGTATCTCAGGTTAAGGAAACTACGGGACGTTTATTACAGATTGCCAAAGGAATGGGGATTACGATCTTTATTGTAGGCCATGTGACAAAGGAAGGGGTAGTGGCAGGTCCCAGAGTGCTGGAACATATGGTAGATACAGTGCTTTATTTTGAGGGAGATCGCCATGCGTCTTATCGCGTACTCCGAGGGGTGAAGAACCGTTTTGGTTCCACAAATGAAATTGGAGTTTTCGAGATGCGGGAGGAAGGACTGACTGAAGTGAAAAATCCTTCGGAGTTTATGTTGAATGGTAAGCCTGAAGGGGCTTCTGGTTCTGTAGTCGCCTGTACCATGGAAGGAACGAGACCTATCTTGGCAGAAATACAGGCATTGGTTTGTCACAGTAATTTTGGTATACCAAGAAGAACTGCTGTAGGTACTGACTTGAATCGTGTCAATCTTTTGATGGCAGTGCTGGAAAAACGTGCAGGGATGACCTTATCTGCCTGTGATGCTTATGTGAATATTGCAGGAGGAATTCGTATGAATGAGCCAGCAATTGATTTGGGGATTGTTATGGCTCTTGCATCCAGTTTTCGCGACAAAGCCATCAATGAGCAGTTGATTTGTTTTGGAGAAGTAGGATTAAGCGGAGAGGTTCGGGCAGTCAGCATGGCGCAACAGAGAGTAACAGAGGCTAAAAAATTAGGATTTGGGGTATGTATGTTGCCGAAAGTATCTGTTGTCGGTTTGACAGATACCAAAGGAATAGAGATAATTGGAGTAGGAACCATAAGGGAAGCTATTGGACAGATTCGATAGTGGCAGTATTTTTTATTCTGTCGGAAAGACCTTGTCTCGCGAAAGCAAGAAAGTGTCTTTCGATAGAATAAAAAAATAATATGCGCACCCCTGCGAATGAAATCAGAATGGGAATGGTTCCCAGGCTGCTGTTAATTTTTTTTCTGCCAATGTTGATTTTTTACGTACAAGATTCGAATAGAGTTCAGTACACACAGCATGGCAACACCACTGTCTGCAAAGACAGCCATCCACATGGAGGCGTGTCCAGTGAGGCCAAGTATCATAACTAAGGCTTTGACTGCCAGAGCAAATACAACATTTTGCCAAGCAATTCTAGTGGCAGATTTTGCAATTGTAATGGAATCTGGAACAGCTTCCATATTGGAAGTCATAAATACCACATCTGCAGCTTCAATGGCAGCATCGGCGCCACTTCCCATGGCAGCTCCCACATCAGCGCCAGCAAGGACAGGTGCATCATTGATGCCATCTCCTACAAACATAACGGCCCCGTTTTTTTCACGGATTTCCTGTAATTTGGTAAGTTTGTCTTCTGGCAGCAATCGTGCATGAACCTGGTCAATGCCAGTATCCTTTGCAACCGCATTTGCACTTTCCAATGCATCTCCAGTTAGCATGACAGTGGTGATGTGTTGTTGCTTTAAAGCGGCAATTGCTCTGGAGGCTTCTGGTTTTACTGTATCAGATATCAGCAGGCATCCGATAAGGATACCATTTTGTGCAAGGAATACTTCTGTACCATAACTGTTTTGTGTATAATTTGACAAATCAATATGAAATTTATCCATTAGCTTTCTGTTTCCTGCCAAGGTTTCTCCAGAAGACAAGGAAGCACAGATTCCATGGCCTGCAATTTCGTTTAGTGAAGAGGCATCTTCTAATTTGAGGTTTTCTTTTTGTGCTGCCTCTAAAATACTGACACCAATTGGATGGGTGGAGTGTTGTTCTAAACTGGCGCAGATGCTTAATACATCATTTTTTGTATGGCGCAAAAAAGGAATGATATCCTGTACCACAAAGTTTCCCTTTGTAATTGTGCCAGTTTTGTCCATGACTACAGTAGAAACATTATTCAGAGCTTCCATGGATACGCCGCCTTTGAACAAAATACCTTTTTTGGAACCAGCGCCGATGCCAGAGAAAAAGGCAAGAGGAACACTTAAAACCAGGGCACAGGGACAACTAATCACTAAAAATGTTAATGCAGTATAAATCCAGGTCTGCCAGTTTCCGGTAATCAGGGAAGGTATTATTGCCGTAGCTAATGCAGCGGCTACTACAAATGGAGTATAAATTCTGGAAAACCTGGTAATAAATCGGTCAATCTTAGGTTTGCTGGCGGCTGCATTTTCTACAGAATCCAGAATTCGGGTAACCATAGAATTTTCCAATGTTTTTTCTACACGGATTTTTAGTTGACCAGAGGTGTTGATACAGCCAGAGGTCACTGTATGGCCAATCATTACTTTGATGGGAACAGGTTCACCAGTAATGGGTGAGGTGTCCAGACGGCTTTCTCCTTCTACAATCATTCCATCCAACGGGATGCGGTCTCCAGGACGGACGAGGAGGATATCATTTGGTTTTGCTTCCTGTGCATCAATGATTTTTGTATCATTTCCAGATACCAATGTTACCACTTCTGGGCGTAAATCTACAGCATCCATAATTTGAGAGCGACTGCGGGCGACAGCGACTTCTTCAAAAAATTCTCCAATGCGGTAAAACAGCATAACTCCTACAGCTTCTGGGAAATTTCCAATGATAAATGCACCAAGGGTTGCAATACTCATAAGAAAATTTTCATCAAAAATCTGTCCTTTCCATAGGTTTTTGCAAGCAGTGAGCACAATTTGTCCACCAAGGATGAGATAGGAAATTACAAAAATGGAGGAGGAAAGTAGTGTATTTTCCATACCTATATATGGGAGGAGCTCTCCAGCAGCAAAAAGAAGCGCTCCTATTATAATAGAAATCAAATCAATTTGCTGCTCATGGATATGGGCCTTTGCTCCCTCTTGCTCTCCTGCTTGGAGAGCTTTTTTTCCTTTTTGTGAGGTCTTTTGTTTTTCCACTATAACTTCTGGTTCAATGGAAGCGCAAATGTGCTGGAATTTTTCAATTAAAGCAGATTCGTGTGCAGCAGCATTTGGGGTAACGGCAACACGGAGCTGTTTGGTAGCAAAGGTAAGAGTGGCAGCGTTTACTTCTGGAAGCTCATTAATGCGCCGTTCCATTTTTGCAGCACAATTGGCACAACCAAGGTTGTTTATCAGACAAGTAAAGGTTACACCGTCGGCGGTGTTGATATCTGGGTTGTGTATATCTTCTTCATGATGATGCTCGTGTCCACAGGAACAGGATTCGTCATGCATGTGGTGATGTTCATGTCCACAGGAGCAAGCTTCGCCATGTACGTGGTGGCGCTCGTGATTATGAGAACCATTGATATTACTGGTTGTAATTGGCTTCATTTCTTCAACCTCCCTATATATGAATAAATGTTCATATGTATATTAAATCATATAAAGATGAGTTTGTCAATATGGAATAGCGATTTGAGTTTCCTCCATTAATATTAAGATAGAAAATTATTGTTACAAATAATTGAAAAAATTTCAAAAATGTTATTGACAATCGGATAGCAACGTGATAGAATAACTTTCGTCGCTGAGA
>ERZ778518.213-NODE-213-length-60959-cov-15.291951_pt1 | contig 60959 bp, 50 predicted proteins | sample MGYA00510340_ERZ778518 | MGnify/ENA primary metagenome ERZ778518 (study PRJEB29527, sample SAMN07138967) | mouse gut metagenome | material: feces | host: mouse | place: China:Nanjing | collected 2016-01-25 ...
AAAAAGAACCTCTGTTATGCTGTTACGTAACAGAGGTTCTTTGACAGTCTGAGGCTTGCAGAAAACTGCAAGCCCCAATGTTTTAATGCTGTTCTGAAACTTAGAAACTAAAGATAGAACCTACGTATCTGTTAAGTAGAAAATATGCTTTTCATTACTATAACACAGGCCGGGCGGCTATTTGCATAGCCGCCCGTATCCTATCCCCTTTTACACTGTACCCAGTGCTTATAATGAACGCAGAAGAAAACTTATGACCCTGAGTGGTCCGCCTTCTTACCGCGACATTACCATGTAATTGCCCGATTATCCGAAGAAGTTCGGAAATACCGGTTTGCGAATTATAACCAGAACGTTTCTATCAATGTGGGCATTTCTTATAGATCAGCCTGCTGATCTCTGCCCCTTGTATTATATATCCACACTTACTGCAACGCTGTGCCTCAAATTCCAACATTATACACCCGCCGTCTGACGTTTTTGTATGATCGTACCCCGTTCCAGCAACAAAAGTGTGGTTGCAATGAGGCTCAACCCCATTATTATTCTCCGTAATTGGATAAATATTACCCGTCTCGTCCACAAACTGCCTATCATACAATACCTTTTTTACACGCATTGGCATTTCCGTCTGTTTAAACTCTTGTACCATTTCCTCATCCGTTTCTTCGGGCACAAACAGGAATGTATCACTCCCCACCGCTATTTCTACTTCTTCCGCCGAAACTTCCTCCGTTGTCTCTCTTTCAACAGGGTCTCTATACGCAAACACCGTCATCGAATTTGCAAATGTCAACGCTGCCACCAGTGCCACAGCCGCCGCGCGGTTCCATTTCTTCTTACTCATCAAGTTTTCCATCCTTTCCTTCATCTTTCGTGCATTGCCTCCAAAGCCGGATTTCCACCGCAGGGAGACATTTTCTTTCTTCTCTTCCCGCGCCTCATCAATCATCAGGCGCAAATACTCATTCACCTCCGCTTCCGTTTTCTCACACATCACGATCTCATCACAAGAACATTCGCAAACCTGTTCAAAACTGCTCCGCAGAAACCACACAAGCGGATTGCACCAGTGAATCATCGCCGCCAGCTCCATAAACATTTTCCACAACACATCCATACGTCTGATATGTACCAATTCATGCCGTATGAGCAGTTCCGCTCCCCGGCTTGTCGTCGCTCTGCTGCAAATAATTACCGGACTGAAAAATCCGAATGTGATGGTGTTCTCGCCTGCCATCGCCTCATACAGATAAACGCGCCGCATGAGTCCATACTCTTTCTTCAAGCTGTCGAGAAAATCTCTGCATTCCGGCGTCATTGCCATATTCGCGTATCTGGCTGCTATACGAGCCAGCCGCACATACACAATCAGCCGTATCGCCAGAATAAAACCAATCCCCGACATCCATATGACAGCCGCCGCTGTCTGCACGCTGGCGTAGATATTCACATGCAATGCGCCTTCGGCATAAACAATATGATTTCTCCACGACAGCGATATCTTTGAAATCAACATCTGGCTTTCCGGCAGAAATAGCCGGAGTATCACCAGATAACACTTCTTCAAATAAGGTAACGGAACAAGATAATACAGAATCGCCACTCTGGCGAGGAGATCAAACAGCCTTGCGCAAACCCTGCGTTTCAGCAGGCACCGCAATAACAGATAAACACCCGTCATCGTGCCGCCGGAAATAGACATGACCACCAGGTATTCCATTTCTCTTTCTCCTAGCTGTTCTCCAAAAAATCAATCAGCGCTTTTGCGTCACTATCGGTAATCGAATTTTTCTTTGCGAATGCTGCCACGAAATTACTCAATCTTCCCGAATAGACATGATCGATCACTGTTTTTATTTGCAGGCAACTATACTCTTCCCTACTATACACAGGTTTCGCAATTCTGTTTTCCCGTTTCACAAGTCCCTTATTTTCTAACCGGCTCAGAAAAGTATTTAGAGTCTGCCTCTTCCATTCTTTTCCGTCCTCTTCAAACAATGCAAGCAGATCCGCCTGCTTAATTCCCTCCTCATACTCCCAGAGTTTTTCCATAACCTCCATTTCTGCTGCAGACATGTCATAAATTTTTTTCATGCAATTATTCTCTTATCTTTCCGACTACGGGAATACTCCCTTCAGGCTGTTTCTGATGGACTATCGCCCGTAGTCAATATTAATATATAATTTTTTGTTCCATATGTCAACTTCATACTACAAATTAAATTAAATTGAATTTACGCAGTTATTGCATTTCCTGTATACAACTGATAGTATTTCCCGCGTTCTTCAATCAACTGGTTGTGGGTGCCCCTCTCAATGATGCGCCCCTGCTCCAGCACCATAATACAGTCGGAGTTCCTGACCGTGGAAAGTCTGTGGGCGATCACAAAGGTGGTTCTGCCCTTCATCAGCTTATCCATACCGTCCTGCACAATGCGCTCGGTGCGGGTGTCGATGGAGCTGGTCGCCTCGTCCAGAATCAGTACCGGCGGATCGGCAACAGCCGCCCTCGCAATCGCCAGAAGCTGTCTCTGTCCCTGACTTAAGTTTGCGCCGTCCCCGGAAAGCACAGTGTCATACCCTTCCGGCAGTCTCCTGATAAAGCTGTCCGCGTTTGCCAGTTTCGCCGCCGCGCGCACTTCCTCGTCGGTGGCGTCCAGTTTTCCGTAGCGGATATTTTCCATCACTGTCCCGGTAAAGAGGTGCGTGTCCTGCAATACGATTCCCAGCGAGCGGCGCAGGTCGTCCTTCTTAATCTTATTGACATTGATGCCATCGTAACGGATCTTTCCGTCCTGAATGTCATAAAAGCGGTTAATCAGGTTGGTAATGGTCGTCTTTCCCGCGCCTGTGGAGCCGACAAACGCGATCTTCTGTCCCGGCTCCGCATAGAGCTTCACATCGTGGAGCACCATCTTATCATCAGTATACCCGAAATCCACGCCGTCAAAAACCACATCTCCCATAAGTTCTACATAATCCACAGTGTGATCCGCCTGATGCTCGTGTCTCCATGCCCAGCGCCCGGTGCGCTCCGGCGTCTCCGTAAGCCTGCCGTTCTCCTCCCGCACATTGACCAACGTGACATAACCGTCGTCCACCTCGGATTTTTCATCCAGCATCTTAAAGATACGCTCCGCGCCCGCCATCGCCATGACAATCGAATTGAACTGCTGACTCACTTGGTTAATGGGCATGTTAAAACTTCTGTTGAAGGTCAGAAAGCTCGCCAGTTTCCCGAGGGTTAAGCCCGTCGCCCCGGAGAGCGCAAGCGCGCCGCCCACAATGGCGCACACCACATAGCTCACATTTCCAAGCTGCTGGTTCACGGGACCCACCACGTTGACCAGATAGTTTGCCCTGTCCGCACTCTCAAAAAGCGCGTCGTTTAACTTCCGGAAGTCCTCGATGTTCTTTTCCTCGTGGTTGAACACCTTCACTACCTTCTGCCCGTTCATCATCTCCTCGATAAAACCGTTGACCTTACCGAGGTTCGTCTGCTGCTCCAGAAAATAGCGCCCGCTTAAACCCGCCACCCTTCTGGTGACCATAAGCATGACCGCAACCATGACAAGTGTCACCACCGTCAGCGGTATACTTAATATTATCATACTGATCAGCACACTGACAATAGTAATCGCACTGTTAAACACCTGCGGCATACTCTGGCTGATCATCTGCCGCAGCGTTTCCGTATCGTTTGTGTAGGTTGACATAATATCGCCATGCGCGTGTGTGTCGAAATATTTGATGGGAAGCGTCTCCATATGGGAAAACAGATCGTCACGCACATTGCGCAGCGTCCCCTGCGTCACATTGATCATAATGCGGTTCCACGCATAAGACGAAATCACACCGATCAGATACAGACACGCCACCCTCGCGATTGCTCCCGCCAGCGGGGAAAAGTCCGGCACATCCTGCGTCAGCATGGGCTTGATATAATCGTCAATCAGACTCTGGATAAACATGGTGCCCTGCACGTTCGCCAGCACGCTCACAAAAATCAGTACCGCCACAAGCACCAGATGAAGCCCGTAGCCCTTTGCCACATACCCCATCAGGCGCTTAAACACCTTCCCCGGATTCTCTATTCTCTTTCCACCCTGCATTCTTCCATGTGGTCCCGGCATTATTCCTCACCTCCTTTTGGTTCATCAAAGTCTCCGCCGCCGTTTGTCTGCGACTCGTAGACCTCCCTGTAAATCTCGTTGTCACGCAGCAGCTCCTCGTGGGTGCCAAAGCCGTGCACCCGCCCGTCGTCCATGACGATAATGCGGTCCGCGTTCATCACACTCGCCACGCGCTGTGCGATAATCAGCTTCGTCGTATCGGGAATCTCCTCCGCAAAGGCTCTTCTGATCTTCGCGTCCGTCGCCGTATCCACCGCGCTGGTGGAGTCGTCCAGAATCAGTACCTTCGGCTTCTTTAAAAGCGCCCTCGCGATGGTGAGACGCTGCCTCTGTCCGCCGGAAACATTGGTGCCACCCTGCTCTATATAAGTGTGATAGCCGTCCGGCATCTTCTCGATAAATTCATCCGCACAGGCGAGCCTGCACACCCTCCGGCACGCCTCCTCCGTGGCACTCTCGTCGCCCCACCGCAGGTTATCCAGAATCGTGCCCGAGAAAAGCACATTTTTCTGTAAAACGACAGCAACCTCATTTCTGAGCGTCTCAATGTCATATTCCCTGACATCCCTGTCACCCACAAGCACCGCTCCGTCAGTTACGTCATAAAGGCGGCTGATCAGATTGACCAGACTGGTCTTTGCGCTGCCGGTGCCACCGATGATACCGATCGTCTCCCCGGCGTGTATTTTCAGGTTAATGTCATGCAGCACCGCCTCGTTGCTCTCCTTATTGTATACAAAGCGCACATGCTGGAACTCAATATCTCCGCTTGGCACCTCATATACCGGGTTGACCGGATTAGTCAGATCACTCTTCTCGGTCAGCACTTCGCAGATACGCTCCGCGCTGGCGATACTCATGCTCATCATCACAAAGATCATCGCCACCATCATCAGGCTCATCAGAATATTCATGCAGTATGTAAGCAGACTCATCAGCTCGCCCGTGGTCAGCGTGTCCTGCACGATCTGTTTCGCGCCCAGCCAGCTGATCAGCAGAATACAGCCGTAGACGGTGAACATCATAACCGGCATATTTAACACCACGTGTTTCTCCGCCTTGCTGAAAATATCGTAGATGCCCTGACTTGCCCTCTTAAACTTCTTCGTCTCGTGGTCTTCCCTGACATAAGCCTTCACCACGCGGATCGCGCTCACGTTCTCCTGCACGGAAGCGTTCAGCTCGTCGTATTTCGGAAAAGCCTGCTTGAAATATTTCATGGCGCCCCTGATAATGAAGAACAGTACCACGCCCAGGGCGATCACCGCCACCAGATAGATCCCCGCAAGTTCAGCGTTGATCAGAAAAGCCATCGCCATGGCGCAGACCATGCTGACAGGCGCGCGGAAGCAGATGCGCAGAATCATCTGGTACGCCATCTGCATATTCGTCACATCTGTGGTCAGTCTGGTTACCAGCCCTGCCGTGCTGAATTTGTCAAGACTTGCAAAGGAAAAGGTCTGGATATTCTCGAACATCGCCTGCCTTAAATTCTTCGCAAATCCTGTGGATGCCCTCGCACCGTATTTGCCGCCCATCACGCCGCAGAAGAGCCCACAGAGCGCCGCTCCCACCATCACCGCTCCGACCACGTAAATATGCTGCATATTGCCCGCTTCCACACCGTCGTCAATGATGGATGCCATCAGAAAAGGGATCAGCATCTCAAAAACAACTTCCAGAACCATAAAAACCGGAGTTATGATGGAAACTTTCTTGTACTCCTTGATTTGTGCCGCAAGGGTTTTAATCATTGTCATTCCTCCTTGAAATATTATGCCATGCAGCGCCCGGTTCCTCATATCGGTCCCCCTGCGCTGTCCTTCTCAAAATCCGCATGTTTCTATTTTTCTACATTAAAAATTTAATGTCAACGGCTTTCCAAACTTTTCATAATTTTTCACAAAATGTTCACAGACACCCACATGATTCTTTCGTGTACCATACAAAAAATCCTCATTGCCATTCATATTTTTTGCAGATTAGGATATACTAATAAAACATTTTTTTGGTTTGACCATTCTAAATATACGCGCTATAATAATAAGAGCAAATACCATAAACCAAAATTTCGTTTTGGAGGTTTCGATGATACTTAATTATAAGTTTAAAAACTTTATGTCCTTCCGGGAAAATGCAGAATTTTCCATGCAGGCTCCAAAGTCAAAGGTGAAAAACAGATTTCCCAATAATTACATGACTTCGGAAACCGGCGTTGATCTGTTAAAGACTGCCGTGATCGTCGGGGAAAACGCCGGAGGAAAATCCAATTTTGTTACAAGCTTAATGTATTTACAGTCCTTCTTTGTAGAGACCGAAACGCCCAAATCATACCGAAACGTAATAAACACAAACAACAATCAAGATTTTTGCCCTAAAAATAATAGCACCACACAAATTTTTGAAATTGAAATCCTCACCTCCAAAAATTTTCTGTTTCTCTACCATTTAGAAATAGACTTTGCCGGAATCATAAAAGAAGAACTTAAATTCAAGAATAAAATCAAGAATAAATATGAAATAGCATTCTCTTTAGAAAGAGAGAATTACACACTAGAATGCAAAAATAAGAAAGACTGTATTGACGGCAGCAACTGCAAGACACAGCTCAAGGGCAACTATTTGTTGACTATGCCGGAATCTTCAAGAAAAATACAAGACGCTCTGGAAAGAGTCTTGAATGAGAATCACTCGCTCGGATTAACGATAACCAAGCTTGCCCTGTTAGGCAATGAACATGCGATTGCCTTTACAAACTGGATCAAAAATGATTTGTGCCCGGAAACTAATATCATAAATTATGACATCTATAAATCCATGAGAAGCGAAGAGGATGATCTGCGGATTTTACACGATCCAAGATATTTAGAAATCTTTCGGATGATTGACTCCAGTATGATCGATTGTAAAATAGATGCAGAAAATCCTTTTTCAAAAACAATGATTGTCAGACAAAAAAAGGACGGCAGTACATTTTCCCGGGAACTTTCACAGGATTCCAGCGGCGTCCGCGAATTTTTCGCATGGGCTGTGCAGATTTTCAGAGTGGTATATGAAGACAAAATTGTCTTTGCAGATGAAATGGACCGTGTATTAAACCCTATCTTATCCGACAGAGTCATTTCCTTCATCTGTGGGAAGGAGCATCACGGGCAGTTCATTTTCACGACACACAATGTTTTACATCTGGACTTAAAAAACTATATGAAGGAGCAAATTTATTTCATCACAAAAGACGTGGAAACTCTGGATTCAGAGTTGTATTCTTTAGCGGATTTTCCCGAAATACGGTACGAAACGACTAAAATATACGAATTTTACATGAAGGGTATTTTGGGAGGTACAGCGATTGAGTAGAAAAATACGCCAAACACAAAAAATCTTCAAAGTTTTTTGTGAAGGAGGCACGGAACATCATTATATAGACGAACTGCGCCGGCAGAAAAAACTGTCTATCACCCTGAAACTCGTGAATATGGAGGGCGGCGGTTACCGCAATTTTCTGGAGCAGGTGAGAACCGATGGTACCGCAAACTGTCTTGCAAAGTTTATCATTATTGATGGCGACCGGGCGATTTCGGAAGAAGGCGAAAAGAAAAATCTGGGTGAGCTTTTAAAATACTGCATCCTGCAAAACAAAAACGGGAGGATTCCACATTTTCTAATCGTCAATGATCCCGATTTTGAATACCTTGCGTGTCTGCATACGCCAAAATACAATGGTCAGAACGCCGCGCAGTATCTGCTCAGGGAATTGGGCTACAAAAGCATCGATGCTTTTAAGGCAGACAAAAAAGTTTATCATGTCCTAAATACCAACGGAAACTCGTATGAGCAGATGCTTTCACAATTAAAAAGCGAAAACTGCTTTGTGATCAACAAATACTCGATCAACAAAAAGCAATATGAAATGAAAGTTTCCACTACTTATGATTGGGAAAAGCTTGGAAGAAAGGCATCCAATATGAATGAATTTTTTGAGGTGATAAATGATTTCCATACATAAGCGTTTCCAGCTTCTGCAGTACAAAAGAGGGCTGCCTCCCGGGCAGCCCCCTCTTATTACTGCTGTAACATTCTATCAGTCTTTCGTCTTTTCCTTATTGTTCATAATCTCGAACACAACCGCCGCCAGAAGCACAACGCCTTTCACTACCTTCTGCCAGTTCGCGTCGATACCCATAAGGCTCATGCCGAGGTTGATGACGCCGATCAAGGTCGCGCCGACCACCATGCCGAACACCGTACCAGAACCGCCGTATGCGGACACGCCGCCCACCACGCAGGCGGAGATGGCGTCCATCTCGTAGTTGGTTCCGGCTGTGGGAGTCGCCGCAGACAGTCTCGCCATGGTCATCCAACCACTGATCACGGTGAGCACCGCCATATTCAGATACGCCAGAAAGAAAATCTTCTTCGTGTCGATACCGGAAAGTCTGGTCGCCTCCACGTTGCCGCCGATGGTGTAGAAATAACGGCCGATCGTGGTTTTGGAGGTGATAAAGTTATAAATCAGAACGATCACAGCCACCCAGATCAAGTTGTTCGGGATACCGCCCGCCTGCGCCAGCTTGAACGCAAACAGCAAAATCACCGCGCTGACAAGCACACAGCGCACGATCACGCCTGGCATACTCTCCGCCTCGTAGCCCTTTTTCACCTTGTCATTCCTGCTCTTTAACTGTAAGATCACGAACAGCACACAGGCGATCACGCCCACCAGCAGGCAGGTGATATTCAGTCCTGCGCCGCCGAAAAGATCGGGTATGCTGCCGTTAAACATCTTGCTGAATCCGTCCGGCATGGGCGCGATGGTCGCACCGTTTAAGAGCGCCGTACCCCAGCCGCGGAAAGCAAGGTAACCTGCCAGTGTGGCAATCCACGGGGGAATATTGATATATGCGATCAGGAAGCCTTCCACCACGCCGTAGATCACGCCCGCGCCCACCATAAGCAGCATCGCCAGAGGCACCGACATGCCGCCGCGCACCATCATATGACCGCCGATCGCGCCGATAAAGCATACAAAGGAACCGACGGAAAGGTCGATGTTACCGCCTGTCAGCATACACATCAGCATACCTGTCGCCAATATGAACACATACGCGTTCTGCGCGATCAGCGCCTGAAAACTGGATGCCGCAAACATCTGTCCCTTCGTCATCACCGAGAAGAATATCACGATCAGGACAAGGACTATTTTCATGGTATGTTTTCTAAAAATTTCCATTGCTTTATTCATTTTCATCCTCCTCCCTTATTTCTTCTCTCTCTTGGACAGCACGTCAAAGGCAACCGCGATTAAGAGCACCAGACCCTTTACCACCTTCTGGTAGTTCGCGTCCATACCCATGATACTCATGCCCTGATTGATGACGCCCATCAGTGTCGCACCGATTACCACGCCGGCAACGGAACCGACACCGCCGTATGCGGATGCGCCGCCGATAAAGCACGCGCCGATGGCGTCCATCTCATACCCCTGCCCGTAAGTGGGCTGTGAGGAAGTCAGTCTTGCAATCGTCAGAATACCCGCGAGAGCGGCGAGGAATCCCATATTTACATAGGCGATAAAGTACACCTTTTTTGTATTGATACCAGAGAGTCTGGTCGCCTTTTCATTGCCGCCCACCGCGTACAGATAACGACCGATTCTCGTCTTTGTGGTCAGATAGCCGTAAACCAGAAGCACCAGAAGAATCCAGATGAGCGCCGTCGGAATACCTTTGTGAGAAGAAAGCTTATAGGAAATCCACAAAATCACGGCACTGATCACCACCAGCTTGACTACCGTGCTGCCAAGGGGCGCTGTCTCGTAACCTCTGCTCTTGTTGTTGATGCGGCTCTTTAACTGCATTGCCACCAGAACAACCACCGCGATACATCCGGCTATCATACAGGTCATATTGAAGCCTTCGCCGCCAAAGAGGTCGGGCACATAACAGTCCGCGCCGCCGCCGAACACCTTGATAAAAGCATCGCTCTTGATGGAGACCGTCATACCCTGCAGCACCGCGTTGGAAAGTCCGCGGAACGCGTACATGCCAGCCAGCGTCGCGATAAAGGGCGGCACCTTCACATAGGCGATCCAGAAGCCCTGCCACATACCGATCAGAATACCGATCACCAGCATGGCGAGAACCGCTGCCACCACGTTCACATTTTTATCCATCATCATCGCGCCCACCGCGCCCGCGAAACAGACCACGGAACCGACGGAAAGGTCGATGTTGCCGCCTGTCAGGATACAGAGCAGCATACCTGTCGCCAGCACGAACACGTAAGCGTTCTGGGAGATCAGGTTATTGATATTCTGCGGGAACAGAATTTTTCCCTCTGTCGTAATGCTGAAGAAAATCACCACCAGAACAAGGGCGATAATCATGGTATATTTTCTTAAAAATACAGAAACATTTGTCTTTTCCATATCCTTACGCCCCCTTTCCAGATGTCACGATGATGGACATGATCTTCTCCTGGGACGCTTCCTCAGCGGAGAGTTCCCCGGCAATCTTACCCTCGTTCATCACATAAATCCTGTCGCTCATGCCGAGCACCTCCGGCAGCTCCGAAGAGATCATCACCACGGACTTGCCCGCCGCCACCAGATCGTTGATGATACAGTAAATCTCATACTTTGCGCCCACATCGATACCTCTGGTAGGCTCATCCAGAATCAATACATCGGGATCCGTAAACATCCACTTTGCCAGAAGAACCTTCTGCTGGTTTCCGCCGGAAAGGTTGCCCACATTCTGCTCCACGGTGGGGCACTTGGTTTTCAGCTTGCCTCTGTACTCCTCAGCCACCTGATACTCTTTATCCTTGTCAATGATCATCCGGGGACTGATGCTGTCCAGATTTGCCAGCGTCGTGTTAATCTTGATTGGATTGGTGAGCACAAGCCCGTTGCCCTTCCGGTCCTCGGTCACATAGGCAAGCTTATTTTTGATCGCCTGCTTGATGGTCTTTAAGTGCACTTCCTTGCCGTCCAGATAAAGCTGGCCGCTGATGTTCGTGCCGTAAGACTGCCCGAAAATACTCATGGCAAGTTCGGTACGCCCCGCGCCCATCAGGCCGGAGATACCTACCACCTCACCCTTTCTCACTTTGATGGACACATTGTCGCACACCTTCCTCTCCGGATAGAGCGGATGATGTACCGTCCAATTTTTCACTTCCATATTCACGTCACCGATCTTTACGCCGTGACGTTTCGGGAAACGGTCGGTCAGCTCACGTCCAACCATGCCCTGAATAATTCTATCCTCTGAAATCTCCGTGGTATGCTTATCCATCGTCTCAATGGTGGAACCGTCACGGATGACCGTGATCTTATCCGCCACATAAGCAACCTCGTTTAATTTATGAGATATAATAATCGATGTCATGCCCTCTTTCTTAAACTTTAACATAAGATCGAGCAGCGCCTGGGAATCCTTCTCATTCAATGAGGAGGTCGGCTCATCCAGAATCAGAAGCTTCGCATGTTTTGCCATCGCTTTCGCGATCTCCACAAGCTGCTGCTTGCCCGTGCCGATATCCTTAACCAGCACTCTGGAAGATTCTGAAAGACCTACCATTTTCAGATATTTGTCGGCTTCCCCGTAAGTCTCGTTCCAGTCGATCGCCGCGCTCTTTCCGCGCTCGTTTCCAAGGAACATGTTCTCTCCGATCGTCATGTAGGGGATCAGCGCCAGCTCCTGATGGATGATGACGATTCCCTTCTCCTCGGAGTCCTTGATCTTACCAAACTTACACACTTCACCGTTGTAGACGATGTCGCCCTCATATGTACCATAGGGATAAATGCCGCTCAAAACGTTCATCAGCGTGGACTTGCCCGCGCCGTTCTCACCGACCAGCGCGTGGATTTCGCCTTCCTCCACCTTTAAATTTACGTTGTCGAGCGCCTTGACACCGGGGAACGTTTTGGTAATATTTTTCATTTCCAGTAAAACTTTAGCCAAAGTGTATTCCTCCCAACATTTTTTGTATCTGCTACCCACGTCTCTCTCTAAAATCAGCAGGCGGGAAAACCCGCCTGCCGGTTTCACTTACTACTATTATATCATATTTCTGATATGCAGAGAATGCGTTTTCTGCGTTCTCTTGTTTGAGACTTAGAATTTCTTGGCGAAACTCTTTCTCAGCCTACGGAGAATGCGTTTTCTGCGTTCCCTCATGTGAATCTTTCTCCGCCTACGGAGAACGCGCTTTCTGCGTTCTCCCATGCGAAACTTAGTGTTTCTTGGCGAAACGCCCTCTGGCGTTGAGCCCTAGAAACTCTTTTCGCATTGTTACTGGAGATCCGCCTCTGTATAGTAACCAGAATCGATCAGCAGCTCTTTGTAGTTGTTAACGTCCGCGAATACGGGCTCGCAAAGGTAAGAAGGAATCACGCCTGTGCCGTTGTCGTAAGTCGTGGTATCGTTTACTTCAACAGTCTCACCCTTCAGGATCTGACCAACCATCTTAACAACCTGAGATGCCAGAGTACGGGTATCCTTGAATACGGACATAGCCTGCTTGCCGTCGATCATGTTCTTTACGTTTGCGATATCACAGTCCTGACCTGTAACTACAGGGTACTCGCCTGTGTAGTTTGCTGCCAGAGCGTTCTCAACACCGAGAGCGGTGGAGTCGTTGGAGCAGAGTGCAATGTGAAGCGTTGTGCCGTCAGAGTAATTGGAAGAAAGGATGTTCTCCATTCTTGCCTGTGCAGTCTCGGTAGCCCATGCAGGTGTACCAACGGTTGCGAAATCAATCTGGCCGGAGGGAACAACGATCTTGCCAGCGTCCATGTAAGGCTTTAACACGTCAATTGCGCCGTTGTAGAAGAAAGTTGCGTTGTTGTCATCCGGGGAACCGCCGGTGATCTCCATGTTGAAGGGACCCTCTGCGTTGTCCAGATCCAGCGCGTCTACAATGTACTGACCCTGTGTCTGGCCTACCTTGTAGTTGTCGAAGGTAGCGTAGTAGGAAATCGCATCCGTGTTCTTGATCAGACGGTCATATGCGATAACCGGGATGTTTTTGCTCTTTGCGCCTTCCAGAACGGTGGTCAGGGACTCGCCGTCGATGGAAGCGATAACCAGTACGGAGCAGCCGCCGTTGATCATGTTCTCGATCTGGGAAACCTGAGTAGCTACGTCGTTGGAAGCGTACTGAAGGTCAACCTCATAACCTGCTGCCTCGAGCTCTGCCTGCATGTTGGAACCGTCCTGATTCCATCTCTGCAGATCCTTGGTGGGCATTGCCACACCAACCTTGTTGCCGCTGGGCGCTGCCGCGTCTGCTGCGGGAGCCTCTGCCTCTGCATCTGCTGCCGGAGCTTCTGCCTCAGCCGCAGGAGCCTCTGCCTCTGCTGCAGGCTCAGATGTAGCTGCCGGAGCTGCCTCGCCGCCGCCACAGCCAACCAGTGTAGCTGCAACCATAGAAGTCGCAAGTACCATACCTAATACTTTTCTTTTCATGTCTTAGTTTTCCTCCCTTTTCTTAATAAATGAGTTTGCGAATTTCTTTCGCACCTCCAATATACCACAAAGAAAATAGGAATAATTTATGACATTCTGTACATTTTCACCATACTGAAATTTTATGCAGAAACTGTACTAGCATATTTTTGCAATCCGCTTTCCCGTTTCACAAAATAATGCTATTCCGGCATCTGTCCAGGCACATTCAGATACACATCCTCCTTCAGATGAAAGCCGCTGCCGATAATGACCTCGTCGATATTGTCCCTGTTCACGCTGATCGGCTCCAGCCCGATATAAGGCACCTTGTATGCACCGCTGTCAATCAGGGTCACGTCCTCACCCTCCATTTTCTCACCTTTCGCAAGCGCCACCGCTTCCTCCGCCGCCCGGGTCGCCAGACGCTCCACAGGCTTGTAGACAGTCATAACCTGCGTGCCCTCCACGATCCGCTGACATGCCGCCAGATCCGCATCCTGCCCGACTACCAGCATATTCCCTGCCTGTCTCGTCTCCGCCAGCGCGCGCACCGCCTGCGTCGCCAGATCGTCATTGCCGCACATGATGGCATCCGCCTGCGACACTTTCGCCGAATTGTTGTAAATATAGGCTGCCGCCTCCTCCGCGCGCCAGTTGTCGGCATGGATGGAGTCCAGAATGCCCACATGATGCTTGTTCATCACCCGCTTGAACGCCCCCTCCACCAGAGGCACATTGTTGTCTGTGGGAGAGCCGCCGATCATAATCACACTTCCCCCGCTAATGCCTTCCGCCAGCAGCGCCCTCGCCATCATTTCCCCCACCATCTCATTGTCGAAGGAAATATAGAGATCCACATCCGCGTCGTCGATCAGCCTGTCGTAGGAGAGCACCCTGATTCCCGCATCCTTCGCCTTCTTCACCGATTCCCGCAAAGAAGCCGGGTCGATGGCGATAATGACGATCACATCCATTCCTTTCTGAATGAAATAATCGATCTGCTTTTTCTGCTCCTCCACGACGCCGTTGGCGTTCTGCACGTTGACTTCCGCCCCCAGCTCTTTTGCCACCGAGACAAATACATCCCGGTCCCGCTGCCATCTCTCAATGACAAAGGAGTCAAAACTCATGCCGATCTGGATTTTTTCTTCCTCCCCGTCGTCACTCTCCCTGCTGCTTTCCGCCTTTCCGCAGCCACAAATGGCAAGCAGCAACAGCAGCACAGCAGTCAGACACACTATCTGCTTTTTCCCCATACTCTGATCTCCCCATATCTTTTGCAGAAGCTCTTTTCGCGCTATCTAAAGTTGTTTATACTCCGTGGGCGTCACGCCCACATTCTTCTTAAAGGAACGGCTGAAATAATTGGGATCCGCGTACCCTACCATGGAGCAGATTTCCTTCATGGAATACTCCGTGGTGGTGAGCAGCTCCTTTGCCCTGTCCATGCGTATCTTTGTCAGATACTCCACAAAGCCCTCGCCCACGTCCTCCTTAAATATCTTGCTGAAATAGTAAGGGCTGATATTGACCGCCTGCGACACCTCGTCCAGAGAAATATCTTTGCTGTAGTTATTCTGGATATAAGCCTTCGCCGCCTCCACCGCTCCCAGGGACCTCTCCGACGCCTTCGTGCTGACATTCCGGCTCGCCGTCTCCATCTTTTCTATAAACCATTTTTTTACGGATGCTATGTCGTCCATTTCCATGATTGCGGGCAGATAGTCAGATCTGGCGCGGAACTCGTAAGTCATCCCGCCGGAATTGTAGGCGAGATGCTCCGCGTAGAGCACAAACTCCAGCACTTTCAGCCGGATGTTCATCAGATAGCTGCCGTGCAGCTTCGCCACCAGATCAAAATAGGTTTCCGCCGTTGCCACAGCGTGATCCGCATCCCCGTTTTTGACCTCCGAAAAGAGCTTCTTTTCCAGATCCACGGGGTAAGTTTCCTCGTGGGCGCAGCCGATCGGCAGATCATCCACATGCGCCACGCTGCCGTTTGTCATAATCAGGGCGTTTATCGCTTCCTTGTAAGCCTCCCTTGCCTCCTCCAGCGGCGCAATGGCGCTGATGCCGATACGGAAACTGATCTGCGTCCGCTTTTTCAGTTCCCGGACAAGCTCTCTGGATTTTTCGATAAGGGAGATTCTCTCCTCGTAGGACATCTGCGTCTCCTCGCAGGGCACCAGCCCCGGCAGCTTGTTCGCCATGGACATCCCCAGAATCATCCCGGGGTAAGCCTCCTTCAGATACTCTCTAAGCAGGTCGCCGTACTGCTGCATTTTCACGCTGCTGCCCACCGCGTTGGTCATATGGTTCCCCTCCTGCGTGTCCCCGCAGACCACCGCCAGAATATAGGCATAATCCTGATCGATGCCCAGAAGCTGCTTGTAATTTTCAATATCCTCCGTAAAATGCTCCTGAAAGAGCAGGTTATAGAGCAGCCCGCTCTCTATGATGGGCATCACGGTTTCCAGCTTTTCCCGGATCAGCAGGTCGTTGCTGCGCTTGTTCCGCTCCCTGTCAATCTGCTCCATCGCTTTCCTCAGCGCCGCAATGATCCGTGTCTTTTCCATGGGCTTCGTAATGTACTCCAGAACGCCGAGCTTGATCGCCTCCTTCGCGTAATCGAACTTGTCGTAGGCGCTCATCACGATAAAGACCACGTTTGCGTTTGTCTCCCGGATCTCCCGCATCGCCTCGATGCCGTTGATGCCGGGCATCTGGATATCCATAATCGCGATATCCGGGCGGAAATTTTCGGCAAGCTCAATCACGCTCCTGCCCGTCTTCGCAAACTCGATCGCACACTGGTCGCCAAACTCCTTCTCTATGATAAATTTCAGAGAATCGATCACGATTCCCTCGTCGTCCGCCAGCATAATCTTGTAACGACTCATGTCTTCTCTCCTTCTGACACTTCCCCGGCTGCCCCGCCATTCCCCTTATGTTCCCTGTCATACCGTTCCAGACAGAGGCACACCTCCGTGCCCATACCCTCTCCCTCGCTCTTCACCGTCATCACGTGTTCGTTGCCCGTAAAAAGCCGCATACGGGAAATCACATTGTCCATGCCGACGCCGTTTCCGCCAGACGCCATATCCTCATCCCGGTAAGTGCCACTCAGCACCTTTTCAATGGTCTCCGCGCTCATGCCAACGCCGTTGTCCTTCACGCTGATGCAGACCTGCCCGTCCTTCTCGTAGAGGGAAAGCCGGATCACGCCCCGGTCGCCCATCTCCCGTATGCCATGGTTGACGCAGTTCTCCACAATGGGCTGCAGAATCATGCCCGGCATTTCCGTGTGCAGGAGGGATCCGTCAATATGTTTTTCGTAGTGGATGTCCCCGGCAAACCGCACGTTCAGAATATAGATGTAGGAATCCACCATCTCCACCTCATCGGCAACGGTCACCGTCTCCTCGCTTTTCTTCATATTATACCTGTAAAACTGTGCCACCTTCTGGATATAGTCGTAAGTCCTGTCCGCCCCCTCCATCATGGCAAGCTGCGCGCCCGCATTTAACGTGTTGAACAGAAAGTGCGGATTGATCTGCGCCTGCAGGTACTTGAGTCTCGCGTCCTTCAGATGGCCTTCCATCAGCAGTTCCCGCTCTTTTAGCGCCCGCTCCGCCTCCATGCTCTCCCTGATGCGCTCGATGTATCTGCCGATGCTGACCACCATGGAATTGAAAGCGCCTGTCACCACACCCACCTCGTCCTGCGATTCCACCGGCAGAAGCTCGATCTCAAAATTCCCCTTCGCCACCTCGTCCGCCTGCCCGGCAAGCTTTTTCAAAGGGCGGATCAGCGCCCCCACAAAGCCGATGATGATGCACACATTGCTGAACATCACAAGGACGATGGCGATGACAGACACGATCTCAAAGAGGCGGAACCGTTTCTGTAGTTCGCTGTAGCGCTCGGAGTTGCTGCGGAACTGCTCCATGTTCAGATTGGAAATGTAAGTACAGATATAATCGTACATCCGGGTGGCGTTCTCATAGTGAAAGCGGTATTTCTCCACGTTCCTTCCGCGCTTCGCCTCAATGGTCTGCGCCACCTCCGCAAGATACCCTTCCGTCATATGCCGGATGTTCCGCTCCATCCGGTCAAAGGACTGCCCCGTAACCTCCTCGTTCAGTTCCGACGCCATATTCCTGCAAAGCGACTCACTCCGATAATAGTTTTCCAGAGAATCGCTGGTTTTTACGTTCAGATAATCCGTCATGTTGCTCTGCAGGGCGTTGACTGCGTCGGAAAACTGATTCAGATGACGGTTGTCCTGATATACCATATCCAGTCTGCCGGACATGCTGTTGATGCCGATGATCAGGAAAATATTTACCATCACCACGAGAATGTTCGTCACAATGTAAATACTGCTGATCTTAAACTGTAGGGAGAAGTCGCGCAGCTTATTCGTCATATTCCAGCTCCTCTCCCCGCAGATACTCGTCCACATTCTCCTTGGTAATCAGACTGATATCCGCCGTAAAATACTGACTCGTGTAACCCAGATCGTGATACTCCTGCAGCGCGTCGATGCAGAACGCCCCCATCTGCGCCGTGTCAATATCCACGGTGGCATATATGACACTCCGGTCAATGGCGTTGAGAATCGTGTCGGAAACATAATGCCCGAGAATACTGACCGTGCCCACCTTATTGTAATCCACCACCGCCTGATATGCGCAGGTGGTGTTCAGCTCGTTCAGACAGATCAGAATATCGGGAATTTCCTGCCCCATAAAAATATCGCGGACAGACTCTTCCACCGAAAAGGCGTTGGTGTCGTCCACCGACTGCAGGGAAAGCTCCACAGCCGTCTCCCCCCGCTCCTGCTCGATTGTCTCCTGAATGCCGGAGTAAAGGATATTCTGGTCCAGACTGTTCGCATAGGAATTGACCAGAAGAGTCACCCTAACCGGGCGGTCCGCGGAACCGGCCAGCCGCTCCCGCATAATTCTGAGCGCCTGTCTGCCGTACTCCCTGCCCAGATTGTAGCTGCCCACGCCCACAAAGCTGCAGCGCGCGCTCTGGGTATTGTCCCCGTAAAGCGTCACCACGGGGATCCCCGCCATGTCCGCCCGGTCGATTAACGCCGTCATCGCCTCCTCTTCACTGGCTGTCACGATGATGCCGTCCACGCCGGAAGCGATCGCAATCTCCATCTGTTCTTCCACGCTGTAGTCCTGAAAGCGGTCGTTTCCCAGCCAGTCCACATAGACGTTTTCCTGAAGCGCCCGCTCGTAAGCGCCCTGATACACAGACTGCCAGAAAACGGATTTCCCTTCCCGCGTAATCATCATGTAATATCTGTCGTAGGTCTCTCCCGCCGTCTCCTCCTGAAAACTCCCCTTATAAAACCACAGGATATATCCCGCCATCAGCACCGTAAACAGGATGCTTACCGCCGTCAGAAAGACGGGCAGAAACGTAAGCCCCGAAAATTTTCTTTCCGGGGCTTGGTTTTCCGTGTGTTGTTGTTTCTCGTTCCTAATTATCTTCAATGCCTTTTGCGAGTTTCCCTTTATTTATAGTATGTATCGTAGTTCACAAGCTCATCCAGAAGTTTCGGGAGCTGCTCGTCCATGGTCTCGTCCGAGAACTGGCATGTTCCCACCGCCTTGTGTCCGCCGCCGCCGTACTTGAGCATCAGGCTTCCCACATTGACATTGGAAGTACGGTTTAATACGCTGTACCCCACCGCCGCGGAACACCCCAGACCGCCTCTTCCGTTAACGATCCACGCGGAAATATTCTGCTCCGGGTACATGCTGTAGATCAGGAAACGGTTCCCGGAATAAATCGGGTCAACGCCACGCAGGTCGGAAATGATCACGTCCTTCTCCACGCGCGTGTGCGCCTTCACCATCTCCCTGAATTTCTCATCCTGTTCCCGATAGATGTCTATGCGTTCCTGCACGTCGGGCAGCGCCAGAATCTCCTCGGTGCTCATGGTGCGGCAGCACTCCATCAGTTTCTCCATCAACTGATAGTTGGAGATCGTGAAATTGCGCCATCTGCCAAGCCCCGTGCGGGGATCCATCAGAAATCCGACGAGAATCCATCCCTGCGGGTTCTGAATCTCATCTATGGTCAGATTGCCGGAATCGACTTTATCGACTGCCACCATCATATCGTCAAAATGGGAAAAACGCTCCTGACCGCCGTAATACTCATAAATAATACGCGCGCAGGAAGGTGTGATACGGCTCTCCCCTTTATACTTGCCCTTTAACTCGTTGCGTTCGTGTTCACTGGAGTGATGGTCGAACCAAAGCCCGCATCCCTCCACAAAGGGCACGTTTGCCAGCACATCATTCTCGGTGATCTCCACAAGACCATCCTGCAAATCCTTCGGATGCGCAAATTTCCAACTGTCAATCAGACCGACTTCTTTTAAAAGCGCACCACATGCCAACCCGTCAAAATCAGATCGTGTCACTAATCTCATCGCTTTTCTCCTATCCCATCCCAAAGTTTATGTCCCATAATGTGACCCGTCAGGTGAAATCAGGTATCTTCTCTGCAGCCGCCTGATTTCCCGCTTACATACTATAGATTATAAAGGATAGCCCCCCGCTTTTCAAGAAAAAAAATCAAGCTCAGAGCCAGATCGACGTGGGTCCGTCCTGCGGCGCAATCACGGTGATTTCCTGTCCCAGTTTAAAGGAATAGAGAATCCGCTCCTTCACCGGCTTGCCGGAAACCCCCGGCTCATAACCGTAAATCTGCGCAAGCGCCTCACTGTAATAGACAAGCTGGGTCTGGTACCGCTTTACCAGCTCCTCCGGCGTGGAAACGGCGTCCGTCTTGTAGTCCAGCACCACGAACCCGTCCTCCTCCTCGAAAAAGACGTCGATAATACCCTGCACCAGCACCGTCTCCTCCGCAGGGAAACCGCTCCCCAGACGGCTCGCCGGAAGCCCCATCACAAAAGGCTGCTCCTTAAAAAGTCTCCCGGCACATGCCGCTTGTGCCATGCGGTGCGCCACCCGGCACGTCAGAAAATCCACAAGTTTCGGCACGGACACCACTTCATAATAGCTCTGCGGCAGTCTGCCCGTCTGCAGCATCCGCTCCATCTGTTCCCCTAGAAATATCGCCGCAATATGCCGGTCTGTATTGACTTCGTCGGTCACTTCCCGGAAATCGAGCAGCTCCATCACCTTATGGAAAGCGCTTCCGCGCATGGAGCCGCTGACAGCCTCGTCACCCCTCAGGAATCTCGGCAGATAGGGAACCGTCGGTTTCTCCTCAAAGAGCTTCGCCGCGGCTTCGTCCGTCTCCTGCATACCGGCAAGCTTCAATTCCGATACGGTAGTCTTTGTATAAAGATCGCGCAGATTTCCGTGCGGATATTCGTAGGAAAACCGCCGTGACAGCTCTGTCATAAGGTTCTCATCCACCGCCTCTGCGGCATCGGCAGAAAGCAGTTTTTTCCTCGCCTCCATTCCCAGAACCGTCTCCTCTATCTTTTTCTCCACCACGTGATCCCACCCGGTCAATTTTACCGCAAACGGCAGATCCGCGTCATGTTCCGGGACGTCCGGGTCCGGCTCCATCCCGCACGCCCCGTAAAAGCCGTCCAGACACCGGCTGCCGGAAAGTGCGGCGAGCAGCAGCGACAAAAAGCTGTCCTGCCCCAGCAGCACGTCATAGGAGAGCAGGCTGCGTTTGCGCCGCCGAAGCGGAAGAAGCGCCGCCGCCGTCTTTTCCGGGTTTTTGACCACTCCGGTCAGAATCAGTTTTTCCTCCGCTCTGGTCATCGCCACATACAGAATGCGCAGTTCCTCCGCCAGACTGTCCCGCCGCAGTTTTAGCGCGACGGCGTTTTTGCGCAGATTCTTCCCTTTCACCCGCCTTTCGGGATCCACATAGTCCACGCCGATTCCCGCGTCCACATCCACCGCCAGAATGCCGCTGCCCTCCTTTTTGCGAAAGCCCGCCGCCAGTCCCGACACAAAGCAGACGGGAAACTCCAGCCCCTTGCTCTTGTGGATGCTCATAATCCGCACCACGTCCGCGTTCTCATCCTGCATTGCCGCCTCGCCGTAATCCACTTCGTACTTCTCCAGCTGTTCCATGTAACGCAGGAAATGATAAAGCCCGAAGTAGCTCGTCTTCTCGTAGTCCGCCGCCTTCACCAGAAGCATCTCCACGTTGGCACGCCGCCTGCCGCCGTCAGCCCTTGCCGTCACATGATGCAGATACCCTGTCTCCCGCAGAATGACCTGCAGCAGTTCGTGTACCGAAAGGTAGACGGACATGTTTCTGTATGCGGCGATTTTGTCGAGAAACCGTCTGATCTTGGCTTGTAACGCTTCGCTGATTCCCTGCTGCCCACGGTCCGCCCGGGTTTCGCCGCCCGCCCGGTCTGCGCAGGCCGTCAGCGCGTCGTAGAGATATTTCTTTTTCGGGTACGCCGCACGCACGAGCGCGATCTCCTCCTCGGAAAAGCCGCCCAGATACGAGTGCAGCACCCCGTAGAGGGGAATGTCCTGCAGCGGATTGTCCAGCACCCGCAGGAAATGCAGCAGCTCCTGTACTTCCGGCGCCGCGAAATACCCGGTTCGGGAAGTTACATGGACGGGAATCCCCTCCTCCTCCAGCACACGCTTGAAAACCTCGTCCCAGCCGGAGAGGGTGCGCAGCAGAATCACAATGTCCCGGTAAGACGCCCGCCGCAGTCCCCCTGTCTCCTTGTCCGCCACCTGGAACTCCCCAAGAAGTGTCCTGATCTGCGCCGCCACACCGTAAGCCTCCTGTTCCTTTGCGGAGAGTTCCGCCTCTGCCTCCTCCCGGAACAAAAGAAACTGGGTCACATTCGATACGTCCTCAGAAAGCCCGCCCTCCCGCTCCGGGTAGGAAGCCCCGGCATACAGCGCCGCCTTCTCATCATAGACTATACCGCCCATTTCCTTTCCCATGATCCGCGCAAAAACGGTGTTTACACTGTCGATCACCGCCCCGCGGCTCCTGAAGTTCTGATGCAGGTCGATCCGCCGGGCATTTTCCTCCCCTCTGCCGTAAACCTCCTGCTTTTCCAGAAACAGTTCTGGTCTCGCCAGCCGGAACTTATAGATGCTCTGCTTCACATCCCCCACCATAAAGCGGTTGTACCGCCCCTCGGACTCCCCGCTGATGCAGGAAAGGAGGTACTCCTGCACCATGTTGCTGTCCTGATACTCGTCGATCAGAATTTCATGGAAACGGTCCCGATAAGCGAGCGCCGTCTCCGTCGGCACGTAGCCGTCTCCCTCCCTGCGCAGTAAAATCTGCAGGGCAAAGTGTTCGATATCGTCAAAATCCAGTATATTTTTATCCCGCTTTGCCGCATCGTATGCCGCCTTAAAAGCAAGTGTCAGATCCACCAGCGCTTCCACCGCCGTCTGACACCCTTCCATCTGCCTGCGCACCTGCCCTGCCGAACCGCAAAAAAACTGTGTCCGCAATTCAGAGAGAGCTTCTTTCACGCCGTCCCGCAGGCTTTTCGCCGCCTCACGCTTCGTCTGCGAAACGGAAGTATCCCGCTTGGAGGGAAGCCTGTCAAAAGCCACCGCGCCAAAAGCGGCGCAGAGGCTGTCATAATCTGCCGTCCCGTCAAAACGGCGCTCTTTCTCTGAACTGCCCGGAGCGTCACCGGCAGCCTTCGCAGCTTCGGTTTCTTCCTTCGCCTCCCCGCCGCCACACAGCCCAAGCAGCCGCGCCACCATCTCCCGCTCTCTCTCGAGCAGCGCCCCGTAAAAATACGGTCCGTCCGGCTCCTCGCACAGCCGAAGCGCCGCCTCCAGTTTATCCATGCAGCCCTGCAGCGCATAGCGGGTATGTTCCATGAACAGTGCCGCCCACGGAAGCGCCAACAGCTCCTGCTCCTCTTCTCCCGCCGCGCCGAAACGGTAGTCCCCCTTCCGCGCTGCAAGCCACTCCTCCGGGAAAGGCATACTCATGGCGAAATCGTAGAGTTTCAGCACCTCCTTTTCCACCGCCTCATCCCTGTTTCCGACGCTGAAATATTCCATACAGTGCAAAAAAGCCGGATCTTCTTTCCCGTAAGCGTCCTCAATCACATCCGCCAGCACATCCGCGCGCAGAAGTTTCAGCTCCCCCTCCTCCGCAATCCGGAAACCGGGGTCCAGACCGATCGTATGAAACTGGTTTCGCAGGACAAAAAGGCAGAAACTGTCTATGGTGGTGATCTGCGCGTTGTAGAGCAGCGTGGTCTGCCGCTGTAAATGCTCGTTCTCCGGCTCCCGCGCCAGCCTGTCATTCAAGGCGCGGCTGACCCGCTCCCGCATCTGGGCGGCAGCCGCGTTGGTAAAGGTCACCACCAGAAGCCTGTCGATATCCACCGGGTTCTCCCCGCCGCACACCATCTCCACGATCCGCTCCACCAAAACCGCCGTCTTGCCGGAGCCCGCCGCCGCGGAAATGAGAAGATTACAGCCCCTGCTCTCTATCACCTGTCTCTGTGTATCTGTAAATGTGATTCCCATAGTATCTCCCTGCCTTACCTCTCCCCTGCACTTCCCTCATGTCACATCTATGCAGCGCTTTCACTTCTCTTCCCCGCCGCCATTGTCCGTTTCCTCCCGCATCTTCTCAAGCGCTTCCTCCGCCTTCAGCTTCGCAAGTTTCCTCGGCTGATAGCCCGCCGCCCCGGCGTCGAAACCACAGACATGCTTGTAGGCGCAGTAAGTACATGCCTTCTCCGCACCCAGCTCACAGGGATTGACCGCTATGGTCCCATCCAGAATCTCCCTTCCCAGACTGCGAATTTTGTGGTTTACATAATTCGAGACCATCTGCATGTCCTCCGCCGATATGACACTGGAGACAGCCGAGAAACTGCCGTCTTTTTTCCGCTCTAGCGGCAGAATATCGGACTTATCCGTAAATTCACCGTCCAGCATTCTGACGGCTTCGTCGTCTTTATTGACTATTCCAGTCATCTTCAATTCCCGCAAAATACGGCTGTTTATCTCCTCCGGCGAAAGTTCCTCCCCCTCCACCACGGGGTCCGCCACCCGGTAGTAAAGCATCGCCGCAGGCACCGCCTCCTTACCGGGGTATTTCTTCTGCACAAGTTCCACCGCCGCGTTCATATAGACCACAAGCTGTAACTGCAGCCCATAGTAGAGCGCCGCCAGATCGAACCGCCTGTCCCCGGACTTGTAGTCGATGACTTTCACATAAACCCGTTCCTCCGTCTCCCCGATATCCACCCGGTCAATCCTGCCGCGCAGTCGCAGCTTTTCCTTTTCACTGAGCGCGATATTCAGGGAGTCCAGATTTTCCAGCACATCGAAGGAAACCTCAAAAGCCTCCGGCAGAAACTGTCCTTTCAGAAGCTGTGTCTGAAGCGTGTCCACCGTGCGGTTTAAAATCCGCTCCATCCGCGCCAGCAGATGCCTGTTCCTCGCATTGCTGTAAAGAATTGTCTCCCCGTAGGACGCGGCGCAGGCAGTAAGCGTCTCCGCAACAAGTTTACGCCCCTCCTCCTTCGGGAAATCCAGCCATGTATAACCGTGTTCTTTCAGCCTCTCAGAAAAACCCTCCAGCACGTCGTGGAACAGGTTCCCCATATCCGCCGCCTCAAAGCTGTACTCGCTCCGCTCCCGCAGACGGAGCCCGTACTGCAAAAAATGGGCGTAAGCGCAGGCGGCATATTTTTCCAGACGGCTGACACTGTTTAAGAGAGACGCGCCGTACAGAGCCGTCGCCGCCGCCCGGGAGAGCGGCGTGTCCTCATGTCTTGCAAACGCCGTCTCCACCAGATCCCCGGTCTGTCCCCGGTACTGGGGATTCCCGTCATAACAACGGTAAAATGTGACAAGCGTCCTTTGCTCCTCCTCATCCAAGCGCCCAGCCGCGTACTCCCGCAGTAAATCCGTAAAAAAGCCCAAACCGTCCGCACTACAGAGCAGCTGCTCTTCCACCGCCTCCCGCTCCGGCGTTTCCACGGCAAGTCCGGGATACAACCCCTGCAGAAGTTCCACCAGATAGGCAGGGCGCAGAGACCTGCCGTCCTCCCCCACTCTGGCGTAGGACAGGTAAAGCGCCTCCGACGGCTTTGTCATATTCAGATACAGATAGAGCCGCTGGATGTACATCTGCTCCCTCGGCGAGGGCGCAAGCTCGATATCAGACTCCCGCAGGAACTCCCGGTCAAGATCCGAGATAATCCCGCCCCCGGAGCCTTTCGGGATATTGCCGTCGTTCACGCCGAGAAAAAACAGCACCTTGACCTGCTTCAGACGTGTCCTCTCGATGTCTCCCACGAGAATACGGTCCACATTCTGGGGAATCGTCCCCACCGTGATCTCCGCAAGCCCGGAATCCAGAATATCCGCAAACTCCTTAAGGGTCAGCTCCTCCTCCGACAAAAGCCCTTCAATCTGGTCCAGCAGGTCGATCACCAGCGGATAAATCTGCCCATACTCCTTGGCTCTGGCAAGTTCTCCCTCCTCTTTAAATTTCTTCTCAAAATCCGTCAGCTTCTGCTGTACCTCGTTTGCCACGAGAAACTGATAGAGGGCGCGCACCATTTCCCCCGCTGTTTTAAGCGGCTCAAAAAACGGCAGCATCTGTTCCATCAGCCGTTCGCGCATGGCATTGCAGTCGGCAAGCGACGCCAGAGACGCCTCCTCACCCTCCGGCTCCTCCTCCCTGTAAGTGAATGCTTCGCTCCATCGTTTCCGCCCTCTGATCCCGAAACGGCGCACATAATTTTCAAGCCTGTCCACTTCCTCCCCGGTAAAGCCCGCAAGCCCCGTGCGCAGATAGTGAAAGACCGCGTCAAAACTGAAATCCTGCAATATCATCTGCAGCGCGCTTCGCACATAGGACGCGAAGGGATTGCCCAGAATGCCCCTCGTCTGATCGATATAAATGGGAATGTCAAAACGGTCAAAAACCTCTTTCGCCTCTTTCCCGTACACCCCCATGTTACCTGTCACCACGGCGATATCACGGTAACACAGCCCTTCCGACTTCAAAAGTTCCCTGCGGATGGCAATACAGGTCTGCCGCAGTTCCTCCCCCGGCGTGGACGCCTCGATCAGATGAAGCCTTTCCGTCGCCCCCTCATATGCGCGGGACGGATAGCGGAACAGATTCCGTTCCAAGTGCGCCAGCTCCGGATTGTCCGCAAAGCGGGGCAGCCGTCCTTCCTTTTTCTCCGTGCACCAGACCGGCGCTTCCTCCGCAATACCCGCCTCCCCGGCAAGCCTTTTTAAAACCGACACCGTTTTCTGACTCAGGTAAAACAATTTCTGCTCCCCCTCCACGCGATAGGGATTCTCCCGCTCGTCCATGGTGAGCGTAATAATGACTTTGTCGGTCAATCCAAGCAGTTCCTGAATCACCCGGTTCTGTATCGGCGTAAATCCTGTGAACCCGTCGAAGGCGATCACGCTGCCCCTCACAATCTCAGATTCCGGCAGCGCCGTCCGCAGCCTGTCAAGCGTCCCCTCTGTGGTGATAAAGCGGTCATGTATATACGCCCCGAATGCACGGTACAGATGCCGCAGATCCTGCAGCTTATAGTAGAGCGCCCCCCGCTCTTTCGCGTAGTCGATCAGCGTCTCCAGCTCCTTCTCCCCGACGCCGTACTGCATAAACTCGGAGAGCGCCGACTTCACCTCGTGGATGTAGCCGATCCTGTGCAGGTGGCTGCCGAGCACCGTCAGCTTCTCCCGCTCCTGCCCTGCCACCTTGCGAAGCACCAGACTTTTTCCCGTATCGTCCAGAACCGGCAGTTCCTCTCCGCCCACCTCCTCAATGATCCGATGGGTCAGTCTGCCGAAACTCAGCACGTCGATATTCATAATCGCGTGGCGCGGATGCTCCACCACCAGATCCATCTGGGTCTGCATGGTAAACTGGTCCGGCACGATCAGCAGATAATTTTTCTCCGGGTGACGCTGTGACTCCTCTATGATATAGTCATGCAGTTTCCGGCTTTTGCCGGCGCCGGAGGCGCCGAAATAAAATTGCAGGGACATGGGCATCTTTCCTCTTCGCTGCGATACACTGTTATCACAAAGCTATCCAATCATTGTTGTCACAAAACAAGCTTTACACTTCATAAGAAAACTCTAATAATTATATTATAGCATGGGTTTAAATTATAGGTTTCCGGCGTGAATCTCACCGACATTGATAAGTTGAAAGAATAAACAGATGCGGAGAATGCCGTTTTTCAGGCATTCTCCCAAGTGAAACTTAGTACATCTATTCAAACGGAATCACACCGCCGTCGTATGTATTGTTGATGTACTCCTTGATAGCGTCTGACTTAAGCGCCGCCACCAGCGCCTTGATCGCCTCGTTATTCTCATTGCCTTCCTTCACCGCGATCACATTCACATAGGTCTGTGCCGCCTCCGAATCAGACTGCTCGTATGCCACAGCGTCCTTCGCCACGGAGAAACCTGCCTCCATCGCATAGTTGCCGTTCAGGACAACAAACGCCACCTCTTCCTTCACGCGGGGCACCTGCGCCGCCTCCAGTTCCTGAATCTCCACATTGTAAGGGTTATCCTCGATATCGCGCACGGTTGCCTCCAGACCTACCCCCTCTTTTAACGTCAGAATGCCGTTGTCCTGCAAAAGCAGAAGCGCTCTCGCCTCGTTGGTCGTGTCGTTGGGAACCGCAATCACGTCTCCCTCCGCGATCGCGGAAAGGTCGCTCTTCGTGCCGGGATAAATCCCGAAAGGCTCATAATGAATGCCGCCCGCGTTCACCAGATGCGTCCCCTGCTCCCCGTTAAAGGAATCCAGATAGGGAATGTGCTGGAAATAGTTTGCGTCAAACTCGCCGCTCTCCACCACCTGATTGGGCTGTACATAGTCGTTGAAAACCGTCACCTCAAGGGTGTAGCCCTGATCCGCCAGAATCGGCTTCACCTGTTCCAGAATTTCCGCATGGGGCGTTGCCGAAGCCGCCACCGTAATCGTGCCGTCATCCTTCTTCCCCCCGCAGCCCGTAAGCGCCGAAAGCGCAAGCGCCGCTACTATACTTGTTACAACCAGTTTCCTTTTCATAATTTTCTCCTCCTCTTCCTCCTCTTATATATTATATATTACTTCATATAGGCGATTGCGAAACTCATCACAACCTTGCGATACTTGTGCAAATGACATAATTATAAGCAGACCCTTGGAAAACGCTGGTACTTAGCGAGGTCCTTTCGAGCTTAGTACCATTGCGTTTGGAACGGAGCGAAAGCGCGTCTGCGTTGATTATGTCATTTGCACAATCTCAGTAACGTAAAGGAGATTTTCGCAACTACCTATCATCTATGTAAAACGGTTTACTTCCTCTTATCCAGCTTCACCGACAGCCGCATCCCCAGCGTCTGGAAAATCTGCACCAGCACCACCAGAAGCACCACCGAGACAATCATAATCAGCGTCTCATAGCGGTAATAGCCGTAGCGCATGGCGATATCGCCAAGTCCGCCGCCGCCGACCACGCCCGCCATCGCGGAGTAGCCGAGTATCGTGCCGATGGCGATGGTCACGCCCACCAGAATCGACGTCCTCGCCTCCACCAGAAGCACCTTCCATATGATCGTAAACGTGCCTGCGCCCATACTCTGCGCCGCCTCCACCACGCCGTGATCCACTTCCTTGATGGAAGATTCGATCATCCGCCCGATAAAGGGAGCCGCCGCAATGGTCAGCGGTACAATCGTTGCCGCCGCACCCGTGCTTTTTCCCACAATCGCCCTCGTCAAGGGCAGTACCAGAATCAGCAGAATCAGAAACGGAATACTCCGCAAAATATTAGCCGCCACATCCAGCACCCGGTAGACCACGGCGTTTGGCCGTATTCCCGACTTGTCCGTCACGGCAAGGACTATCCCCCAAGGCAGTCCCAGCACATAGCCGAAGAAAGTTGACAAAAGTGTCATAAACAAGGTGTCCCGCACGCCTTCCAGCATCATCAGTGTCAGATCACTAGTCCACATAGCCGTTCACCTCCTCCACGGCAAGCCCTCTCTCTGCGAGGTAAGCCTTCATTTCCTCCTGCACCCTGCGGTCGTCCGGCAGGCTTAAAATCATCTCGCCTCTGGCGATTCCCTCCACGTTCTTCGTATCCGCCCGCAGAATGTTGATGGGCTGCCCGAACTTCAACACCATATTCGCAATTACCGGCTCGAACGACGAATTGACCGAAAATACAATGCGGACACAGCATTTCCCTTTCATCAGTTCCTTCTGTCTGTCCTCCAGCGTGCGGCGGTCCGTGCCGCTGCCCTTCAGGATCAGTTCCTTCGCCTCCGCCGTCTTCGGGTGCGCGAAAATCTCCGAAACGCGCCCCTGCTCCACCAGATGCCCCTCGCCGATAATCGCCACGTGGGAGCATATCTCCCGGACCACCGACATTTCGTGGGTAATGATCACTATGGTAATGCCATATTTTTTATTGATTTCCTTCAAAAGCTGCAAAATAGACTGCGTCGTCCGGGGATCCAGGGCGCTCGTCGCCTCGTCGCACAAAAGAATCTTCGGGTTCGCCGCCAATGCCCTTGCGATCGCCACCCGCTGCTTCTGCCCGCCGGAAAGCTGGGACGGATATGCCGACGCCTTATCCGCAAGCTCCACGATCTCCAGAAGCTCCTTCGCACGCTCCTTCGCCTCTTTTTTCTTCATGCCGCCGATCACCAGCGGGAAACAGATATTGTCGATCACATTCTTCTGCATCAGCAGGTTAAAATGCTGGAAAATCATGGAAATCTCCCTGCGGGTCGCCCGAAGCTGCGCTTCCGTCATCGCGCCCAGATCTTTTCCCTCGATCTCCACCGTGCCGGATGTAGGGCGTTCCAGAAAATTCAGACACCGCACGAGCGTACTCTTGCCCGCACCCGACATGCCGATAATCCCATAGATATCACCCGCCTCAATGGACAACGTGATGTGCTGCAGAGCTTCCACTTTCCCGTCATCGGTCTCAAAGGTCTTGCTTAGATCCCGCACCTCGATCATTTCCGTGTTCTCCTCCCAGATTTATGATGCACACAAAATGCCAAAATACAGGCATTTTGGCGCTGGCTCCGACGCCATGCAGCAAGTGCATGGCGCGTGCAAAAAGTAACGGTTTTATCCCTGCTCACTATAGTATGAATCCCGTGAAATGTCAAGAATCCAGTTCAGCCAGAGCGAGTCTTTCGGGCAAACCGTGCTTGCACGAGTTTGAACGGAAGAAGATGCTCTGAGGGAGCGCCCGTTGATGAGAAAAAGTAGCTGCGAAGCAGCGGAGAGCGTCAAAGACGCGATTTTGCGAATGGGCGCGGGCTGAAATGTGCTGGACTGTTTACGCAAACAACGGCGTGGAGAGATATCTGTCCCCCGAATCCGGCAGGAGCGCCACGATCACCTTTCCTTTATTCTCCGGGCGCTTTGCAAGCTGCGCCGCCGCGTGGAGCGCCGCTCCCGAAGAAATGCCCACAAGCACGCCCTCCTGCGTGGCAATCGCCCTACCCGCCGCAAAAGCGTCCTCGTTGGAAACCTTTATGATCTCGTCATAGATATCCGTATCCAGCGTTTCCGGCACAAAACCCGCACCGATTCCCTGAATCTTGTGCGCACCCGGCTGTCCGCCCGAGAGGACCGGGCTGCTCTCCGGCTCCACCGCCACCACCTTTATCGCGGGATTCTTTTCCTTTAAATAAGAACCGATGCCCGTTATGGTGCCGCCGGTACCCACGCCTGCCACAAAAATGTCCACCTTACCGTCCGTGTCCTCCCAGATCTCCGGTCCGGTGGTAAGTCTGTGGATCTCCGGGTTTGCCGGATTGTCAAACTGCCCGAGAATAATCGAACCGGGCGTCTGCGCCTGCAATTCCTCCGCCTTGGCAATAGCGCCCTTCATCCCTTTTGCGCCGTCTGTCAGCACAAGTTCTGCACCGTATGCCTGCAGCAGTTTGCGCCGCTCCACACTCATGGTTTCCGGCAGCGTCAGCACCGCACGGTAACCCTTTGCCGCCGCCACGGACGCCAGCCCGATTCCCGTATTACCGCTGGTCGGCTCAATGATCGTGCCGCCGGGCGCGAGTTTTCCTTCCCGCTCCGCCACCTCGATCATATGTAAGGCGATACGATCCTTCACCGAACCTGCCGGGTTAAAATACTCCAGTTTCACCAGCACCACCGCGTCTGTGATGCCGTTCTTCTCCTCATAGTGGGTCACCTCCATAAGAGGCGTATGCCCGATCAGTTCCGATGCGCTCTTTTTAATGTCTGCCATTTTCTTCCTCCCTTTTACACGCGCCATCCCGCTTTTTCTATATGTGCGGAATGTTTCGCTCTTTATTTCATACCTTTTTGATATGATTAATATGAAATGATAATACACCCGTTTTTTTCCAGTGTCAACCATTATTTTATAAAAATTACTGCATTTGTTCCCAAGTCTGATTTGTGGTATACTCGACACAGACAAATGACCGCCATAACCGCGCGGATTTGACGCGAGAATAGAGGAGACCGCCATGAAAATACTTTTTATAGAATGGGCAAGTTTCGGCAACGCCGATATGAAGGACGCCTTTGCCAGAGAGGGGCATCAGGTCGTCAGTTTTCCTTTTTCCAACAAGGATGCCCGCAGGAACGCCGAGATCGAATCCGCGCTCACAGGGAAGCTGCGCGAAGCAGTCCCCGACGTGGTCTTTTCCTTCAACTATTTTCCCCTTATTTCCAATGTATGTAAGCGCGAGGGACTGCCCTATATTTCATGGATCTATGACAGCCCCTATGTCATGCTCTATTCCTACACCGCCATCAACCCCTGCAACACCATCTACGTGTTCGACCGGGCATTGTGCCGGGAATTTAATGAGGCGGGCATAAAGACCGTCCGCTATCTGCCCATGGCGGCGAACACAGACCGACTGGCTCCGATTGCCGGCTGCCCGTTTCTGTACGACGTTTCCTTCGTGGGCTCCCTTTATACTGAGTCCCACAACTTTTTCGACCGCATGGAGAACCTTTCCCCCTACGCGAAAGGATATCTGGAAGGACTGATGCAGGCACAGATGCATGTGCAGGGCTACAACTTCATTCAGGAGTCATTGTCTCCCATTATGGAAGAGTTGTACCAGGCACTTCCCATGGATCCCAACCCGGACGGCGTGGAGACGAGAGAGTACCTCTACGCCCAATACGTTGTCAACCGCAAGCTCACGGGGCTGGAACGGCTACGCCTGCTGACCGCAGTCACAAAACGGCACACACTGGATCTGTTCACGATAGATCCCGCCTTTTCCCTCCCTAACCTGCGCAACCATGGGACCACAGATTACTATGCCGAGATGCCTCTGGTCTTTAAACAAAGCCGGATCAACCTCAATATCTCCCTGCGCAGCATCAAGAGCGGCATCCCTCTGCGCGCTTTCGATATCATGGGAAGCGGCGGTTTTCTGTTAAGCAATTATCAGGAAGATTTCCTTGAAAACTTTACCCCCGGGGTAGACTTTGAATATTATGAAAGTGAAAACGATATGCTGCAGAAGATAGACTATTATCTGTCCCACGAGGACGAAAGAATCGCTATCGCAAAAAACGGTCACGACAAGGTGGCTGCTGCCCATACTTATCGCGACCGCGTGCGGGAGATGCTGGCTGGTCTGTAAAACCGCATCGCCCGGCGTTCTTCCTGTCAAAGCATTTATAGGATATTCCCCATCTCGTCCACCTTGCCGCATATCCTTGCCGGCACACCTTTCACGAGACAGTAATCCGGCACGTCCTCCGTCACCACAGCCCCTGCCGCAACCATCGCATATCTGCCCACCGTGTGCCCGCAAACAACCGTCGCGTTGGCACCGATGCTGGCGCCTTTCTTTATCAAGGTTTTTTTGTAATTCTCATGCCCTTTCGGGTAAGCCGCCCGGGGTGTCAGGTCGTTGGTAAACACGCAGGACGGGCCGCAGAACACGTCATCCTCCAGCTCCACGCCTTCATAGACAGAAACATTGTTCTGAATCTTTACGCCGTTTCCAATCTTCACACGGTTGGAAATATTCACATTCTGTCCAAGCACACAGTTCTCACCGATCACCGCCCCCGCCTGCACATGACAGAAATGCCAGATTTTTGTACCTTCCCCGATGGTAACATTCTCATCTATATAACTGCTCTCGTGCACAAAGTAATTTTGCGCCACAGCTTCCGTCCCGCTCATTGATCCGTGTCCTCTCTCATTTCCTGCGCTTTTCCGCATCCGGGAATCTCCCCGCAAAATCCATCGTCGCACACGCCTCCAGCGGGAACTTCACCCTGCACCCCTCCGCGGCGGATTTATAAATCGCAAGCACAAGCTCCAGCGCCCGCTTCCCGTCCATCGCCGTGACATAGGGCTGTCTGTCCTGTGCGATGGCGTTGATCATATCCGCATACAGCGGCGTATGCCCATAACCGTATACATTCGGCGGATTCTCATGGAATTTCGCCTTGACCTCCTCCGGGTCATCCAGAAGATCTGAAAAACGCCACTCCTCTATCACATTCACGGACTGACCGCCCGCCTTCACCGTTCCCTTCTCGCCGAAGATGTACAGCGTTTCCTCCAGATTGTTCGGGTAAACGTCAGTCGTCCCCTCCACAATGCCGTAGCTGCCATTCTTAAATTTAATCAGGGCGATCCCCATATCCTCCGCCTCGATATAATCGTGGTTGAGCCTGTCCGTCATACCCACCACCTCGTCGATCTCGCCGCCCATCATCCAGCGTAAAAGGTCAATATTGTGGATGCACTGGTTCATCAGCGCGCCGCCGTCCTGTTCCCATGTGCCGCGCCATGACGCCCTGTCATAGTATTCGTGATTCCGGCACCATCTGATATGCGCCGTCCCGTAAAACAGCCGTCCGAAACGGTTCATGTCGATTGCTTCCCGTATGATCTGCACCGATTTGTTAAAGCGGTTCTGGTGGCACGCGCACACTTTCACATGATGCGTAATCGCCGCACCGATAATCGCATCGGCATCCGCAATGGAGAGCGCGATCGGCTTCTCAATGATGCAGTTGCAGCCATGCGCAATACAAAACAGCGCAATCTGTGCATGTTTGCCGCTCTCTGTGCAGATCGCCACAAGTTCGGGTTTCTCCGTCTCTATCATCTCCCGGTAATCGGTATACTGCTTCACGCTCCCGCCCAGCTTAAATTTCCGCACCTTGTCTTCCATACATGACGGATCGATATCGCAGATCGCCGCCAGTTCCAATTTATTATTCTGTGCCGCCGCTATATGATTTGGCGAAATGCGGCCGCAGCCGATTAATACATATTTCATTCGTTTTCTCCTCTGCCTCTGTCCGTGGCGCCCGCCGTATTTTCCGCCTGTCCTTCCGCCGCCCGACGCCTGTCTGTAATTAGTGTACCACAAAACCGCTCCGATTGCTCCTAAAATTTGCCTGTTGCCTGTAAATATGCTAAGATAAGTTTATTATGACCCGATTGTAAAGGAGTTTTTCATGCATCCCATATCTGTTTGCATTATTGCCAAAAATGAAGAGGCGCGCATCGAGCGGTGCCTCCAGTCCATCAAGCCCTGCGGCTTTGAAATTGTGGTCGTGGACACAGGCTCCACGGACGAAACGAAAGAAATCGCCGCCAGATATGCGGACAAGGTGCTCGATTTCACATGGTGCGACGACTTTTCCGCCGCCAGAAATTTTTCCCTGCGGGAGGCATCCAACAACTGGATCTTTATGATCGACTGCGACGAGACCGTAAAGGAAATCGATGTGGAGGAGCTGAACTACTTCCGCAAGCATCTCCCGGACAGCGTGGGCAGCGTGTCCCGGGAAAATCTGGTGACCGAGAACGGCGTCCTCACGCTGAATAACGTGGATTACACAGAACGTTTTTTCAATAAAAAGCTGTATCGCTACACAGGCATGATCCACGAGCAGCTCACCCCCATCCGGGGGCAGGAAATTTCGGCGTTTCTGCTGCAGACAACCCTGCTTCACACGGGCTACGATATGACCCCGGAAGAACGGGAAGCGAAATACAAACGAAACTTCACGCTGCTAGAAAAACAACTGTCACAGGATCCTCAGAATCCTTACCTGTACTACCAGCTCGGAAAAACCTGTGAGATTCTGGAGGACTTTGCGCGCGCCTGCACCTACTATGACAAGGGGCTTTCGTTCGACCTCGACCCGGAGCTTGCCTACGTGCAGGCGATGGTAGTTTCCTACGGCAACGCGCTCTTGCGCACAGGGCAGCATGAAAACGCCCTCGGCTTTGAAGGCATTTACGACGAGTTCTCTTCCGTGACGGACTTTGTCTATCTGATGGGAAACATCTACAGAGATAACCTCATGCCGGAGCAGGCGCTGGCGCAGTATCAGAAAGCGCTCCAGATGCCCCCCGGACGACAGAGCGGCACAAACTCTTTCCTGCCCCTCTACCAGTGCGGACTGCTGTTTGAGGAGCTTGGGGATGCGGACAGCGCGCGTGCGCTCTATGCACAGTGCGGAGATTTCGCCCCGGCTGTGCAGCGGCTGGCTCTGCTGAAATCGTCTTAGATGCTGCAGGCATATAGTTTACATAACACAATATATTTCACACACGACCCACACAGAAACGAGGACAACTATTATGATTCCGCTTTCGGTCTGCATTATCGGAAAAAATGAAGAACAGCATATAAAAAATTGTCTGGCGCCCCTTGCGCCCCTCCTTTTTGAGGTCGTCTACGTGGACACGGGTTCCACAGACCGTACAAAGGAGATTGCCGCTTCGCAGGGCGCCAGAATATACGATTTTACATGGTGTAACGATTTCTCCGCCGCCAGAAACTTTGCGCTTGAGAAGGCATCTCACGAGTATGTTCTCTTTATAGACTGCGATGAGTATCTGACAGAACTTGACACGCCGGCTCTCCTGACCGCGCTTGAAGCGCACCCGCAGGGCGTAGGACTGCTACTGCGCAACAATTACTATGAGGCGAACGGGACGCAGACGAACTATCCCGACCGCGTGGAACGGCTTTTTTCCAAAAAACACTTCCACTATAAAGGCATTATCCATGAGCAGGTCGTCAGAACGGGCAGCGACAGCCCTTTCTATGATCGTTACGAAATCCCCCTGACTGTGGATCATGCCGGTTACAGCGGCGGCATGGACGTCATGCGCCGGAAAGCGGAGCGAAACAACGCGCTGCTCTTCCTCGAAATTGAAAAAACGCCAAAAGACCCTTATCTCTATTTTCAGGTAGGGCAGTCTTACAACGGCATCCGCGATTATGAAAACGCCTATATTTACTATAAGAAATCCTTTGCGCTGCCGGTAAATTTCCGGGAACCATGGGTGCAGATCATGGCAACCGCCTACATCAACGCCATGAACCACACGGGACGCTCCGCGGAGGCGCAGACCTTTTTTGAACCGATTTACGAACATTTTTCCGGAGACGCGAATTTCTACTGCAGCATGGGAAATATCTATCTGAATCTGGACCCGCCCCAGCCTCTCCGCGCCATGGCGGAGTATGTCAAGGCGCTTCAGTGCCCCGACGCAAGGGAAAAAGGCGCCAACAGCTTCATTCCCTACTACAACATCGGTCTGGTAAACGAAATGCTGGGCAGCTGGGATTCCGCTCTGACTTTTTACCAGAAGGCGGCTGATCTGGGCTTTGTTCCAGCCATAGAAAGACTCACGGGAGGACTATAATTATGGTTTCGATCTCTGTATGTATCATTGGAAAAAACGAAGAAGAAAATATTGAAAAATGTCTGGAGCCGCTCACCCACTATCCTTTTGAGATTATCTATGTGGATACCGGCTCCACCGACCGCACAAAGGAGCTTGCCGCAAAATATACGGACAAAATCTACGACTTTACATGGATCGGTGACTTTTCCGCCGCCAGAAACTTCTCTCTGGAAAAGGCAAGTCACAACTACGTTCTCGTCTTAGACTGCGACGAACATCTGACCGCACTGGATCTGGACGGTCTTTGCGAGGCGATTGAAACGCATCCCCGGAACAGCGTGGGACAAATTTTGCGGAAGAGTTTCTCTGACTCCCATTACCGCAAGGAGTATTCACTGGAACTGGTTGACCGGCTCTTTCACAAACGCACTTTTCACTATATCTATCTGATCCACGAGCAGGTGGCAGACTTAAAGACCGGTCGTACCGATTACGAGCGCTACGAAATACCCGTGGAAGTGGACCATGTGGGCTATGTGGGCACCCTTGATGAAAAGCGCCGGAAAGCGGAGCGCAACAACGCCCTCCTCTTCAAGGAAATGGAGCGCGACCCAACTGAACCCTACTTTCCCTTTCAGGTAGCGCAGTCCTACAACCTGATCGACGACTTTGAAAACGCTTACATCTATTATAAAAAGGCATTTGAGCTGCCTCTGCTTATGGAAAACGAGTGGGTGCATGTGATGGCAAATAACTTCATCAACGTTATGGTGCAGACCGGAAGAGCCGAGGAGGCATTAGCGCTCTACACCCCGGTCTATGAGGACTACGCGCACAGCCAGCAGTTCCTGTGCAGCTTTGGCGCCCTCTATCTGAATCAGGATCCGCCCCAGCCCCTGAAGGCGATGATGGAATTTGTGAAAGCGTTACAGTGCACACCTGAATCCGAGTCCGAAGATTACAGCGGCATGGCGCTGTTCAGCATGGGCTTTGCCAACGAACTTCTGGGCAATCTCCCTGCCGCCGCTTCCTTTTTAGAGAAAGCGGCAGCAAAGGGCTATCCGCTGGCGCTTGAAAAACTGGAAGAGCTGAGAAACATGTAAGAAAGAACGGTGATAATATGATTCCAATTTCCGTATGTATCATCACAAAAAATGAGGCGGAATATTTGCAGAAATGTCTGGAAGCCTTGAAACCCTATCCCTTTGAGATCGTGGTGACAGACACAGGCTCCGGGGATAACTCTCTGGAAGTTGCCAGACAATATACAGATCTTGTCTATGAATTTGCGTGGATAGACGATTTCTCCGCCGCCAGAAATTTCTGTATCAGCCATGCCTCGCACAATACCATCCTCTCTCTGGACACCGACGAATTTCTCCGTCCACTGGACTGGGAAGCGCTGCAGAAAGCTCTGGAAGAGCATCCGAAAAGTCTCGGCGCCATAGAGCTGTTCAGCCACTTTGATGTGGACGGGGAAGCCAGACAGCAGGTCGTGCGTCTGGAGCGGCTCTTTAACAGACGCCATTATCATTTTGTCAATCCGGTGCACGAGGTTCTGGTTCCCCTTGGCAACATGAAGCCCACCTCCTACGAGGCGCCGGTTTCCGTGGATCACGTAGGCTATCAGGGATCGCCGGAAAGGCTGAGAGAAAAAGCGGAGCGCGATATTTCCCTGCTCCGCGCAGAGATTGACGCCGATCCCGGAAACCCCTATCTCTACTTTCAGCTCGGACAGAGTTATATGTTAATGAGGGACGAAGAAAACGCGCTCGTGTGGTTTCGTCAGGCCATGAAGCTGCAGCCTGCGCCCGGCGCGGACTACACACTTGTCCTTCTCTGTAACTATGCAGGTATTCTTCTGGACAATGGTCTGGTGGAGGAGGCTGCCGGTATTCTTTCCTACCGGGATTCCTTCGCGGACAATAAGGACTTTCTCTGTCTGTCCGGGCGTATCTACCTGTACATGGGACAGCCCATCAAGGCGCTGCCCGAGTTTGTACAGGCGCTGAGCGCCCCCAGATACAGTCTTGTGAACCCTTATGCGCCCAGTTATTACATCGGTCTCATCTATGAAATGTTCGGTAAACAGGAAATCGCCCGCACCCACTACAAAAACTGCGACAGCTATCCGCCCGCTGTGGAAGCGATGAAGCGGTTGGACTCCTGACTCTGCCTATGCGCGAAAAAACCCCCATCCTTTCGGATGGGGGTTTTTGATAGTTTCACTTGTAATTCGCCTACAGCGATTAGCCAAGTAAGGACAGTGCCAACTGGTTGCCCTGATTTGCCTGAGACAGCATGGATGTACCAGCCTGCTGTAAGATATTGTTGTTGGAGTACTGAACCATCTCCGTAGCAATATCCGTATCGCGGATCTCTGCCTCTGCGGACTGCGTATTCTCTACGATGTTGTCCAAGTTGTTGATGGTGTGCTCCAGACGGTTCTGGATAGCACCAAGGTCGGATCTCTGAGAAGATACGATCTGCAGAGCACCCTTGATGAATGCGTTCAGGGAGTTGAAATCCTGAGTCGTAGCAACAGTCTTCGGATCACCACCTACCAGATTCTGGAAGGTCTTAACCAGAGCTGTAGCAACGCTAGACTGCATAGCAACCATCTTGTAGCCACCGTTTGCAACGGTAGAGCTGGACTGAACAGAGCTGGAAGATGTAGTACCCTGAATGGTCTTCGCAGCGCCCTGAACAGAGTAGCTGGTTGTCTGAACATTGGTAGAAGATACATTCAGTGCATTGTAGGTGATAGCGCCGTACAGCTTACTGTCTTCGGACTTACCACTCTCCCAAGTACCGATGTAAGTAGCCAGAGCTGTCATGCTCATGTTCTTGATGGAGATGTCGATGTGCTGACCTGCCTCTGCACCTACCTGAATGCCCTTGATGAACTTACCGTCTAACAGGTTCATCTCGTTGAAGGTTGTGGTACTCTGTACACGGTCAACCTCACTCATCAACTGAGCGATCTCAGCCTGGATGGATGCACGATCGGAAGTGGTAAGGGTACCGTTCTCACCCTTAACTGCCAGCTCGTTCATTCTCTGGAGCATATCCTCAACTTCGTTCAGAGCGCCTTCTGCGGTCTGTACTACGCTGATACCATCCTGAGCGTTAGCGGAAGCCTGTGTAAGACCTCTTACCTGTCTTCTCATCTTCTCGGAAATGGAGAGACCTGCTGCATCATCTGCTGCACGGTTGATCTTGTAACCGGAAGATAACTTCTCTGTGGACTTAGCCTGAGAAGCTGTGGTCAGTCCTAACATTCTGTTAGAGTTCATCGCTGTAATGTTGTGTTTTACTATCATACTATATTCCTCCTTGAATTTTTTGCGGCATCCTTGCCGCCTTTTTGTTTTGTGGCTCTGCCTCCGTCCCGTCCGCTGACATCGGCTCTGCCACTGACTTCAAGTAAATGTTTTACTTTACTTGTATTATATATCGGTGGGAATCCGATATACTTTAGTCCCTGAGAAAAAATTTTTCAAATTTTTTCTCAGGGACTTTTTTACTTCTTGTTATCGTAGAACTGCGGGTCCACATAGTTTAAACGGTTCATATTATTATAGTAGTTCTGGCTCGCCTTCATCTTGGAAGTCGCCTTGCCGATCTGCTGCCTGCTCTTCTTGAACTGCTTCTCCGCCTGCATCTTATTGCGCATTCTGGCGGCATTGATACCCACCACTTTCTCTGTGATCTCGGCAATCAGTTCCTGCATCCGTCTGATTTCCCCGCGGTATGCCAGCTTGTTTTCAATCAGTTCCTCCCTGATTCTGTCATACACCGCCTCGAAACCCTCGTCGAGAAGTTCCAGCTTCTGCGCCAGTTCTCCCATCCTGTCCGCGGAAACATCAAGCGCCTCCATATCCAGCGCCTCCTGCTTAAACAGGGTTTCCTGCGCCTCATTCTCCTTTATGATCTCATCGAGAATCCGGCTTTTCTTCTCCAGACTCTCCACCAGAACCTGTGCACTACTCAGACCCATACCGCCACCTTTCTACGCATGCTGGTTGTTTTTCCGCATGACTTCCTTCCATGTATCCCGGACACTTCTCAAATGGGTGTTCACTTCCTCCAGAATCGCCGTGTCCTTCCTGATATTTGCCTGAAGCAGCCGTTCAAGGAGATACACATAAATCCGATCAAAATCCTCTGCCACCGGATACTTGTGATCCAGTGTATTGCGGAATTCCTCGATAATACGCTGCGTTTTCTTAATGTTCACATGCGCCTTCTCAATTTCTCCATGTTCTATGGAAACGATGGCGATATTGCAGAACTTGATCGCCCCTTCATAGAGCATCAGCGTCACCTCCGCCGGGGAAGCTGTCAAAATTTTATTGGTTGTATATTCCGCAAAGGGATTACGTGCCGGCATAGCTTTTCTCCTCCTTGATCCTACCTGCCTTTATGATACACATCAGCCGCCGAACAGACTCGAGAGCGAGCTGTTCTTGGATTCCAGCTTGGAAAGCGCAACCTCCATAGCCGAGAATTTCGCATACCACTTATCCATATAATCGTTCAGTTTCTCTTCCTGCTCCTTGATCTTCTTCGTGTAATCGTCATAGTCCTCTTTCATCTTCTTGTCATTGTAGACGGTGAGGGCGCTGCTCATCTTCGTCGGGGACATCTTATCCGCGATCGTGTCGTGCAGCTTGTTGGTCAGACCCACGAAGAACTCCATCACAGCTTCGGGATCCGTTTCAATCATGCCGTCCAGACTGGGCTTCCCTTCCTCGGGCTGCCAGCTGAGCGGATCATCCTTATTCCCAAGAATATGGTAAGCGTTGCGCTCATTGTCCTTCGCCTTGAAATAGCTCTGGGTCTCGATACCGAAATCCGCGAGGGACATGGTCTTGCCGCCGATATTCATGGTCATCATCATATCCATTCTCAGAGCGGCGGATACATCGCTCAACGTGGAATCCCTGCGCAGCAGGGAATCTTTGATCTTCTTCTCCCACTCCTCGATCTCGCTCTCAGACAGCGCTTCCTTCTCCTCCGTAAGAAGCGGATCGTAACCTTTGGAAGACTCCGCGTTGTAGAGCGCATCCATCTCGTTCATCAGATCGCTGTACGCCGTGATGAAGTCCTTGATCATGTTATAAACGCCTTCTGTATCCGTCTTGGTGGATATGGTAACGTCCTTATCCGTCTCCTCAAGCGCCGTGATGGTCATGCCGTTCACAGACAGCGTGTCGGTGGAAGATGTGTAGGTAACGCCGTCCACTTTAATCACGGCGTCTTCGCCCGAAACCTTGGTTCCGCTGTTCTTCTCGTCTTCAAGCTGCTTCTTCAGCTCAGGGTCGGTTATCTCAAACGATCCGTCAGACTTATGCTGCACCTTACTCATCATCTTCTGCGCTTCGATAACCCGCTTGTCAAATTCCTTGGCAACCTCCTGCGCCGTAATGCCTCTCCCGTCCCCGACCTCTACCTCTTCATAGATTATGTTATCCGGATCCGTATCATCCTTCACTATTTTTTCTTTGTAGGTCTTTGTCTCTTCATCGTAAGAGAAACGCGCGTTGTTCGCATCGATCTTCGCCTGATTGTCAGCCTTCTCAGTCAGGTTCTTGTCAAACGCACTGTAAACGCTGTAAACCTCTTTCGCCTTATCAATCTCGGACTGCTTCTTGCTGACAGCCTCGGAAGCCGCCGCGACATCTGCCTCTGCCGCATCCACGTCAGACTGTGTCACGCCTGCAACTCCGTTTTCAAGGTCTTCCTTTTTCTGCTTCAGCGCATCCTGCTTCGCCTTCAAGTCATCCTGCAGATCCTTCAGCTCCTGTGTCATACCGGGCGTCTTAATCACAGGATTCCCATCCGCATCAACCTTGGGGGTTCCGTCCGCTTCCTTTTCCTGCTCGCCGTAAATCTTGTTGTACAGCGCTTCTCCCGCGGCTTTTATCTCCGCCAGATCGGAGGGATCATTGATATCCCATGTGCTGTCATAGCCATCCATGTAAGCCAGATAGTCGCCGTATTTTCCGTCCTCGTTCGCCATGATCTCCGCGAAGGTTTCCAGATTCTTCTTGTTGGCTTTATCGCAGGCCTCATTCGCCTTCTGCAGCTTTTCGTTCTCCGCCTTCATCGCCTGCAGACGCTTCAGCGTTTCCTCCTTGATCAGATTCTTGTAAGAATCCGTATAATTCGCAAACGAGTAGGACGGTGAATCCCCTGTGATATCAACGTTTACATATTTCGACCAGACGTCATACTGACCGCCTTCTGCCGTCAGCGTTTTCAGATCCGTAGCGGACATAAGCTTCAGCGTCTGCAGGGCTGCCGTTCCTCCCGCATCATTTCCTGTCAGGAAGAAATCTCCTTCCTTGCCGGACGCCCATGAATTGAGATAAATACGCTGGTTATCCTGATCAAAGGTTGCCTTCAGCGCCGTGTTATCCTCAATCGCCTTCACGAAGTCATTGATCTTCATGTTCTCATTGACGTCGATATCCACAAAATTGCCCCCGGAATCGCTGAGCCGGATGCTGCCGGAACCACTGAATCCAAGCTGCTTCAGGGTGGCATGACCTGTATAATGCGTATTCCCCTTCGCCAGACTGCCGCTGGTCAGAGCCGCCTGTCTGGAAAGCTGCTCCACAGACACCTTGCGGGAGCCGTCCACCGTGCCCCCCACAACCTTAATGGCGTTGGGATTGGACACCACCGTCTTTTTCTTCATATAGGAAGACTGCAGACGCATATCGTCCAGCTTCTGATAAAAGCTGTAAATCTTCGTGTTCAGGGACTTCCACGCGTCCTGTTTCCACGACAGCTTCTTCTGCTCTTTTACCAGCTTGTTTTTCTTATAGCTCTGAGCCGAAGCCAGCTCATTGATAATACTCTCGGTGTCAAGTCCCGAGTACATACCCGTAATTCTGATAGCCATTGTCGTCTCCTCCTAACTGCCTATCTCTTTTCATCCACAAGGATACCAGCCATCTCCCAGATTCTGGCGATCATGTCAAGGGTTTTCTCCGGCGGGAACTCCTTAATGACTTCCTTCGTCTCCTTATCCATGATCTTGATCATAATTCTGTTGGTGTCCTCGTGAACGCCAAAAACAGCCTCTTCGTTGCTGTTATTGATCTTTCTGTTCATCTCCGCGATCGCTTTTTTAAGCTGTTCGGACTGCTGCTGCGCCTGCTTGGTGTTCGCCTGCTGCTGGGTCTGCGCATTCGCCTGCTGCTGGGTCTGCGTGTTCGCCTGCTGCTGGCTTCCTGCTTCTGCGCCGCTCTTCTCGTCCTCCGGCTGCGGTCTCGTCACGGACGCGGTCGTCTCATCGACATTGACCGTCTGCCCATCCTCCGGAACTTCCGTGTTCACCGGTGTCACTACCTGCTGGGGTTTGGATGTCGCCTGTGCCTGATAAGTCATGACACTGTTTAATGGTTCAATTGTTGCCATCGTCAATCACCTCCGTGTGATATTTGTAAAAAATTATGGAATCGTCTCACGATAACGCCCGCCGCAGGCGTGCAGACAGACGCAATCTCTTGTATTTTATATCGGAAAAAACCCGCAAAAATTTAGAATAACCGAAAAAATAGTTGAATTAATTTTAAAATTTGAAATCGCGCCCTGTTTCCTATATAATATTCCCATCATGTCAAATACACAGATTGGAGACCCGAGTCCATGAACAAATACAAAATGTGCGTGATCCCCGCCTCTCCGCTGGAAAACGTGCAGCTCTTAAAAGACCGCGTCATTTTCCCCTACGTCTGTTACCGCACGTTCGGGGAAAGCCTGCGCCTCGTGACAAAATGTACGGGAGACTATCCCTATCTGTCCTATCTGGAAGGGGCGGATCTGGTTCCCCTGCCGGGGGACCAGCCTCACATGGAGGCTGCGGTCCGCTACGTGTCCGGGCACGCCGGAGAGATTGATCTCCTCTTTCTCTTTGGCGCGAGGGGCGAATATATGGAACTTACCCGCACCTACAAGTCCCTGCGCCCCGACGGCATCATCTATCTGAAACTGGATACCAACATCGACTGGGCAAACGCCCTGCCGCTGTCCCATAAACCTTTTGCCGACTTTCTGCGAAACTGCGATATCATCAGCTGCGAGACAAGAAGGCTTCAGTCCCTTCTCTATAAAAAATGGCAGCGTCCCGTGGAGTACATACCCAACGGGGTCTATTACCCCCTCTATCCCGGGGCTTCCGATGTCCGCTTTGAGGAAAAGGAAAATATCATTCTCACGGTGGGAAGGCTGGGTGACATCCAGAAAAATTCGCTGCTATTGCTGTACGCATACGCGCTGGCTTTCCCACAGTTTGACGAGCCATGGGATCTTGTCATGGTGGGAAGCGTCACGCCCGAATTTCAGGCGGACTGCGAGGACTTCTGCAAGCGTTTTCCCCCTCTGGCTCCCCATGTCCATCTGACCGGGAATATCGCGGACAAACACACGCTTCATCAATACTACAGAAGGGCGAAAATTTTTGCCCTGCCTTCCCGGGCGGAGGGCGGAAGTCCCAATGTATTCTCGGAAGCCGCTGTTTACGGCTGCACTGTCGTTACCACCGGTGTGGACGCCGCGCCGGATATGACAGACAACGGGCGTGTCGGCAGGATTTCCCCGGATATTGAAGACTTTGACGGCTTCGCCAGAGAGCTTGCCGCGGTGTGTCTCGACCCTGCTTATCTGGCACGCAACTTTCACGATATGCGGACTTATATCAAAGAATTTTTCGACTATGAACGGCTGGCAGCCCGGTTACAGATACTGGTAGAACTGCAGGCGTCAAAAAGGAGGCAGAAATGAGAATAACGATAACTGATACCTCCATCGCTCTGGATGACGGCGCGAAAACTTTCCAGCTTCTGGAAAAGCCGGTTTTTCCGTATTTTCACCACAATGTTACGAAAAAACCATATATATCCTCCTATTACGAGACCGTTGAAACCATCTGGGAGCATTGTCAGACCGACATGGAGCTTCTGGCGGATGCATGTCACAGCTCCCCCTATTATACCTGTTATGCCCTGCTTTTTCACCGTCTCTTTCCCCTGCTGCTCTCCTCCAGTCAGGTCAAAAATGTGATCGTCTACGACCCGCTCACGGACTGCGGCGCATACCGTGTTTTCCAGAAATTTATGCGATTTCTGGAGGAGGACAGCGCCCTGACGGCGCTGCCGCAAAGCCCCTACGCTTTCACGCTTCTCAAAGAAGGCTCCTGCCACGCTTTTCTGTACTGTCTGGACGCTCTTCCCTCCCTGCCCGCAGTCTGCGATGCCATCAGCAAAGTGAAACCGGGCGGGCTTATCCTTCTCTACACGATCAAGGACCCGCTTCCGGCAGAGCTGGAAGAACTGTGCGCAATGGGTGAAAAAGACAGCTTCGGCTCCTGCACGGTCTACGCCTTCACCGTGGACGAAACGCTCTCCGCGTTTGCCCTCGAAAACGGCTCTGCGCATGTGATCTGCTCCCGTGCGGAAGAGGCGCTGAAACGCACCGGCGATCTGCAGAACCTGATTTCGTCCATGCTTTCGGACACCCCCCTGCCCGGCGATGCCTATTTTATTGCCGTTTTGATTTTACAGCAGACAGAAGAAATCCTTCTCTCCCTGTATGACTATCTGGAAGACGACGGGCTGCCTGTCCGCGCAAACGTCCTGAAAGAGTCCGTTCTCAATTATTATGTGGGAATCATCAGACAATGTGACCTGACTTCTTACCGGGAAAAACTGACACAATCGTCAGAACTCTTTTTTGCCGCCATAAAGCGCGAGTTCCAATAAGGAGAATACCACCATGGAAATTCTGTTTTACCGCTACAACAGCATATGCGAGCCAGATATCCTGCAGGTTTTCACAGATTTCGGCATCACGGTGCACACGGAGGAGCTGGAGATGCACAACAAGCGGGTATCCCCCCGGGAATGCGCCGAAAAAGTGTCCGAATGGATTGTGCGGCGCCCCCTCGCCTTTGTGTTCAGCATCAACTTTTTCCCCGCCGTCTCCTACACGTGCGAGAAACTGAAGGTGCCCTATGTATGCTGGAGTGTGGACTCCCCTGTGCCCGAGCTGTTCTCCAACGCCCTAAAAAATACATACAACCGTATCTTTCTGTTCGACAGGGCGCAGTACGACTTCTTTTCTCCCGTCAACCCGGGCTGCATCTTTTATCTGCCGCTCGCTACGAACGTGAAACGGTGGGAGAAGGTCATACTCGGCATGACAGAGGCGGATTATGTCTCTTACGGGGCGGACGTGTCCTTTGTCGGCTCCCTCTACACGGAAAAATGCAGGTATGACGGGCTGACCCTCTCCGACCACACCCGCGGTTTCGTGGACGGGGTGATCGAGGCGCAGCGCAAGGTCTACGGCTGCAATTTTATCCCCGAAAGTCTGACGGAGGAGGTCATCCGTGAAATCTCGGAAGCCGATCCCGCCTTCTACAAAAGCGAAGACTCGTATGCCGATATGTCCCGCTACCTCGTGGCACACCAGTACATCGGCATGAAACTTGCCGCCGTGGAGCGGGAGCGCACCTTAAACCGTCTCTCGGAACACTTTCACGTCACTCTCCACACCAGAAGCGACGCCTCCCGTCTCCCCAGAGTGCACTGTAAAGGCGGCGTCAGCACACTGACGGAAATGCCGAAAGTCTTTCAGGCGAGCAAAATAAACTTAAACATGACCATGCGCCCCATAGAGACCGGCCTCTCCCTGCGCGTCTGGGATATCCTCGGCTGCGGCGGTTTCCTCCTCACCAACTATCAGGCGGAGATCCCCGGCTACTTTGAGACCGGGCGCGACCTTGAAACCTATGAGTCCATGGAGGAATTAGAAGAAAAGGTTCACTATTACCTCACCCACGACGAAGAGCGGGTCGAGATCGCAATCAACGGATACGAAAAGGTGGCGAACTACCACACATACGAGATAAGACTTGCCCAGATGATTAAGGTGCTGACAGACAAACGATGAGCGCGGCGGCGAAGATAATCCCCGCCCCGCGCTCTATTTTTTTATCCAAGCAAATTCTTCAGCGCTTCCATGCCATCCACATCCCCGGCTTCCTTATTCGCATTCTGAATCTGCACATACACTTCCTTACGATACACAGGCACTTCCCTCGGTGCGCTAATGCCAAGCTTTACCTGTTCTCCTTTAATTTCAAGTACCGTGACCTCCACATTGTTGTTAATCACAAGCGCTTCATTCTTTTTTCTGGATAAAGCTAACATTTACTCACCTGCCTTCTTCTTATTCGCATTAAGAATTTCATAGATGGGATATTTAACCGAATAATCGTCCCCCTCCACTATCACCTGTGTCGCCAGTCTCTGTGCCGCATTGATCACGATGGGGCCTTTTAAATTCACGGTCATTTTTTCAATGTCCTTCGGCACCGTCACCGTCACCATCACCAGCAGTTCATCCGGCTGCAGCTCGCCGATATTTTTCAGCAGCTCATCATCCACCTCCGGATTATAGTCGGAACGCACGATCAACGGGTCCATCACAGGCATGGCAAACGCTGGTTCCTGCAAAGACTGCATCCAGTGAATCGTTTCCGTGCCCTTCTCCTCATCATGTATCAGCGCGAAATCCTGCAGGTCCGGAAACCCGATAATCCCGCCGGGGAAATGTATGATTTTCTCATCATCAATCGTAATCTCTCCGAAAACCCTCGTTGTAATCTGCATACCCTTTTTCCTCTCCCTGCTTTAGATGAAATTCATCAAATTCGTCTGCATAATCTTTCCTGTTGCCATGAGCGCCGCATTGTAAGTCAGCTCGGAAGCCGTCAGTTCCACAGCCACCTCCGTGATATCAATGCCCTCGTTGTCCTGCTGCAGCTCCTTGAAGGTCAGTTTCTGGTTCGTCAGTCTGGTGGAAATCAGCTCCAGACGGCTTCTTCTCGTAGCGCTGTCCGTCATCGCCACTCTGGCATCATCCGAATACTGCTGGTACTTTGTCATCTGGTTCTCAAACTTGGTGTGAATGCTGTCACGGATATACGTTTTCGCCTTGCTCACACCTTCCAGACGCAGCGTCAGATCCTTATACTCGTCGGAATCCTCCGCGTACTCCTTGCGCTTCTTCTCCAGATCCGCCTCTAACGTCTCAATATCTTCAAGCTGCTTGATATAGTGCTCAAAATCGTCCATATCCCTCTGCACGTTATGGGTGAATATCTCATCCGCGCGGGTATTCACCTGAATCTGCTGGTTGTAACCCACATCATAATAGATATCCTGATCCCTGCCATCCGCGCGCTGGGTATTGTAAGCAGTTTTCCGATATTTGGCGGGGTTATCGCCCGGTCCCGTCGTCCGCAGGGTCTCTGTACAGTTGAAATAATGTACGGGATTGATGTCCCCGCTCTGCCAGCTCGACTTATTATAGTTTATCTGGAAACCTGCCTTACTGTCATTAAAAGCTGCCTCGCTGAAGTTTTTATCATAAAACTCTTTGGAAAACGCCAGCTCCCCGCTGGTGGGAATATAGGCGATTCCTGTGCAGGTACCTTCCGAGATCGCCTTATATGCCTCCTCCTGATCCTGAAACTCCTGCACATCAAGCCCCGTCTCCGCTGTCAGCAGATCCGCCGGCAGGGTAACCGGAGGTGTCGCGGTAGGATCGGGCTTCAGCACGTTACCGGCAGAATCCGTCGCGCTCAGTACCTTCACCTGCGCCTTAAGCCCACCGTTAGCGCCCGGTGTGGCGCCGGCAGCCGCCGTTATCTCCATCTTCACGTCTCTGTAAACATTATTGGTAGCCGGATCCGTGTACACCGGCACCGTGACGGTCAGCTTCTGGGGATTGCCCTCCATATCCGTACTGCCCAGCGAATCCAGATTATTGTAGGAAATGCGGAAACGGTATAATTTATCATTTTTTACACTCTGCTCATACGAATTTGTATCGTCGATGCCGGGCGCCGTTGCAGGTCCCGTTCCCGCCGCATTGCCGATGAGATTCTCACTCAGTTTCTCATAACCCGTATAGCTGATCTCACTGATATCGTGGAAGCCAAACGACTCGTTGATGTTGTAGGAAACCGGATGTATATCCATCTCCTTTTTGTCCTCCGCGGTGAACGTCACCGGGAGATCCGTCCTGAAACCTGAGAAAATATAGCGTCCCGCATAGTCCACATTCGCGCAGGTGTAAAACTCCGCCGTCATCTGCTTCATCTGGGACAGCAGGATCCGCAGTTCATCCGACGTCTGGTATTTGTTCGGCGCGGTCATTGCCTGCTTGTAAAGATCCTCGAGCACGCCGTCCACCGTCTTCATCGCGTCAGCTGTCAGCGCCAGCCACTTATCCGCATCCTCCGCATTCCTGTCATTATACTGCGTTACCGCGGTCACATTGCTCCGCAGACGGAGCGCCCTGATCGCCACCACCGGATCGTCGGAGGGACGCACGATCTTACTCTGGGTCGTCATCTGGTTGGTGAGCTTATCCTGCAAGATCTTGTTCTGGTTGATGTTGTATGCGGAATTGTTCCGCATAATTTTATTTGTCATTCTCATAAATTACAGCCCTCTTTCTTATTCTCTTCATCTGCCGTGCCATTCGCAAAACCGCCGCTTTGCGGCTTTCCTTTTGCTCATGGTTCAATGCTAGACGCCAGTCTGTAAAATCAACCTGTCATAAATTTCAGTCAGTACATTGATCATCTTGGATGCCAGCGTATAGGCATTTTCATGTTTCACCAGATTCATTGCCTCTTCGTCCTCGTCAACGCCGGAGATGGAAGTCCTCTGGTTGTCTATGTTTGTCTCCAGACTAAAGTAGGTCGCATAGAAAGTCTCGGCGTTGCTTGCATTCAGCGTCGCATCCGACAGCACGCACTCGAGGAAACCGCCCGCATCCCTGCCGCGGAAACTGAACTGGTTCTTGTCGGACAGCATGGAAATCACCGCCCACACCTGATCGCACTGTTCCTTGCCCTCAATCTCATCCACACCGTCTCCGGGCGGCTCTGTATCCGGCGTCGTGCCCACGCCGCTGTCTTTATCAATGTCCTTTCTCGTTCCCAGAAGATCGGGATTCTTCACCACCTCATACAACAAGGTGACATTCCCTGCCGTGATATTGTAGTAGCCGGTATTCTCCCCGTTCGGCGCGGACATATCCAGTTCTTTCTGCGTATACTGCCCATCCTGTCTGACGTAGTCCGCGGTAAAGAGGATATCCGCTTTCTTCGGCGGATCTTCCGCCGTCAGACCTTCCTTGAAAATGTCGTTTACCTTCTTCGTAAACTCGCGCACCCACTCGTTCATCTGTTTCATATAGTAAGGCACGCCCTGATAGTTCATCTCGCCGCCTATGGAGACATCCGACCATGTCTTTTCCTGCGTCAGCGGCATATCGCTCTTGTTATTGTCAATGGTGAAGGTATATTCGCCATTGCCGTTGTAAACCCATTTCGTATAATAGTAAAGCTGGTTTCCGATATTGATCACACCGCCCGTATCGGAAAGATTACACTTCGATATATCCTGCAGATGGGGTTCCGTCGTCTTGATGGTCACCGTGGAAATGCTCTTATGGAAAGCCACGTTGGTAGCCGTCCCCTTAAAGTATTCCCCGTTATTTCCGTCGCGCATCTCGATGAGACCGCGGAGTATGCCGCCCATGGAAGCGTTGTACAGACTGAATTCTATCCCATCGCTCCACATGATATCATAAAGACCGTCCACGTCGGACTGGTTCACCTTCTCGTCGTCCGGGCGGGACACGCAGGTCAGCGTTCTGTACTGGTCCATATCCACCAGCGTCTGCCCTCCGGCAATCTTTACCATGTATCTGTGCGCCGCCGTCGGGTTGCCCTCCTGATCCACAATCGGCAGCTCCTGCGTCTGCACATCCACGATGGCGGAAAGTTCGTCGATCAGCATGTCTCTCTTATCCCGGAGCTCATTTGCCAGACTGCCTGTCAGCTCGATCGTATTGATCTGCTTATTCACAGTCGCCAGATCCTGCGCGATGGAGTTGATCTGATCCGCCCGGATCTTGATCTCGTCGTTCACATCCGACTGGAGATCCCTGAGATCCCCGTACATGTTATTGAAATAATCCGTCAGCGCCTTCGCCGCGCCCAGAAACTGCGCTTTATTCTCGGTGCTGACATTTTTCGTGATTTCCTGAAGCGTCACACCGATCTGGTCAAAGAGCGTCTTGAACCCCGTCTTGTTGTCGTCCTTAAAATACTCCTGAATCATATTGCAGTAGTAGAGTTTCGCATCATACTCGCCGAGCTTCGTCTCGTTAGCCCAGTATTTCTGATCGTAGAAAAGATCCCTCACACGCTCGATCGCCAGCGTCTCCACGCCCGCGCCGGCACAGCCGTATGTGGCAAACACCCGCAGCGCGTTAGCCGCCTCCGTCTTTACCTCCTGCCTGCTGTAGCCTGCCGTCTGCACATTGCTGATGTTGTTGCCTGTGGTATTCAGCGCGGCATTTGCGGCACGCAGTCCCGATGATGCAATTGTCAGTCCAAAAAATGTAGATGCCATATCATTATCCCTTCTTTTTTAACCGATTAGCGTCCCAGTGTGGAAAGCAGATGATCCATCATTTCGCTGATCACGTTGATATATCTGCTGGATGCGTTGTAAGCGTTCTGGTACATGATCATATTGGTCAGCTCCTCGTCGGAGGATACACCCACGATCTGTTCCCTCGCATACAGTAAAGCATCCGTGGCTACGTTCTGGTTATCCTGCACCGCCCGGAACACCGCGCCGGTGTTTGCAATCTGGGATACCAGATTCTTGTAATAATCTTTAAAACACAACGGCGTCTGCACGTTGGGATTCAATGTGTAAATCGTCTCCTCGAAGGCGTTCTTCAACGCCTCCATCGTCTCGCGATCCTCGGAATGCTCACCCAGACGGAAAGACAACAGGGATGGATTCTGTCTGAGCTCCTGATTGATCAGGATATTTCTCACCGTCCAGCTCGTCTCCGCCGTTCCGTCCTCCGCTACCATCAGTTCAAAAAGCTGATAAGGATTGCCGTTTTCATCCCGCATATACGTGGAATCGGGATTGAGCGCCGTCGCCCTTTCCGCCGCGTCCGCAAGAACCGAATTGATCTTGGTGGCGACTATATGCACAAGCTTGTCGAACTGCGCCTGCACGTTCATCACGACAGACTGCTCGACGTGCGTATTGTACCAGTTTTCCTCATACTTCCCGTCCGGATTTATATTGTCAAGCTCCCTGTAAGTTGCCCTGTGGTCGCCCCGCGCGAGCAATATACCCTTCAGCGAACCGATATCCGTATTATATTGCGAGGAGATCTTCTGGGTCAGGTCAAAAACCTCAGCCCCCTCTATATTTTCTTTGGAAACAATGGGATTGCCGTCCTTGTCAAATTTGTCAAAGTGCGCCAGCATCTTCCAGTAAGGCGTGTAAAAGCCTGTCTGCGGATCCTGATAAAGACACATTTCATTGACCAGACTGCCCTTCACCAGATCCACCTGCTCAAAGCGGACGCTCACATAACCCGAAGCATCCTCGGAGTAGGTGATATTGCCCATCTTCGCCAGCTCGTCCAGAAGGTAGTTCCTGCGGTCACGCAGATCGTTCGCGTGCTCCGGTCCACCCTCCACTCTCACGATCGCCCGGTTCAGCGCTTCAATTTCCTGCGCGTAGCTGTTGATCTTATCGACGTCTATCTTGACCTTTTGGTTCATGTTATCCTGATATTCGCAAAGGCTGTTGTATACTTTCTGCGCCTTCGTGATGAACTCATATGCCTTCGTCACGAACAGGTTCTGGTTCACCGAAGCGGTCGGATCGTTCGCCAGCTCCTGCACCGCGCCCCAGAGTCCTTCCTTCGTGTTCGCGTCATTGTGATCACCGATAAGCGCCGTGGAAAACTCGTGTCCCTCGTTGGATTCTCCCAGAATATATTCTATCTCTTCCAGAGCCGCCGACGAAATATCATAAAAAGACCGCCGCCCCGATTCGCGGCGATAGTTTTTATCCAATATAAAGTCTCTTTCCTGTCTTGTTCGGGTATAATTGACACCTAGACCGGTCTGTATCCAGTTGCGTGCGGTATCCCTCGAGTGCGTGACATAATTTCTCGTACCCTGCTGTACCTGCTGTCTGGTATACCCCTGGGTGTCTAAGTTAGACATGTTATGCGCCGTGGTATTCAGCGCATTATCTGATGTTCTCAATCCTGATACGCCTATATAAAGGCTTCCAAATAATGACATACTCCACCGTCCTTAACAATTATTGCTTGGCGTCAAAAGCCTTGTTGACTGTGCCGATCACATCCCCGGTACTGCAGGCGCCCCTGTTATAATTCGCCGTCTCCGGTGCTTTATTCATGGACTGAATCACCTGCATGTTAAACTGCACCATCTCAAGCGCGCTCTCGATCAACTCCCTGTTCTGCTCGTTGACCCGTTTTACCGTATGGACATTTCTGCGCAGTTCGTCAAATACCGATGCCAGTTTCGCCTGTTCCTGTGGCCTAGCCGCCAGCATTTTAATCAAATCCGCAATCTTCAGCTTTGTAACATCCTTGTTAAGTACGTTCGCAATATCATTAACAGCGTCATTTCTCTGATTATCCAGATGATTGATTCTGCTTACGATGATTTGCTCCTCATCCGTGATCTGGGCTAAAGCTTTTACATCGTCAGATACAATGGCAGGTGTTTTTTTCATGGACAGCTCTAACAGATTCTTATATTCTTGATTTTCCTCTTCCAAAACCTCAATCAAGGCTTCCATTAAGCTCGCCACATCAAACCCTTACCTTTCCATAGTTACTAGAGACTCTCAATCTCCTCATACCGCTTCATCAGTTTCTCGGCAAAGCTCTCCCCGCTCACATGATATGTGCCGTTCGCGATGCCCGCCTTGATGGGAGCCGTCAGTTCGCTTCTGATATCTTCTGCCGCGGCAACCGCGTTCTTTGCAGTCTGGATATCCTTACCGATACTGGAGATCTGAATCTGGTCAGAATTCGCACTTTTGGCTGCGTTCTGCGTCTTGGCACGGCTCTTCGCGCCATAGACCTGCTGCACCTGTGTATAAGCCTCAATACGCATACGAATTTCCTCCTTCCTCCCGAGGTCAATCTCCATAAGAAATTTACCTCATTCAATATCTTACATTATAGGTATCGGTTATTTTCCGCAGGACTTTAGCGTTTGATGCAAAAAATTAAAAAACCTGTTTCCACGATTAAGGGAAAAGCGGTCAAACCCCGCATAAATACAGAGTTTAACCGCTTTTTCGATAATGCCGGCGACCGGAATCGAACCGGTACGGGAGGTTAGTCCCGCAGGATTTTAAGTTACAGGACAACCAGAAAGCCCCTTCCATATACCCGTATAAAGCCTGTATTTTTCCATAATGATACGTTCTGGTACTCCTAATATCTCCACCCGTTGTTGTCAGCGTCGTTGTCAACACCATCTGCCATTGTATTCCCCTCTTTACCCTAAAAGTATAACGGAAACAAATGGAAAATGGAATCGCCCGACCAAATTAATATTATTTTCGCCTCAGTTGTCTTGATTCAACGCGGCAATTATCACTGTGAGAATCCCTATAACTACTGTTTTTATGACTGTGTCCATCTTTTTATCCACCTTCCCATACACATCCCTTCTATGCCGCCTCCGCGGATTTTGTCTTTGCAAGGGCAGCCATCACCTTCTTGTAGAGTTCCGCACTCATCGCTCCCGGCTCCTTGATCTGGTATCTGCTCTGTACTGTTTCCATGGAAACACCTGTCCTGTCAAGTTCCACCTGCAGGGAATCCATCTGCACCTTGGAAATCGCCGCGGAATCTTTTGGCGTTTTCCCCGCTGATTTTTTCTGCCCCGGCTTTTGCGCTGGCTCCGCTTTGCTTCCAGTTCCCGAAGCGGCTTTCCCTTTACGGGCATCCTTCGTCCCTGCTCCCTTTTCTTTCAGTTCATATACAGGCTCTCCGCTTTCATTTACGATCACAAGAGCGCTGATCTCCCGGTCATCACTGTACTGGATCGAAGAAACCGAGAAACGGTCATTGCAGGTAAACCGTTTCACCTTATTCAGATCTTCTTTGTACATGATCGAAGCCTTTCCCGCCGGTATCCAGATAAAGGGCGCGGTATAGAGTTCCCTTCCGATCCCCCAGTTGAAGCACGCCCGCTTGAAGCTGTCGGAAGCCTGTCCTTTCTCCTTCTCCGAATAACTCATGGTTCCCACATCCTGCTTCGCCACCCATTCGCCTGTTTCTTTGTCATGGATCTCCACCGTGCAGTAAAGGTTCCCCTCTATGCTCTGGTGGCTCCGCTTCCATCCAAACGGCCCGAAAGTCTCATCGAGGATACGCTGGTCTACCCTCGCATCCTTATAGAGTAACAGGCTTAATCCGTTTTCTTTGATCACGGACACCCTGCACTCGATCTCATCTGCTTTAAGCAGCCTAATCAAGTTTTGTTCCATCTTTTCTCCTTTCCGATGCGCTCTGCACTGGGTATGCGGGCAGAATTTCAGATTCTGCCCTGCAATCATTAGAATTTGTGACGCTTCGGCACAAATTCTCGGTTGCATACTCCCACAGTTCCTTTACGTCCATAACCCCCTCCTATGCTGCCTTCACCTCAAACCGTCTGGAATGGGACCCTTTACCGTAATCGTCATAAAGTTCAGGACGTTCCTCTTTAATGCGCTTCGTATCCAGTTTTGTGGAGTCAATGTTTTTCCACGAAACCATGTAATGGTAGCACTGCATAATGTAGTGGAGCGGGATATTCCCGTCCGCCCATTTGTCCGCATTGTAGGCGCTGGCTGTCTTACATTCCAGTCCCGCATCTTCGCCAATGATGACGCGGTCAATATCCGCGATCATAAAGGGATTTTCTACGCTCCGGTACATATAATTGGAACGGCGCACCTTTAATCCTGTCGCCTCCGTAAACCGCTGTGCCACATACTCCTCCAGATCATGCCCGATGCGGATTGCTTCGCTGTCCTGCTCCTCCACTTCTTCACTTGTCTTGTCCCGGAATACCTTCATGGCGCTGCTGTAAGGATTTACGCCACAGATTGCCCCCGCGTCGGAGCCGCCGATCCCCGATTTCCTTAATCTGAGCCATTCCGCGTTACTGACTCCTGCCAATGGTATTTTGCTGAACATGTTACTCCTCCTCTCCTGCCCGGTATGTGTCCCGGACACTGCCAAAAGCATAAGGGCAGCCGGAACACGATGCCAGACCACCCTTATCCATTCCTTATTTTTCCCGTGATATACTGTTTCCCTTAATCCCTTAAGACCAAAAGGTTATTTCTTCTCCCTGTTTACGCCGTCTTTACAAGCTGGTATGCCCTGTCGATCATGGGGTTGCCGTCCATCGTGCGCATAAAGAGATTCTCATTATAGTTTGCTGTCCGGCGAAGCGGCTTTGCGTGGGTGGCAAAATCGGACACTGCGTTGACAAAGCGGTAAGCGTTATTCCCCACGCCCCGCAGGTCGGGCGCGTCATAATAACGGCGCAGCATATCCTCCCTCAGCTTCATGGTATTTTTCTCCTGCATGGGCGTCGCGTCCTTCTCCAGCGGGAGTAACTGCTCCACATACTCCTTTAACTGGCTGTCGGTCACCTTCTGCCTCCGCAGGCGTTCAAACGCTTCCCCCAGGCTGTCCATGTATGTCTCCGCCATAAAGAGGGTATCTTTTGCCTCCTGCATCTTGCCGTTGATGTCGCCCGTATGGATCATGGACCATGACCGCCGTGCCGTGTCCAGCGCAAGGTTCAGCGTATTGTTGCAGACTACCCGGATCGGGGTCAGCGCCACCCGCACGGCGCCGCTCCCGTCGTGGGAGTTGCTGAATACCAGATAAGGGGAAATGCGCTCCCCGGCAATAATGTACTCCCTCGGCAGCCTTGCCAGAAGCCACACCCGCTTTCCCTCCTGCAAGGAGCCAGCCGTCTCATAGCGCACGCCGTTGCCAAGTAAGGCGTCCGTAAAGGAGAACGCCTCCCTGTTCTGGATGATCTTGTAGCGGTCGCTTACCACACCAAGTACCTTCCTGTCGCTGTCACGGACATTTACCTTATACCCGGCAATGGCGTCTCCCCCTTCTGTAAAGATTGGTTCCTGCGCCACCTCCCAGTCCAGCCCCGCAAGGCGCAGCGCGTCCGCAGATGTGGGCGCCTCCTCCACTCTGACACCCAATCCGTGCCACGGTTTCTCCCTTGTGTAAAACATGCTTTCTACATTTGATGACATTTGTTTTCCTCCATTCTTTTAAATTTGGCAAAAATTTAGACCAGCGGATCGGCTCCGCTGGTCTGGTTATGGGAATAATATATATCTATAAATTATAAATGTACGATTTTTCTACATTTGCTTTGGAGCAACATCACTTTGTGAATTTCTCTACAGTTCTAATTTCAGACGAATAGCAGCATTCTTCCTGCATATTTATGACTGAAACTGACCGACCAGCAAATATTCCGTGATACATTCACCATCCACATATAATTGCACTATGATATCCGTCCCGTCTCTGTACGCTAACAATGCCACTTCTTCATCCGTGTCAGCCGCGACCCAGTAAAGATTGGTTGATGCTTCATACAGTTCCGCCTGATAACTGTATTCTCCACCCTCGACATAGATATCTGCATAACCGACGCTTCCATTCACCGTATCCTCAGAATACATACTGATGTCCATTACGGACTGACCACCTATGATGCCCCCGTAATGTCCCGACAATTCCCATGCAGGAATAGAATCCTCCATTGCTCCCTGCACTTCACTGTCATACTCCTCCTCGTCTATCGTTTGATCTATCTCTGGGTCATCAACCGTTTCAACAGGCTGCTCTGGCAAATCCACCCTGTCTTCCTCTGTCACTTCCATGCCATCCGTTGCAAAATCGGCTTCCTCTATGTACTCATCTGCCGCTTCAAGCAATCCCTGTCCGTCAATTTGACCACTACTGTCTCCATCCCCCGCATTCTCAAACAGCGCCTCTAAGAGCATTCATTCTAACAGACTGCAATCCTGTCCATCCATAGCAATTGACTGGATCGTACACTCACTCCAATCTTTTGACTGGAAAACAATCGTCAGCAAGCTGCCATTCATTCCATAACCATTAAAGGCAACACGATATAGACCTTTATCAATTTTGTCGCTGCTCCACTTTCCTTCGGGACATGCCGCTCGCAGTGCTTCTCCAATCGTTATCTCATCACTATATTCGGTAAACTGCATTTTACTGACACCTTTAGATTTTATAAATTCCATTCCTCCAATGTAGCGAAATACAAAGAGTAATATACACACATACACCATATATTTTATCAGCCGAGAAATGTTAAATACCTTAATATACTTTGCAAACTTTGTTTCCAGATCCTCCTTGTCCTCTTGATTCTGCTCAAATATCCCCTTGATATGCTTTTCTAAATACCATGCTTCCTCCACATCTCTATGACCAGAAAACTTTCTGAGCGATTTATCAATATAGAATTTACCGTCTTTAATTACTCCTGTATGAGCACCATATTTACAATTAAAATTTATCTTATCCTTTTCTCCTAACTCTATCCCTTGTAAAAACGAACAACTTAACCTGTCTTTTAATACTTTCTCTAAATCTTGCACCGAATCATATTCTATCGGGATGCCTTTGCTCCTTTTGTGCAATTCTTGCAACACCGTCAAATAAAATGCAGATACCAGAAATGCCAAAAAAATTACCGTAAAAATTACCATAAAAAAATCCATCTTTTTTTCCTCCTCGTAAAAATTTTTGTGCAGTTATATTTATCGTAAATATTATACGTCTTTTATTACTATTTTACAAGCAAGTATCGAATTATAATAACGATAAATTGAAGTATTTGGAGGTATTACGATGATTGACATTCTCGCCCGCATAACAAGTCATCGCATATCGCGTAACTGGACAGAATACCAGTTAGCGCAAAAATCTGGTATTCCGCAATCCACAATTTCAACATGGTATCGCAAAAAGATGCTTCCGACGCTCTCCTCGTTGGATAAGATATGCCGCGCATTTGATATGACTTTGGCTCAGTTTCTTTCTGAAAACGATGGTCTGACCGAAATTACCCCCGACCAGAGAGAATTACTTGACAAATGGGAATTGCTCTCACCCATCCAGAAAAAAGCGTTTCTTGATCTGATGGACTCTATCGCTCTCTAGTCGGTATTTGCTCAAACACGCTCCTTGGTATCTTCCAGTACCGCCCAAACTTAATCGCAGGGATCATCCTATTCTTAATCATCCGATAAACTGTTGACTGGCTCACTTGTAATCTGTCACAAAATTCTTTGATTGTCATGTATGATTCTTCCATATTTTACCCTTTCCGAAGTTTTTGCCTCATTTTAATGAGATTCAAAAAGTGAACGCACAACTATTCAATAGCGCGCATGAATAGTCATGCTTTCCATTAAAAACATGTTGATAAAAAAGCAGAAAATAATAAAATGCAATCCACATACAATTAAAGAATTGTATATACAATTAAAACTCTCAAAAACCTCATACCCGTAAGCCACACACCCTTTCATCTATCCATTTTTCCAGAAAAAGTGCGTACTTGTTAATATATTTATATAATATAAATATATCCAGACTGTCAAAAAAGGTCAGCAAAAGCTGGCTTTTTTTGATACAATAAAA